>MWVV01000363.1_pt1 | contig 16672 bp, 28 predicted proteins | sample 1047281 | NCBI WGS metagenome assembly MWVV01 (sample SAMN06349986, study PRJNA376086) | soil metagenome | isolation source: PT-2 sample Antarctic (ecotone) soil | place: Antarctica | collected 2015-01-13 | reverse complement strand
ACGGTGCTCCTATGCACCGTCCAATGTCGCCCTGGTGATCCTGCAGGGGTGCTGACCGGGCGCGGCGGGCACCGTTGCCCGTTCGTCCTAGCCCAATAGTACTCATGTCTGTGAATAAAACAAGGTTAATAGAGACGGATATTGTAATATGTGTAGTGATTAATACGGTATAATGAATATATTCGAGATTAGTGAATGAATCGTGCACAGTGTCGTCGTGTATTACGAACGGGTGCGTCACGAAGGATGCACAGCAGCCCTGGGGCGACAGACCGTCGTCTCGCGTGGTGGATTACGCCTGGTACTCGTCGGCCGTAGAGAACACCGGCATAAACCGGCGGGGGCGGCGCCAGTCGGTTTGTAACTTGGCTCGCACCCCTCGAATGTGTCGATCCACGACTACAACGCACGGAGGGGGTGGTATCACCCCCTCCGTGCGTTGTAGTCGTACTCGACTTGACCAAGCATCCGTCTGTCTCACAAGCCAGGGTTTGTAAGACAGCTATTTCTGTTACAGAAGTCGTCTCACTCGGAGGCGCCTGTGAGCGGAATGCTGATCCGATGTCTGCCGATGATCCATTCCGGTGGTGGCCCCGGTGTGGATCATCTTTCTGATATTTGCTTTGTTATAAAAAACGATAGACCACATACCCTTGCGTAAGATGTGTCTTGCTGTCACTGGACTTTTCTTTGGACACCCCGTACCGTGGCCTTCTGGCGCATGCAGTGTGGTCCATGCGTACGGAAAGGCGTCGCGATCGACCGTCAGCGAATTGTTCCTGTAACGCAACGCGACCCTGATCAGGGGACCGTCGTGGATCGTCGCCCTGTCCCGCTTCCCGCCCTGACCGGACTGCGCTTCATCGCGGCGCTCGCAGTGCTGCTCACCCACTACAACCGTGCCAGTCTCCCGCCACTCCTACGGACGTACCTCGATTATGGCAGCGCGGGTGTCAGCCTCTTCTTCGTCCTCAGCGGCTTCGTCCTCGCTTATAACTACGCGCCGGTCTTCGCTCCCGCGCGTCGCCCGTCGTTCACCGTGGCGTGGACGTTCTGGCGTGCCCGGTTTGCCCGCGTCTATCCTCTCCACATCCTCACACTGGTTCTCTCAACCGGCGTGCTGTTGCTCCTCGGCCGCCACGAAGCCCTGAGAAGTCTTGCACTTGCCTGGATCGCGAATCTACTGCTTGTCCAGGCCTGGTTCCCCAGCCTACCAACCTGGAACGCTCCCGCCTGGAGCATCGCCGACGAGGCCGTCTTTTACCTTGTCTTTCCAGCACTTGCCTATTTCGTTCTTCCCAGACTTGTGCGTCTACGCGCCTTCGTGATCGCCGGGATTGCCTGTTGGGGGGCGCAGCTGGCGCTGTTCGCGGCGGGACGGGCCATCCTCACCACGAGTGATCTTGAGCGCTTTATCCTCTACCAATGGCCACTGTTCCGGATCTGGGAGTTTTTGCTCGGGATGCTAGCTGGAGCTGCCTTCCTTTGCCTACGCGCAGGTCCAGATGGACGTGACTACCGCGGGGTGGCGACGAGGGGCCTGGCCCTCGCCCTCATAGCCATCATCGTGATCCCGGCGGTTGACATGGCACTGGGGGAAGGGGGACGGGCAGCAACCGGCGAATGGCAGATCTTCAAGTATGAGTACCTTGCCTTGACGCCAGTGTTTGTCCTTCTGACCCTTGCCTTGGCAATCGGTCGGACACCGCTCCATGGTGTGCTGGAACATTGGGTGGTTGTCAGATTGGGCGAGGCAAGCTATGCGCTCTATATGCTCCAGTGGTCCTTTCTTGCTGTGTTTCATCGCTATGACCCGCCGGGTGCGGGTGTCACACTACTTGGTCTTGTTGGGGTGACCATCGTGTTGCTGGGTGCTGCCTATCTCACCCACCGATACGTGGAAGTGCCAGCACGTCGCGCGCTTCGACCAAGGCCGCTGGTGCCGTGGACGATCGATCGCAAGGGCAGTCACCTCTCAGTCCCGCAGCGGCCACTCAGCACACGAAGGCGGCGCGAGCGGATTCGCGCCCGGAAGGCCACTCCCTAGCCGCAGGCATGCGTATCTGAGCGACCACTTCCCGCCTTTACTGTCCGTCCGCCGAAGCGGTCAAGCCCGCCTCACGTCTCACAAACGAGGGTTTTTGCGACGAACCCGAACGGTATTCGGGTTCGCGGTCTTAGGCAGGGCCGATTGTCTCAAAAGTCGTTTCAGAACCAACGTCTCAAAACTTGCACGGCGAGTAGGTTTTGAGACGAATGATCCGGCTCTTACCTCCGTCTTTACTCAGTAAAGACGATCCAACCACGACCGCCGCAAGCGTCCGTTGCCCCTTCGTCAAATTCCTATGACAACTTCGTTGATTGAATCAACAAGGTCTTCAAACTTTTTCGATATCGAAAAACTCACCTCTCGCGCCCGTGGGCTGGTCTTTCCTCAGGAAAGTTAGATTTTCTAAGCACCCTTCACCCCCTCGTCTGCGTGGACTGATACTCTGACCCCAACCCAAATTGATAGAATCTAGCGATTTTCGCATGAGTGCGCCGAATGTCTTGGCTAGAATCTAGCCGGGCCACGGCGCGAATCCTTAGAGTCTAAGGATTCCTCCATCGCCATGTTTGAAATCGTTAGATTCTAACGATTTCACCATCGCGGCAGTCATCGCTTGCTGGCTCTTCGTCAGGTGCCACGAGCGTCTAACGCTTCCACACTTCCCACCAGCGCGGCCGCTGCCCTTGTGCAGACTGCAAGGTATCAGCACCCTCATTCGCCGCTATCGCCTCACCGTGCGGCTGTGGTGGATCGCTGGGAGGGTCTGCGCGCGTTGACGGTTGATCGTCGGGAACATCGCCCGCCGTGAGCATCTTCAGCTTCTCTTCAGCTTGGTTTGCTCGACCCTGCCAATACGTAGTCGCCTCGACGAGTCGCTCAATCTTCGCTCGTTCTTCAGCTAAAGCGGTGCGCTCTTCAGTGAGCAGATCGCGTAACACGCCGATGGCCTCAATAGCCGCGTGGTCGGTCGTGGTCGGTCGATGACCACCCATTATGGTTGGTTGGTTGGTCGACGACCGACTATCTGCCTCATTAGTGGTTGGTCGATTGGCGACCAACCAACCATCAGGAGTCTTGACCCCGATCAGGGTACCCCGCTTGAGACGCTGGCGCACCGCGTTGACCGTAATCCCAAGACGTAAGGCAGTTTCCTCGAGAGAAACCTGCTCGTAGTTGGTCGGTGGTTGGTCGGTCATCTCGGGATCATCGCTGATCCTGTCACCACAGTCGAGCCACGAGCCGAGAGGTGTTTGCTATCCTGGTCACATGAGTACCTACCGCGTTGAACACCGCACGGACGGCACCGTCGAGATTGTTGCCCACACCTCCGATGTCCACGCTAGCCAAGAAGAGCTCTCACACCACGCGGCTCGTCTGGCGGCGGCGGGCGCCACAGGCGAACTCGTCCTCGTCGATGAGACCACGGGGGAGGATGTGGCCCGTCGGTATCTGCAGACGGTATCGGGAGAGACCGACGACATCGGTATCGCCTGAACACGACGACGCCCCAACCTTTCGGTCAGGGCGCCCCCAGATGCAGGAGGCATATCTTCGTCCTGCGGACCGGCTGCCGCCACGGCCCGGCCGCCTAGGCGGATGATCAAGGAGCGTGACGGTATCAAGCGCCCTTGATCACGTTGTGGACCGGAAGGATTTGCATCGACCCTTGCTCTGGCCTGCTGCCGCCCTGCTGGAGCAGGGGTTCGAGGATCTGGAAAAAGCGGTCGAACGCCTCCTGCGACTCCCACACATCGGTGACTACATAGCCGGTCCCTTTCTCGGCCGCGACATGGAACTGACGTCCGGGTGGTTGTCCGTGGCCGGCTGCCTCGAGTTGCTTGATGACTTGGTCGTAGTGAGCGAGCGTGTCTTCCTAGGCGTCCGTGATGATGAGAATGGCCATGGTCCCTCCTGCTGACGAGGCGCCCCGCCGCGAAGCGCGCGGCAGTATACGACGACGCGCCGGCCGATGGCCGAGTGGTTTTTCAACGTCCTCTAAGACATGATAAACGCCCCGACCGAAGCCGAGGCGGGCGATCTGTCATCCGATGACAGATCGATCACACAGTCGGGACCATCCAACTCAACAGGTATTTCTCAACGAGGGCACCGACTTCAGAGTCAGACAGACGCTCAATATCTTCAGCACGATACCGTGCGGCAAGTCTGATCAACTCATTGGCGTGAGTCGGTGTCATCTCGAGCTCAACCTGCGCCCACTAGCCAAACCAACCTTCTGGAAGAACGGCATCCACTTGCGCCAGTTCTCACCCGATTCCCAAGGCATTGACAGCGGCACGAACGAGCGCCGCTCGCATATCAGCTTCAACCGCCTTGAGGGTGCGATCGTCGTCGACGTCGGTCATGCCGGCGCTCACGGCGGGTGCCGCTGGTGTTGCCAGGAGTCGTAATGCTTCGTCAAGGCTCAAATCCGCAGGGTTCTGCGTATTTGCCGCGAGTTCGTCCCAGCGGCGAGCGACCCGCATGTATGCCTGCGCTGATCGTGGTGAACAGGTGACGTTCGTCGAAAGCCACGTTCCCCACCTGCCATGCGGACAGGCTGTTTTCGCTTCAATCAAGAGCCGACCAGCGTTGAGCGCATGGCCGAGACCGGCCCGCATCGATTCCTCTGCCTGGCGGTGTGCGTCGTTGATCTGATCGGCCAGTGTTCCAAGTTCGATTGCCACGTCTGATCCTGCCACGTCGACTCCTGTGGGTGAAATGAAATAAGCGGGGCAGCCAAAGCATACCCCGCCCGCCGGTAGTTCGATCGGTTAGGTCCGAGGTCTGGCGAGCAGGTCGAGCAGCAGGTCGTACCAAGCGATGAACATCTCAACACATTGGTTGACGGTCAGTTCGACTTCGGCGGCGATGATCTCCCAGGGTTGCTCGTCAACGGCGTGGCGCCGGACGATGTGCGCCTGGACCGGATCATCCTCCGCGCAGACGGCGAGGTACTGCTCCAAGAGATAGAACCCTGGATGGTCTTTGACGGCGGTCATTTCATCCCTTTCATATTGTGGAGAGACCAAAGCGGGGAGAGGGTTTCTCAAACGGTTTGAGAAACCCTCAGAACGAATCACGCGGCGGGGCGGCGGTCATCCGTGACCGGAAACTCGATAACATTCGTGGGAACACGGTCGGCAACCACATCGACGGCTCCGGTTCCTTGGCAGATAAAGCAGGTATCCGGACTCCACGATCCCTCGGACCAAATCTCACCCGCTCCCCGGCACGCAAGACACGGCATCGTCGCGGGCGCCGGTTCAACCGCGGGCAACCATCCGAGGCGATCCAAGAGCGCGGCATTGTGGGTGCAGGCGCCGGAAAAGACGAAACCGCGACAGGTGCAGCTGGCGGCGGTGATGTAGTGCAGAACGCCAGGTTGACTCGATGACGTGGCAAACCACTGCTTCCCCGCATCGTCCGAATAGATGCGAACCCCTCGCTCCCGCGCTTGTCGCGCCAGTCGCACAATTCGCTCGTCATACGTTTCCATGTCCGTTTCCTCCAACCTTTGACCCGACGTTCCAAGGCGTCGAACCGATCCAATAAGCAGCGAGGGGGCTTCATTCCCTCGGACTCATCTTATAGGATTCATGTCGGATAGTCAAGAGGATTGATGAAAGATAGTTGTAATCACCCGGAATTTTGATAGACTGTAGTTGCCGGTTGTAGCCGTGCCTAGGTCAACAAGGAGACAAACGTGGATGACGACTAGAGCGCCTGTTGGAGTCGACAGCAAAGCGAATGACGAGCTTGTGAGCGTCAAAGAACTTGCTGATGAACTGGGGATCGCTGAATCCACGGCGTGGCTGTATGTGCGGCGTCACCGCCTGCAACGCTTCCGAGTGCCAGCCCGCGGGAAGACAACGCTTGTACGACGTGACGATGCGGTTGCGGCGTACTACAGACCGACGCCGATTGATCAAGGGGAAGAACCAAAAAAAGCAGCAGCCTAGGGTAGCGCAAACCAGCCTAGGCTACTGCTTTGAAGCCCCCTCGCCGCTTGGACGGCGGAGTTGCTCCAATGTTACATCCGACTTACGAGAGGGCGTGCATGACGACCACAACCGAGACAAAGCGCGATGCGTCCCTGACAACGACCGCAACGAATCAGACTCTGAATCCGGGCAAGGAGACAACGGACGTTCAGGAAACCTGGGCGGATGTGTTGTTGATTGGGACACCGGAGCCGCAACTGATCACCCGTGAACACCTCCTCCAAGAGCTCCACGACGCGACCGTTGACGTCAGCGAACGAATCTTGTTGTCGTGGGAAGCGAAAGGTGTCTTGCCGCGACCTGTGCGGCGCTGGCGAGACGGAGCTCCACGCGCGTTCTACCCCGTTTGGTGGGGAGACATTATTCGCGAGGTGCGGGAATTACGAGACTCCGGCGTTTCGCTTGAGCAAATACGACCGCGCGTCCGCTTTCTCTTGTTTGATCGAAGTCGCATTCACTCCACCTATGCACACGCACGAGGCGCGGCACTCACCGCAGCGCTCCAATACGCCCACGTTCATGAGGAATTCAGCGGACGGCCGGTGAGCCGCGTCGAACTCCGTCTCCTCGACGCGGACGGCAACGCCTCGACCGCATGTGACGTTCCGGTCACGCCAGGAAGCACACGCTAATGCCCACCATGGTGTTGTGGTCTTTACCCTTATTTGTGTTATATACTGCGTTGAACGCACGCAGTGCGTGGCAGTCGGCCCGAAACAAACGGAGGTGCCTTATGGTCGATGAGTTTCTCACCCTCGCCGACGCTGGTCGACGGCTCGGCGTCCACCCGGCAACAATCGGCCGCCGTGTCAATCAGGGAGAGATCCCTGCCTTTATCGGTGCCGACCGCCGCAAGCGGTTCGTCCGAAAAGAGGATGTTGACCGGATTGGAACGTTGCGCCCACTCACGCATCAGGAAACGGGGCGAGTTCCCCGCACCGCCGCTTAAATGACGAGGCGCCGAGGTGGATAAAACCTCGGCGCATCGTTGGTTCGGTATTCGCACTCGTGGCGCAAACCCCGTCCGGTCTCGAGAAGGACCTGGATCTAGGGTACAGGAACGGCCACTATCAGTCTAGATCTGGCCGGACACGGTCCTGAATGCGCCGCGAGCACTCGCCGGAATCGCCGGCAGGAAAGCTCGCAGATAGCATGAACGATTATGTCAACTCCGTCAACCCCTATCCTGGCCTCGCAATTCACGACGCCGATGTCCTTCGCACGCGCAGTGTCTCGCCAGCAATCGCGGCCGGACGCGGATACGAAACCGTCACGGCGGAGCAGGCGAACGCCCTCGGATTCACAGGCCACCAGGCGCGCGCCGGTCTTCGCATCCCGCGGTTCAACACCCAAGGCATCAACGATGCGGACCAGATGCGGCCGCACGCCCCGCGCCTCGATGACGACGGCAAACCCCGCAAATACGAATGGGCGACCGGGACGCTGATGGCGATCGACGTCCACCCGCTCGCACGACACCTCCTCGACCGGATCGATGTCCCCATCATCTTGACCGAATCAAGCATCAAAGCCGACGCGATCCTGTCGAACGCGCCGCCAGATTCGGTGTGCCCTCTCAGTATCTCGGGGGTGTGGGGGTACGTCCGCAGCGGCGTCCCGCTCCCCGATTTCCGCGACATCGTCTGGTGCGAAAAGAAGCGCGGCAAAGTCGTCCGCAAACGTCAGGTCGCCATTGGCTTCGACTCCGACACCGGCACCAATCCGAAGGTCGCCAACGCCCGGCATGACCTGACCGGCGTCCTCGAGCGCAAGGGCGCAGCGGTCGATCATATCGACGTCCCAGATGGCCCAGGAGGCGACAAGCAAGGCATTGACGATGCACTTGCCAACGGCTTCACCCTCGCGCAACTTCGGGCATCTGCGCACGCGCCACGACGCCCTCATCCAGAGAACTCCCCCGACGATCCCGACCGTCAACGCATCGCCGAGTTGGAGGCGACGGTCGAAGAAATCAACGCAGAGTTACGACTTGAACGAGCTCGTCATCGCGCCGACTTCGAGATCCTCGGTGACAACCGACGCCCGGCTCAGGAACGCATCACAGCGGTCTTTCTCGCTCGCGAAGCCGAGCGCATCATCCAACACGAAAAGATGCCCCACGCCGGCGAAGAGACTGCCACGGTCGACCAATCGGGCGGAATCCTGCTCAACGTCGGCGCTCTTGCCAGAATCGCCGGAACGTCTCCCAAACACACGACCGACTGCCTGAAGAAGTTCGAAGCCGAGAACGTCATTCAGCGCTCAGTCACACGCGTCTCAACCGGCAAAGAGATCGTCACCCGAGATGGCGAGATTCAACCCGAGTACGTCAGCATCGTTCGCATTACTCCAGTCGGCGACATTCAGTCCCTTCGCGGTTCGCTTCTGATGTCGGCACCGGAACGATTACCGAAAAAGAAACCGGCGCCGGTCAACCATTGTCTTGACCACCCAACCGCCGATGTCATCACCCGTATCCACGACGAGTGCGAAATCTGTCACAAACAGATCGGCGATGTCCGGGACCGCCGCCGCTCAGCTGGCACCGCGCCCGATGATGCGCCGCTCGAGACCCGAACCATCGCAATACCGCTGAACACACCAGAGGTTCTTTCAGAGAGAACGCGTCGTAATGTCGTCCCCCTCCCCGCCCCCACGGTATCTCTTATCGAACCTCTGGTGTGTTCAGACCTCGATTCAGCCCGAATCGCGCTCAACGGTGCCGACCACGTCACCAATCGCGAGGCGAAACACCGTGCGCATATCGAACTTGGCCAATACCTCGACGTGGTCGCGCAGAAACGCGGGAAGACCCCAGCGCCGAAACCCGAGCCGGAGCTTGAACCGGGGATGCGCGGCCGAGGTCATCTGCTCGCCTCGCTCCGAAGTCCGGAGGTTCAGGCGCAACGAGCGGGACAAGGCGGTCAATCGTGAGTGAGGCGACAGATACCAAGAGTTATCCCAGCCAGCGCCTCGACCCGCGCGATGATCTCATCGACGACTGTGCCGAGTGGGAATGCTTACTCGCAACCCAATACGCGCGCGATGCTCACGACCCGTTCGGACTCTACGGGGTGCTCTTGGGCTTTCGCGCTGAAGGTGCCCGTCTGGTGCGTGAGCGTGGCCGTCTCCGCCTCGAAGCGGGTGAGTTGGCTGAAGAATACCCCGCGCTGCGCTCCGTCTATCTGGCGCCTCGTAGAGCCGAGCTGACGGCGTTGCTGGCGACCGTCGCCGACAAACTCACCAACGAAAGGATCGCATCGTGACCATATCAACCGTTTGCCGCCAATGTGGCACCGAGATCGAAGCCGACCGAACGCGAATCCTCGCCGGTGATTGGCGGACCTGCGACGAGTGCGCGGCGCGGCGCCGTCACGCGGAACGCGACTCTACGGCCGGTCAATGTCAACGATGCGGTCGGCATCTCAAAGACCCGAGGCGGTTCATCTGCTTGAGCTGCGCTGGGATTTCGACGGCGTGACAACTGAGACACGCCGTCGCTACGTGAAACACGGGATGCAGGAATGATGCAGCACCGATGCAAGGCGACAACGAAGTCGGGTGCGCTGTGTAGCGCGCGGACGTTGCCGGGGAGTGAGTGGTGTTTTGTGCACGACCCGCACCGGATTATCGATATCGCCGAAGCGCGAAAGCAAGGCGGTCAGGCGAAGTCCAATCGCGCACGAGCAAAGAAAGCGATGGTCGATGGCGCCCTCTCGCCAGCGGAACTCGAGGGACTGATCGGGATCACGATGAGCGCGGTCATCAATGGCGCAAAAGAGCCCGCCGTCGGCAACGCGATTGCGAATCTGGCCAGGGCGGCCGTTGCGGTTCGCGATGCGGTTGCGGTTGATGAACGGCTCGCCGAACTCGAGCGCCGGTTGACGGGACGGTCGGCGTGATTGCGACGCTGGAGAAGCGCCTGGCAACGCTTGAAACCTTGATCGACCGTCTCGACCGGCCAGCACCATCGTGGCCAACCCCGGTCGACCTGGCCGAATCACTCGCCATTGACCTCGATGTGTGGCAACGTCGCCTCTTACTCAGCACCGCGCGCCGCGTCAAGTTGGCAAGACGATGACCGTTTCCATCCTCGCTCTCTTCGTCGCCGTGACGACGCCGGAGGGGTTGATCCTGGTCGTCAGTCCGGCGGAGCGGCAGGCAAAAGAGTTGGTTCGGGTCGTGCGCGGTCTTGCCGCCCGCTTGGGACTCTCGACCACGGAACGAGAGCAATCGATTGCGCCGAGTGCGGTCAGTATGACCAAGGTCGAATTCCCGAACGGTGCCCGGGTGCTGAGTGTGCCGGGCAGCTCGGAGGCGACGATCCGAGGATTCAGTGCTCCGTCCCTGATTTTGGTTGATGAGGCCAGCCGCGTCAGCGAGCCAACCTTTTCCGCCATCCGCCCAATGATGGTTGCCGCGCCATCATCCCGGTTGTTCCTGCTCAGCTCGCCCTGGGCAAAGATGGGCTTGTTCTATCAGGCGGCGACCGATACGACGGGTGTGTGGGAACAGCATCACATCACCCTCGACGAGTGTCCGCGACTCTCCCGCGACTTCATCGAAGAGGAGCGGCGCACGCTGCCCCATTGGGTTTTCTCCAGAGAGTATCTCGGTGAATTCAGCGATGACGAGCAGACCTTATTCAGCGCGGAATTGATCGCGTCGGCACTCGACCCGACCTTGGAACCACTCTTTGCGGAGGACGACGATGCGCCAATCGATTGATCCCTACTACTATTTCACCCCCAAGCCGGACGCGGCAGCGCCTCCACCGAAACTCGACTACTTGCTCGGCGTGGATTTGGCGCAAGTGCGCGACTTCACGGCAATCGGCGCGCTCGAACGAATCACCAACGCCGATGGGGCGACGTTCCATGTCCGTGACCTCGAACGCTTTCGCGACCGGAGTTACGTCGATATCGCCCGTCACATTCGCGGCTTGGTCGAGGCACTCCGCACGCCTCAGCAAGGACCCGGGAGGTCACGGTCGTGGTTGACGCGACCGGCGTCGGACGGGCGGCACTTGACATCATGCGCGAGGCAGAGATCGATGCCCCCTTGATCGCGGTGACAATTCATGGTGGCGACGTGGTCTCGGGTGACGTGCGCGAGGGCTTTCGCACTCCCACTCCAGTCCCAACGGCTCCGCATTCGACAAACGATGAAACTGGCGCCGGTGCTCACGGAGGAATTGGCCCAGTTCAAAGCGAAAATCAACGTCAGCACCGGCCACGATTCCTACGAAAGCTGGCGCCAGGCGGACCATGATGATTGCGTGCTCGCGGTTGCCCTGGCCGTGTGGTTTGGGCAGCGATCGAAGCCGACCAGTTGGGCCGACATCCCCCCCGATGCCCTCCGTGATTACGTGATGGGCCTCTAAGAAACAAGGAGACAACCGATGAACCCTTACAGAAATCGAACCTCATTTACCGGACGACCTGCCCGGAACAATCCGGCCTGGCGGTATCGACCGGAAGGCGAATTTTTGCTCGCCCAAGACTAGTGGGACGAAGCGGAAAAGACCCGACGCTGGGTTGAGTCTGAGCAAAAGGTCATCGACGCCCGGATGGCGGCCAATGCCGAGGCGGAGGCCAAGGCGGCGAAGGCGCGGGAAGACGAGGTGATCGAAACCGTTTTCCGTGGTCGCTATTTGAGTGCTGGAGGTGACCCGAGCGCGTTCGAGCGGGATTTGCCGGAGCTGAAGCGCGAGCACGCCAAACGGGTCGCGCTCGGTCTGGATCAGCCGCTGAACTCGCTCGCGGTTCTCAAAGAGCAGCTGCGGGCGGCACGAGCGGGAAGGAATATCGGGTCGGCACCCGACCCGCGCCCACAGTCATAACGACGCCTAGATCACCACAGTTGCCGGGGCGGGCATCTCGCATCCTCCCCGGTCATCTCGCCACTGATCGCCCAATCGTTCGTCTCCGGGCGATTGTGGCGCGTGACAGCGGGGTGCAACGGGATCGGAGGAATGAGCCCGTCGCGCTGGTTCCTTGGTGCCCGGTGTTTGCAGCCACGGGTCGGGCGGTGGTGACCATCGGCCGCACGGAGGTACGAGCCGACGCGGCGAGCTCCTCCCCATCCTCCAATGCGCCATAGGTTCCACTCCTGGCGCAGACTCAGGCGTCCACACGGGCGGTCTTACTCGACGATGACTCGAACGGTCCGCTCCGTGATCGGCGCGCTCCAAACGCAGCCGATCGGGAATCCCGACTCATCGTAGATTTCAGTTTTGGTCCTCCGTCCACGGTCACGCGTGGCGATGGTGGGGAGGGGCAGGGACAAAAGATCAGGGAGGGAAAAAAGAGGAAGGGACAGCGGTTCCTCGTGGATGGGCACACTCATGGGCAGTCCTCGTTTCGTGATGGGGCGACATTGGACGGTGCTCCTATGCACCGTCCAATGTCGCCCTGGTGATCCTGCAGGGGTGCTGACCGGGCGCGGCGGGCACCGTTGCCCGTTCGTCCTAGCCCAATAGTACTCATGTCTGTGAATAAAACAAGGTTGACAGAGACGGATACCGTAATATGTGTAGTAATCAATAAGGTATAATGAATCTATTCGAGATTAATGAAGGAATCGTGCACAATATCGTCGTGTATTAAGAACGGGTGCGTCACGAAGGATGCACAGCAGCCCTGGGGCGACAGACCGTCGGCTCGCGTGGTGGATTACGCCTGGTACTCGTCGGCCGTAGAGAACACCGGCATAAACCGGCGGGGGCGGCGCCAGTCGTTTTGTAACTGGGCTCGCACCCCTCGAATGTGTCGATCCACGACGTTGTCTGCACGGAGGGGGTGATACCACCCCCTCCGTGCGTTGTAGTCGTACTCGACTTGACCAAGCATCCGTCTGTCTCACAAAGGAACCTTTCTGCGACGATCCCGAACAGTGTTCGCTTCATGCTTTGCCAGGCACCAGCGACCGTCTCAAAACCCGTTCCATTTTCAACGTCGCGGTTGCTGCCCGCCGTGGAAGTTCTGAGACATAGGATTATGACAACCTATCATACAACTGGTTTAGAGATAGGCCTCAGTCGCCACCCCTTGCCGCGTGGTCTGGTGAGGAATATGCCAGCGGCATAAAACAGGACGTCCATTCACCCCTCACCGCGCGGACTGGTGCTCTCCCCGCCGCAAATCACTAGAATCTAGTGATTTGCCATCGCGCGCGGGGACGGGTGGGGCACGGTCGCCGCCGTGTCACTAAATGACACATTCACCCTCGCCGCGCGCACACTGGCGACTCGCCACAATCGCGCCGCCAGGACCACGCTTCCGACCTCGAGGCATCCAACGTCGTGTCCGGCGATTGCGTCGCACCTTGGCCGTCTGGCGAGGCCGTGGGTGGCGCTGTACGCGATCTCGTTGTACCAAATGGTACGGATGATGAGGACGATAGTGCCCAGATTGATTCCCGTTCTGTCCCAAATGGGACAAGCGAGAGTGACGAAGAATGGACAGAGGAGGGCATGACCCAACGAGAGATTGCGGCCGTCCTTGGGGTGACACAGATGACCATCCAACGCGATCTAGATTTACCTAAGGCTGTAACAAATGTTACAAGCGATGAGGTCGTCGACGCCTGTGATGAACCTAAGACTTGTAACATTTGTTACAAGCGAAGGCGACTGGCAGGAGTCGCCACCGTTGCTCTCCGTGGTTGACCTCAACACTGGCGAGATCATCCCACCACCCAAAAGGGAATCGGAACCACAACCAACCAACGCGGACCGTGCGGGCGATGGCCGTGGTCCTTGTGAGTGATTTGTGACAAATCACTACGCGAGAAACGTTGATTCAATCAACGGTCGCCGTGGTGATGGTCCGCGATTTTTCCTAAAGAAAAGTCAGCAGGCTATGGCGATTGCCCAATTATCCAATTTGGATAATCGCGGGTCGCAAACTGAACTGGCCGAGGACTACTCCATCCCCAGCAACCGTCGCCACCAGGACCGCGCATCAACCTGTGAGGTATCAGCACTCGTCTTCGGCGACTCCGCGCCACCTTGACCGTCGGGTGAAGCCGCCTGTGGTCCTACGTTTGCCTTGAGGGGTTCGACCTCGGCACGTAACTCCTGGACATCCCGGTCATGACGCTGTCCACCGTCATCAATCATTCGCAAACGTTCATGGGCGGTCGCCAGTTCGCTATGCAAACGCGCAATCTCAGCCGCCTGGCGTTCGATGACAGCGGTCAGGGGTGACAAGTCAACGGATGTCGTGGTCATGACAGCCGGTGACATGGCCGTGTCCGTCGTGTCATCGCGGGATGACAGTGTCACCGCACCGTCCGGGATGAGCCGCGCTGTCCCACTCTTGACCGACGGCAGTTCATTCGCCGCGATCTTACGCCGGATTGTGCGTTCGGAAACGCCAAGGATCTGGGCGGCTTCTTTGACCGAGATGAGACGTTCCTGGTCACGCGTGTCACGTGAATCATGACGTCCACCTGTCATGACAGAACTCCTTCAATGGTCTGCCAAAGGGGAGGACAGCATCATGACAGGGCTATCGAGACAAAGCAACCGCCCCGAACCAGTGAAGGCCAGGGCGGTTGCGAATCGAGTTCGTTAGTTCGACTGGGTGAATTCGGGGATTGAGCGCATGATCTTGCCGAGGGTCGCTTTGTTCCGATCCTGCCGAGCAATCGCCTCTTCCCACACGTCGATATTGAGGTAGTCGACAATGCTGTCCTCAATCATCTCGGTGAGCACACCAGGCGGCAGCGCATCAAGTTCGACACTTCCCTCACCGAACTCCTCCGAGAACTTCCGAGTGCGACTATCGGTCGATTTGCTTGGTCGCGTCGGCAGTTGGTGCTCCGCCACCTGGTCGGGATTGAGAGCGATACGTTCGACGGTGATGTCTGCCCCGTGCCAGCGAAAGTCATCTTCCATGTTGTTGGACATGCTCCGACCGCTCGGGTCGTGGTCACCGAAGTAGCAGACGACTGTCGGCTTGTTTGACTTTTTCGCCACCGTCGCCGACTCCGAGATCAGGCTCATTGACGAAAAACCGCGAACCGCAACAAACGGCACCCCATATGATTGGCAGATCGGCAGGAAAAACCCCGACAGTGCGTCCTTCTCGCACCAGACTTCGACTCGGCGACCTTGCGACCGCCAGAGGTCTTCTCGGTAAAGATCGTGGGTCGCGCGGAGTGCTTCGCCGAGTGAGTCGAATTGCAGGACCTGCCGCCGCTGCCGACTTCCATCCGCGAACTTCTCAAATGGCAACACTCCGGCGAGGCGCATCTGTTTCGCCGCGTCGTCGACCTTGCCGTAGAAGTCTTCGGACTTTTCATACCCACGATTCGCCAGCTGGTAGAAGAGTTGGCGGACGGTGAAGCGGGCAACTCCGTTGACGATGTCGAGAATGTCGTGCCAGAGGGTGCGCGTCTTCCGATTCGGTCGACGGACGTAGTGTCGGTGGCTGGTTGGTATTCCTCTGGCGACGTTCAACTGACGGGCTTCGTCGACATATTTATCGACGATCCCGTCGAGTTCCGCGACTGCTACCGGGCTTAGGTTTGACATCTCATCCTCAAAATTCCGACTAGCCAGAATTTTCTCTTCTGCCATTCTAACACCTCGCGCGCGCGTACACGCGTGTGAGGGCGAGTCAACCCCGGTAGACGACGAGCACAACAACCACGCGCCTTCTCTGGGGGATCACCGGAATCAGGGGTGATTTTCCCCCTTTTCCGCTGATTCGGCGCGTTATTTACGTCCCTGGCGGAAGAGAGAGCCGTGATACAATTGGCCGAGTGTACGGACATCCATCAGGAACGTCCGGCAATTATCAGTATCGGAGGTGGCGACTGTGGCAACACCGGACGGATTTGTCCCCATTCAATTGGCGGGAAAGTTGTTCGGCATCTCCTCTGCGACGCTGAGGAAACGCTGTCTCGACCAGACGCTGCCAACGTATCGAAACGACCGAGACCGGCGTATGGTGCTGGTTGCGGTTGACGACGTCAAAAAGTTGTTTGACCCACAGCCAATCCGTCGGGAGGTTGACACGCTTAGCGCCGCTTAGCACGCGAAAACGCCGACGAGCGTGAATTCGTCGGCGTTCCCTGGATCAGTTTTTCACCACTCGTTTTTTACTACTCGAGGTGCAAACCCTGAACCAGACCATTTCCTCCCGGTCGGTTATTAGGGTACAGGGACCGTAGGAATTTGTAAAGATTGACAACGGTCCTCATCTGCACTTCGAGTGGCTCACGCACTCAGGTGTATTATGTCAACTAAAGACAATCACGTCAATCAGTCCGACGACCTTGACCGCTACCTGAACTACCTCTACGGGGACCGCCGGTTCTACATTCAGGTTTGCTCACTCGACCCGACCAAACCCAAAGCCGAGGCGTGGGACGAAGGCAAACCAGTCGCCTACCTGCCCGGCGATATCGACTATGTCGCCCGCACAATCCGCCAGATTGCCGCATCCGGTCACAACGCGTATGTCTCCGCCCATGGCTACCTCGACAGCCGCCGTGGTGGCGTAAGCGTCAACGCCGCACCCATTGATACCTTGTGGATTGACGGAGACGACGCACCCATCCCCACCGGCCACCTTCCACCGCCCATGATTGTGGAGACGTCGCCGGG
>MWVV01000362.1_pt1 | contig 16678 bp, 18 predicted proteins | sample 1047281 | NCBI WGS metagenome assembly MWVV01 (sample SAMN06349986, study PRJNA376086) | soil metagenome | isolation source: PT-2 sample Antarctic (ecotone) soil | place: Antarctica | collected 2015-01-13 | reverse complement strand
AGGCATAACTCTGTACTCTTCCCGATTGCACAACTTTTATAATATCGGATGTAGTTCCTGTAACGTATGCTAATCCATTTACACAACCGTCAATAATGTTTCTATCTATCCATGCTGCAGGTCTTCCGATTAAATTGAAAATGATTTTTTTCGTTACAAAGAGGTAGAGTTCATCTATATAAAATTTCTTTGCTGCTGCTTTGTAAAATCCTCCCATGGAAGCAGCGATTGTTGCAGGCTTTTCGTTCTGATTTTTATACAGCCATGCAGCTAATAAAATGGCAAGGACGGATAATCCTACAGGTGCAATTGAAAACATTACATCAAGGTGAGTTTGAAGAGGGGAGCCATTGGCTGTTACGAATTTTGAGAAAGGAATAAAGCCTGCGGCAACAGTACAAACTGCTAATATTATTAAGGGCAGTTTCATCGATATCGGTCCTTCATTGTGGTGTTCGGCTCTCTCTCCTTTGGAGAGCGTTGGGGATGAGGTTTTGTTCCAGAAAATGGAGAAATATAAACGGAACATATAAAAAGCAGTAAGCACGGCTGTGAACAAACCAATACCATAAACCAATTTATTTGAATGGTACGCCGCTAATAATATCTCCTCTTTACTAAAAAACCCTGCAAACGGTGGTATACCTGCAATTGCCAGGCTAGCGATTAAAAATGTTACATGTGTTATTGGCATCAGCTTCCTTAATCCGCCCATGTCTTTCATGTCGTTACTGTGCACTAAATGAATAACAGCGCCGGCACCAAGAAATAATAATGATTTAAAGAAGGCATGCGTAAACAAATGGAACATCGAGCCCATGTAGCCTAAACTTTCTTCACCGCTGTTTCCTGATATTCCCAGGGCAAACATCATATAACCGATCTGCGACATGGTAGAAAATGCTAATACCCTTTTAATGTCTGTTTGCGTACAGGCTATAATTGCGGCAATCAAAGCAGACGATGCGCCCACCCATGTAACAATATTTAAAACAACAGTATCCATAGAAAAAATGGGGAACAAACGTGCTACTAAGAAAACCCCGGCTACCACCATCGTTGCCGCATGTATTAATGCAGACACCGGCGTTGGTCCTTCCATGGCATCGGGCAACCAGATGTGCAAAGGAAACATAGCCGACTTACCTGCACCGCCTATAAACACTAATGTTAATCCCCAGGTTAGCATCGATACCCCTAAGAAAGAGGCTGTGGTAATGCTTAGTAGTTGCGGAGATTGGGCAGCAGTTAAACGTTCGATAAGTGTATTGAAATTTAAAGTGCCGCCATAAAATCCCAGGATCAAAATACCAATTAAAAAACCGAGGTCAGCAAAACGTGTAACAATAAATGCTTTTTTGGAAGCAGCCACTGCTGAAGGTCTATCGAAATAAAATCCGATCAATAAATAAGAAGACACGCCTACCAGTTCCCAAAACATATAGATCTGGAAAATATTGGATGACAGAACCAGTCCCAGCATTGAAAAGGTGAACAGTGAAAGAAACGAGTAGTAGGTGGCGAACCTGTTTTCACCTTTCATGTACCCCAGACTAAAAACATGCACCATCAATGATACAAAGCTTACAATTACGATCATCATCACTGATATAGGATCGAGCAAAACGCCCATATCAATAGAAACATTTGGAGAAAATTGAAGCCATGTATATTTCATTGCAACAATTTTCTGGTAAACACCGTTAACCTTTCCGTTTCCAAAAAAATAACTATATGCCGTTATTAAGGAAAGAACAGCTGAAGCAAGCAGAGATGTTGTACCGATAATACCGGAAGACTTTTTAAAATACTTTCTTCCAAATAATCCAAGAAGCACGAAGGTTGCAAAGGGCAATAAAGGAATTAGTAAAATGTATAGTTGATAATTCATAACTAATACTTTTAAAATTTTAAAGTCATTTCTTATATCAATTCATTAAACATCCGCAGCTCAAAACCCAAAGCTCAAAACCCAAAGCTCAAAACCCGAAACTCAAAGCTTTAAACTTCAAACTCAAAACCGAAACCTCAAACTCGCCACTTACCACTTCAATTCTGCAGCGTCTTCCACATCGATCGATTTATGGCTTCTGTAAAGGTTGATGATGATAGCTATAGCAACGGCAGCTTCGGCAGCAGCAATAGTGATAATAAAAACAGCGAAGAATACACCATCTAATTTATCAGGATACAAATACTTATTGAAGGCGACAAAATTGATGTTTACACTATTGAGTAACAGTTCTATCGACATGAGCATTGTGATGAGATTTCTGCGTGTAAACAATCCATACATGCCAATGAAAAACAATGCAGTGCTTACAAAAAGAATATGGGTTAGTGGTACTTCGTTCATCTTATACCTCCTCAATAATTAGTGGCTGTGGAGCAGATGGAATAACCACCAAAGGCGAAGTGGGTGTGTCTTGTATATTTTCTGCAGTAACCGTTTTTTCGCCGGCAGGTTTTTCTCCGGGCGCTTTCATCGCAATAACGATACAACCGATCATCGAAGCCAATAACAGTATGCTTACCACTTCAAACGGAAGTATATATCCATGTTCTGATGTGCTAAGCATTTGCGTTCCTATCTCGCTAACTGATACATTAAATGGTTTAGTACTGGCTGCACGGAAACTATATTTATCAATCAGGTTATAAGTAAAGCCAAAGCCGAACAGAGCCGCCAAAACTGAAAAAATAGTTCGCTTAAGGACAGGCTTAGGCATTTCTTTACCAGATTCCTGCGTAAGAAAAATCGAGAAGATGATAAGAATAACAATGCCGCCCACATAAACAATTATTTGTACCGCTGCAATAAATTCAACCTGCATCCAGAAATACAACGCGGCTATTCCTACTAAAGAAAACAACAGCCAGATAGCTGCTCGAAAAATTTTTTGTGATGTTACAGCCAACAATCCTGCTCCAAGGATGAAAGCAGAAATGGCATAAAATATAATAGCAGAGGCGCTCATTTATCTTGTTTTATGTTCAGTATTTGTTGTGATGGTGAGTGGTGAGTCGTCTGTGAAACGTCAGACGTAAAAGGTCGAACGTGAAACCTTAAACTCCCAACTTTAAACTTTTCCTACTCAACCCCTTCCCTGATTTTTGAACCGGGTTTATTTAATTTTTTAAGCAGCATACTTCTGTCATACACACTATGCTCAAAGTTTTGACCCATTTTAATAGCGTCTGTAGGACAAGCTTGCACACATAGATTACACATTGTACATAACTCCAGGTGATAAACAAATGTATCGAGGGCTTTTTTCTTTTTGCCTTCGGGTGTTACATCAAACTTTGTAATGATTTTTATAGTAGCATTCGGGCAAGCCAGTTCACATGCTGTGCATCCTGTACAGGCATGCTCATTGTTTTCATCATGCGGCATGATTACCTCACCTCTGAAACGATCTGCCATTTTTAAAGTATCCCTGTTATCAGGATACTGCTCTGTTATAATTTCTTTCGGATGCACAAAATAATAACCAGTCCGCTTCATACCGGTCAGCAACGATTTTGTTGCTTTGTATATATCGGATATATAGTCTTTTAAAAACATTGTGTTTGAATTTTTTATTTAGCCATCATTATATCTCTCTTCATCATCACTTTTTTTTGAACCACTAAGCCACTAAGAAAGGAATAAAGTAACACAAAGAAAGACTTAGTGCAACTCTGTGCCTTTGGGACTTCGTGGTTCAACATTTTATCTCTCTTCTTTTGCTGTTAACATTTCTATTCATCTTTTTTTTGAACCACTAAGCCACTAAGAAAAGAAGTAAGTAACACAAAGACTTAGTGCAACTTTGTGCCTTTGGGTCTTAGTGGTTCAAAACTCAAAAATGCCATCCCAATATTGCTATCACAGTTGCTAATAATAAATTGAACAAACTAATTGGCAATAAATATTTCCATTCTAAATTAAGCAATTGATCTACCCTCAATCTCGGGAAAGTCCACCTGAACCACATGATCAGAAAAATCATAAAGAATGTTTTTGCGAAGAACCACACTGAAGAAGGAATGTAGTTCATAATATGATTAAACCCTTCCCAGTTGCCGATATGCAGCGGCATCCATCCTCCAAGAAACAGGGTAGCGCCAATAGCACAGACGATAAATATATTAATGTATTCGGCAAGGAAGAACAATGCGAACTTCATTCCTGAATATTCTGTGTGAAAGCCTGCAGTAAGTTCTGATTCTGCTTCAGCCAAATCAAACGGAGCCCGGTTTGTTTCTGCTGTGGCGGCAATGATGAATATTACAAAAGCAATAATAACAGGAATGTGGCCTTTAAATAACCACCATCCATTTTGCTGAGAGCTGATAATATCACCGATTTGTAAACTACCCGTTAATACAACAATGGTTAGAATAGAAAGGCCGGCCGATAATTCATAACTCACTATTTGTGCACCGCTGCGCATTGCCCCCAATAAAGAATATTTATTATTACTGGCCCAGCCTGCCATTAATATTCCTATCACTGACAGCGAGGATACCGCCGAAACGTACAAAACGCCGATATTAAGATCCCACACCTGGAAACCTTTTGCGAAAGCAATAGGAGCCAACAAGAGCATGGCAACGATCATAACTACAAAAGGAGCCAGGTTAAAAAGCAATTTATCTGCGCCGTCAGGTGTTAATCCTTCTTTTAAGATCAGCTTTAAGGTATCCGCAGAGGTTTGAAATATACCCATCGGACCTACCCGGTTAGGACCAAGGCGGATCTGCATGTGCGCTGCTACTTTTCTTTCCATCCAAACCAATACCAATCCTAGTACCGCAAATAAAGTTATCGCTAACAACATCACAATAAGCGCTTCAGATATTAATACCCAGGTGGGATTTAAGTTTGCCCCAAGCCAGTTTTGTATCCAATTTGTTATTCCCTGTAAACTAAACATACCCCAAACCCCTGAAGGGGCTTATTTTAAAATGAATAATTAGTTCTCCTCCATTATTCCCCCTTCAGGGGGTTAGGGGGCTTCACCTATCTATATCCGGTATCACTAAATCTAATGTTCCCATCGTTGCCATCAAGTCGCCAATCTTGCTGCCCCTAACCATGTGGTCTAATGCTGATAAGTTGGAGAAACCAGGTGACCTGAATTTTATTCTGTAGGGTGTGGTTCCGCCTTCGCTTACTATATACACCCCCAGTTCGCCACGTGCGGTTTCCACCCTGGTATAAAATTCTCCTTTAGGCAATTTCAATACGGCTTTTGTTTTAGCCTGGTAATCACCTGCAGGAATATTATTAATTAATTGTTCGATGATTTTAACGGACTCCTTCAATTCCTTTACTCTAACCTGGTAACGGGCAAAAGAATCTCCTGTTGTTTGCAACACTTCATCAAACTTAACCTGGTTATAAACTTCGTAAGGATATATCTTTCTAATGTCGCAACTTACGCCGCTGGCTCTTGCTACAGGGCCTGTACATCCAAAAGAAATAGCATCTTCTTTTGATAAAGAACCGACTCCTTCCATTCGGCTTTGAAAGATGATGTTGCCTGTTAGCAGTTCATCATATTCATCAATGTTCGATTTGAAGAGTTTTATAAAGTCATTTACTTTTTGCTGAAAGGTTGGATGAATATCTGCCATTACACCTCCCGGAACAATATAGTTCATGGTAAGCCTTGCACCGCAGGTTTGTTCCATTATTTCGTTGATGGTTTCTCTTTCACGAAAGGCATAGAAGAAAGGCGTGAAAGCGCCCAAGTCCATTGCCATAGCTCCCAACCACAATTCATGCGAGGCGATACGTGTTAGCTCATCCATTAATACACGTATATATTTCGCTCTTGCCGGAACTTCAATTTGCATTCCTTTTTCAACCGTCATCGCACATGCGTGGTTATTGATGTGTGCCGAGAGATAATCCATCCTGCTGGTAACATAAATGAACTGCCGGTAGCTAAGGCTTTCACACATTTTTTCTATAGAACGGTGAATATATCCAAGATGGGGTTCAACCTTTTTAATCGTTTCTCCATTTAATGTAACTACCAAATGCAATACACCATGTGTCGCCGGGTGTTGAGGACCAATATTTATTACCAGGGCCTCGCCGTCCCCTTCAGAGGAAGGGTCAATAACTACGTGCCTTTCAACTATTTGTGTTTCTGTGTACATTTTATAATTCATTCTCCCCCCGGTAAGAGCGAAAGGGCTTAAAGTTTTATCATGTTAACGGGATCGTCAAAATCTTTTCGCAATGGGTATCCTTCAAAATCATCAGTTAATATCAACCTTCTCATATCAGGGTGATTATTGAACCGCACTCCAAATAACTCATATACTTCTCTTTCATGAAACTCGGCAGTTCTCCATATGTCCGATACAGTTTCTATCCGTGCATCGGCTCTGTCCACTTTCGCTTTTATCACAATCGTATGCCTGTGTAATGTTGAAGAAAGATGATACACCATTGTCATGTGCGTTTTCCAATCAATGCAGGTAAGAGAAAAAAGGTAATCGAAATTGAAAGGAGCATTTCGTAAAAGCTTTGCTAATCTTTTCCATTCGGAAGCGTCGATCTGTATATTCAACCATTCGCCGGTTTCATCAAACGTTGCAGAAGGTTGTATTTCCAATATAAAAGCTTTAACTTCTTCGTTTGTCATCATACCTGTTTTCAATTATAATACAAACTCAAACTTTAAACCCAAAACCTCAAACTCGAGACTCAAAACTTTAAACTCAAAACTCTAAATTCGCAAACCCTACACTTGTTTTATCTGTTCTCTTGTCCATCCGCTTTTAATTTTTTCCTGCAGCGAAATCAATGCATGAAGTAAAGCTTCGGGCCGTGGAGGACAACCGGGAATATATACATCAACCGGAATAATATGATCGGCACCTTTTACTACAGAGTATGTATTGTAGAAAAACGGACCGCCGCTTATAGCACATGCTCCCATTGCTACAACGTATTTAGGATCGGCCATCTGGTCGTATAATCTTTTTAGTACAGGCGCCATTTTATTTACAATGGTTCCGGCAATAATAATTACATCAGCCTGTCGTGGTGAAGCCCTGGCTACTTCAAATCCAAATCTTGAAAAGTCATACTTCGCAGATGCAACGCTCATCATTTCGATACCGCAGCAACTGGTAGCAAAGGTTAGCGGCCATAAAGAATTGGAACGTGCCCAATTGATAATATCCTGCATTGTGGATGCGATAATACCTCCGCCTTGTGTTGGTATCACCTCTCCCGGAAACTCTTTGTTCGTTTCGCGTATTTGTTCTCTTACATCCATTTTAATGCTCCTTTTTTATGGGCGTATAAAAAGCCCATGAATAATATAAAAACAAAAATGAAGATTTCAACCAGTGCACTTATACCAATCTTCTTTACAACTACTGCCCAGGGATACATGAATATCAGTTCAACATCGAAGATGAGGAACAACAGTGCAAATAAATAATAACCAACGTTAAATTGGTGCCATGGTGAAGTTTTTGTAGGAATGCCACATTCATATGGCTGTCCTTTTTGGTTGTTCTTACTTCCCTTGTTAAATAATCTGCCAACCAAAATACCCCCGGCAGAAAAGGCTATTGCAGCAATTGTTAAAACTATCAGCGAGATCGGCCCCATAATACACTGTTTAATTTTTGAAGGATTCCATTGTAATTTACAAGTTATTAATAGTTCTCCTAAGAAACCTATAAAAATATTCCAGCTTTTATCTCCTGATAATTCTTATTCAATGATGTTCTACGTTTTTTAGCCTCTCGGTTTCATTGATTTGTTCTTCCATCCTTTCTTCATATGAGCAACGCTTATGGGCATAATCACCCGGATAGACGTAGAGAAATGAACCCTATTGAAGCAATAGCCGGTAAACAATCAGTAGCTTTTACAACGGTGCCATCTAAAAGAACGTAGCTTCAGTTTACACTAGTTCCCTCTGCAACCGACCATTGAACATAGCCTTCATGAATTGCATTGTTCGGACGTTCTGGTTTGCAGGCACCGCAGTTAATGCATTCTTCCGTAATCTTAAGCCATACATTAAAGTTTTAGAGTAGTATGACTTAACACTATCGATTATTTAGAAACAGGTTTTAATTGTTCAAAAAAGAAAACACCTTTTTTATTCGAAGTAATGATGTCGGGTAAACTGTCTTTATTGATGTCGCTAACCACGAAACTGTTGCCGATGCCGGAATTGTTATCTATTTCGTGCGGTATCCAGTGCGGATCTTTCCCGGGCATATATTGAAACCAAAACAAAACGGCGGGTTCAAAAGAACCCGGATCTTTACCATCATTATGTGCAAAATAGCGTTTGCCGGTAATAAGATCGGGATGCCCATCAGTATTCATATCTTTAAATGCAAGTGCATGCGATTGAGAGAAGCTTTTACTGATCTCATGTGTTACCCAGTTTAGGTTGCCCTGAGCATCCTGTTTTTGTTCGTGCCACCATATACCGTACTTATGGGCGGAAGAACTAATAACATCCTTGTCTCCATCTTCATCCACATCATAAACAAACATGTTGGCACAATCTTCTCCAAAATCAGCCGGGTGAAATTTCCAGTTTGCATCTTTTACATTTTTCGGAGACTCCCACCATCCGGATTTTATAAGAACATCATTTTTGCCATCTTTATTTACATCGCCCCAACCAAGACCATGTGTGTACCGGTGTGTTCCTCTTACACTGTCGGCACTTATTACATAGCGTTGCCAAATAGTATCCTTTTTTGCTGCGGGCGACTTTAACCAAATAACCTGTTTGGCGGTAATGTCGTTGCAAATAATATCCATTCTTCCGTCAAGATCTACATCAACAAAGGCAGGGGTTTCATTGCCTGCAGTTTTTAATATTATATGCGATGACCAAAGGCGCTTACTATTTTTTGAATTTTCATACCACACGCAAACTCCTCCCGGCTGATCAAACCTGATAAGGTCGGGCCAGCCATCATTATTTACATCCATACAAAAATTTAAAAAGGTGGTGCTATAACCAGGCACAGGATTTAAAGTATCGGCATGCAAAAGGTGTTTGGTAAAAGCAGGTGCCTGATACCAATAATTACCGGCTAAAATATCTGTGATACCATCATTATTTATATCGCATGCAGCTACACCTTCTGAAACAAATGTACTGCTGATTATATGTTTTTTAAAAGTGACTGTTGATGCTTTTTTTAATACTTGCTGCGCATTGCATGGAAACATTAAAAATATAATTAAGCTAAGCACAATGATAGGGCGGGATAAAAAATGTTGAAGTAGATTCATGAGTTTTAGTTTTAACATGAAGCAAATATTGAGGTATACTAATAATGAAATTAAAAGTTACTTAGAAGCTGGTTAAAAAATGAAATAAAGGGAACACAGATGACACGGATTTGAAGGATTTGAACTGTAATTTACGAGAACACTGGAATATGCCTATGATGATTTTACCATTTATCAATTGGCCAAAGCATTAAAACGCCCCAAAGAAGAAATAGAATTGTATGGAAAGCGGTCACAGAATTACAATAACCTTTTTGATCCGCAAACAAAATTAATGCGGGGTTAAAAGGTGGATGGAAGTTTTCAAACTCCCTTTAGTCCGATCAAGTGGGGTGGCGACTTTACAGAAGGGAATAGCTGGCACTATAGCTGGAGTGTTTTTCACGACATCGAAGGACTCAAGACTCTAATGGGCGGCAATGAGACATTTGTAAAAATGCTGGATTCTGTTTTTGCCGCCCGTGTTTGATGAAAGTGCTTATGGCGGTGTCATTCATGAAATAAGGGAGATGCAAATTGCAGGGATGGGTCAATGTGCTCATGGCAACCAGCCAATACAGCACATGATTTATTTATACAACTATGCAGGCCAGCCCTGGAAAGCACAGTATTGGGTTCGCGAAGCGATGAACCGATTATACAAAGCTACACCTGATGGTTATTGCGGCGATGAGGATAACGGACAAACTTCCGCCTGGTATGTGTTTTCAGCTATGGGATTTTATCCTGTGTGTCCGGCATCAGATCAGTATGTGTTAGGTGCACCGTTATTTAAAAAAGTAACTGTCACATTAGATAATGGCAAACAACTTATCATTAATGCCGCCAATAATTCTGATCAAAATAAGTATGTACAAAGCATTCAGTTCAACGGAAAACCGTGGGATAAAAACTGGTTGCCACATTCAGAACTGCAGAAAGCAGGAACGGTGAATTTTATGATGGGCAGCATTCCAAACAAAAGCAGGGCGTTTCAACTGATGCTTACCCTTATTCGTTTTCCGCTGATAAAGCAGGTGTTATTAAATAAATAAAAGAAAGAACTTTGGGTCGTCATTTTGCGTGGACTTATGTCTTATTAACCCCGGCTTTAAATAACAATTTAGCTTACATGGTGTTGTTAGCCGCGTAGGTCCAACCTGAAGCAGAAGTAATATTACACTAAATCATAGATTATGCGAAAGTTAGTAGCTGGCTTTGCATCAAGTGTTGACGGGTACATTGAAGGTCCTAATAAGGAGTATGATTGGATCTTAATTGATAAAGAAATTGACTTTTCTGAACAGGCAAAACAATTTGACACCTATTTTTTTGGAAGAAACTCTTATGAAGCTGTCCTGTCTATGGGCAGCCGTCCCTCGCCTGGCGTAAAAAATTATGTTTTCTCCAATACCTTAACAGCAGTAGATAAGAATTATATACTTATTAACGATAACATTAAAGAGCAGGTAATTAAAATAAAGGAACGTGAAGGAAAAGATATAGCCATCTTTGGAGGAGCTTCTTTGCTTGCCAGTTTATTAAATCTTCAACTGGTTGATGAAATTACCGTAGCAATTATTCCTGTTCTTCTTGGTAAAGGCAAGACGATGGTTGATGCATTGGCAGAGAAGGTATGGCTAAAATTTCTACATTGCAAAAGCTATTCAAACGGTACCTTACAGATTACTTATTCGGTAAAATACAACAGCGGTTAACATGCGTGCCAAAAATGGGCGGAAGAAATTTTAACGAAGCTTCTGAATATTTGTAAACACTATATCTTTAATGAACATTCGTAATGCCAATACCTATCTGAAAACGCACGCTGTACGCTCTTGTACAAACAAAACCATTTGCATTTAGTTTCAATCTCACTGTTTTGAAGAATCTGAAAACCTTATTCATAAATATATAAATATAGAAGGTGCAATGCGTAGAAATATCTGTTTGGGCTTTTTGCTTGCCATCTTGCTAACAAGTTGCTCTCATAAAATCCGCCAGGAAAGCAATAACAAACTTACTTCCGGCAATCCTGTATTTAAAGGCTGGTATGCCGACCCTGAAGGAACTATATTTAATAAGCAATATTGGGTATATCCAACTTACTCTGCTCCCTATAACGAACAGGTTTTTTTGGATGCTTTCTCCTCTAAAGACCTTGTAACCTGGAATAAGCATAACCGGATATTAGATACAGCAAATGTAAAGTGGGCAAAAAGAGCTGTATGGGCTCCGGCAATTGTTGAAAAGGGAGGGAAATACTATTTGTTCTTTGGAGCTAATGATATACAAAATGATAATCAAAAAGGTGGCATTGGCGTTGCCGTTGCTGATAATCCTGCCGGTCCTTTTACAGATTATCTTGGAAAGCCTTTAGTTGATAAATTCTATAACGGCGCTCAACCTATTGACCAGTTTGTGTTTAAAGATAAAGACGGACAATACTATATTATTTATGGAGGCTGGCGCCATTGTAATATTGCAAAACTGAAAGACGATTTTACTGGTCTTATTCCTTATGATGATGGAACTACTTTCAAAGAGATCACGCCAAAAGGTTATGTAGAGGGTCCTTTTATGTTTATAAGAAACAATAAGTATTATTTTATGTGGTCGGAAGGTGGATGGACAGGACCAAATTATTCTGTTGCTTATGCTATAGCAGATTCTCCTTTTGGACCTTTTGGGCGGGTAGGTAAAATATTGCAGCAGGATTCTGCCATTGCTACAGGAGCCGGACATCATTCAGTAATTCATGTTAATAGAAAGAGTAAGTGGTATATTATTTATCATCGTCGTCCGTTAGGCGAAACGAATGGCAATCATCGGGTGACTTGCATTGATGAAATGTTCTTTGATGAAAAAGGTTTTATTAAACCGGTTAAGATGACTTTTGAGGGTGTTAAAAAGCTTTCTTTATAATAGTTGTAAGAATATTACTGCTATTACTTTCTTAAAAAGGGTAGTGATTAAGACTGCAATACGAGAAAGCTTTCCCAATACAATCGCAGCGCCCTATTTATGTATAGCTGCTACGGACTCAAAACATTTTAAAAATATATCCAGGGCAATTTTACGCTTTGTTCCCTTCACCGATCTTGAAGGTTATCATGGTATTGATGAAAGGATCAGTGTTAAACAATTTATAGATGCCATTAATTTCTATCACCATTTTATAGAGAAGCTGTGAACCTTCTTAAGCCAAATATTTTCCCTGTGATTTTTTATTCGTCTGTTCGCAGCCATCGTTATTTGTTTCAATCAAGAAATGCGGGCATTGACAATTTTTAACCTTACACGCCGATGATTACTTCTGCTTTGTTCCTTGCAAAGCATTTTGGAAGGTTACAGCATTTTTATATGTAATTCACTAAAGTTTTTAAGTGACGAAATTTTTAGATCGGCGATACTCCATCGTTCATCTTTTAAGTATTGGGGTGCGGGAACAACCACACATTTCATTCTTGCTGCTTTTACTGCTATCATGCCATTAACAGAATCTTCAAAACAAATACATTCTAAAGGAGAAGATTGAAGCTCTGCGGCACAATTAAGATAAACCTGGGGATGGGGTTTACCATAGTCAAGATGCTCGGCAGAAGTTTTCACTTTTATATAATCTCCAATGCCTAAAAGACTGCATACAGCATCAACTACAGATAAAGGAGAAGATGTTGCGAGGCCGATCTTGAATGTACGGTCGTAGAAGAAGTTAAATATGTTTTGAAGGCCGGGCAATGGCTGCCCTTTAGCTTTTATCTTATCTATTACCAGGTCAACAATTTTTTTTCCTGCTCTCTCCAATTCGGTATTATCGAATTTATAATCCCGCAACCACCACGATACAAATTCGTTGGTACGTAATCCTGTGGTTTCTTCATACTGTTTTAAAGTCAACTTTTTTCCATAATATTCAAAAACTTCATTCGCTGCTTCTCTCCACAACGGCTCACTATCGATAAGCAAACCATCCATATCAAAAATTACCGTGTTTAAATCCATTCTATATTTTTAAGGTCGCAAATATAGAGGTTAGTTGATAATGACGGATGACGGATGACAGATGACGGATGACAGGTGAAAAATGAAAATTGATCAATGACAGTTACTCGTATTTCCATATAGCAACTAATAACGGTCATCTGTCATCCGTCAACAATTTCAGCAACCTCTCCAAGCTAACATCTGACATCTGTCAACAGTCATCTGTCAACAATTTCATCCATATCAGTCACCTGTCATTTGTTAACTATTTCAACGAAAAAACTGCGTTCACTTCAAATTGTAACTTTATTTTTTTGAAATCAATATTTGCTTCCTGCTGGCCGGCATCCATTGCCGCTGCCTCGCCTCTCATCTTCATGTTAGCCATCACTGGGTAAGGAGGATGTACAGTTATTTCGTTAGGCTCGTTTATGGTAACAGCTTCTCCCGCCTTTTCGCCAATAGCTTCAGCAAGATAAATCGCTTTTTCCTTGGCAGCTTTTACAGCCTGTATTTTTAATTGCCTCTTGAAGTCCTGAAGCTTACTATGTGATACCCTTGATATAAAAAAATTTTGCGTTGCTTCATCATCTAACTTTTGTACAAGTTCATCCATTTTTTTTGTGGTTGATAACTTAACCTGGTAACTTATGCTTGCCTTTAAATCCGGATTTTTCTTTTTATTCTTTTTATACAACCAATAGTTGCCATCCCATCCCTGGTAACTTTGCACACTAATATCAGTTTCAGGGATACCAGTACTTAAGGCTGCTTTCACAAAATCGTTTTTAATTGCATCAATATCCATCTTGCCTCCGCCTTTCTTGTCGTATTCGCGTAATTGCACCAAAACATAAATTTCGTCAGGAACAACTTCCATTTCAGCAATACCCGAAACATTAATGGTTTTTTCCCTTAACCGTTCCGGTCTTAAATTTTCCTGGCTTATAGCGCTAAGACTTAATAGTGTACATAAAAGAATTACACCTGTAAATTTTGTTTTCATATTTATTTTATTTAATTGAAAGAGCCGTGTGAAGATATAATTACATAAAGGAAAAATTAATTTGCACTCTTCTTAACATATATTTACATTCCTTATTTTGCATCTCTTTTTTGGATTGTTTGCAAAAAATCAACAGCAAATGAGTTCGTTAACTGACAAGTTGAAACATATACGTATTGTACGTTCTCTTGTATATACAATCGTAGGAGCTCTTTCATACCCCGGGCTTGCTATAATTAATAAATTAAAAATTGAGGGAACCGAACATCTTGAAAACCTGCCTAAGAAGAATGTTCTTTTTGTAAGCAATCATCAAACTTATTTTGCTGATGTTATAACCTTCCTTCATATTTTTTGCGCGGTAAAATGGCGTAAAAGAAATAAGCTTGGGATTCCTTTTTATTTGCTTAGCCCCTTTACAAATGTTTACTACGTAGCTGCTGAAGAAACTATGAGAGGCAGTGTCATCAGCAGGTTTTTTACTTTGGCAGGTGCATTAACCGTAAAGCGTACATGGAGAAAAGAAGGCAAAGAGGTAAGACGCGGGCTCGACCCGTCCGACACACGAAAAATTGAAAGAGCATTAAGTTCAAGCTGGGTTATTACATTTCCACAGGGAACAACCAAACCTTTTGCGCCCGGACGAAAAGGAACTTCCTATTTAATCAGGAAAAATAAGCCAATAGTTATACCGGTAGTGATTAACGGATTTTGGAGAGCGTTTAATAAAAAAGGACTGGCTTTTAAAAAGAAAGGAACGTTGCTGACGGTAAGAATAAAAGAGCCGCTGGTAATTGATTATACCCAAACCGACGAAGTTATATTAGAGCAGGTAATGGATTCGATTGAGCAAAGTAAGCGGTTTATGATGAACGGAGCAATAAATGCAGTGGATAAATAACGAGTCCAGAAAAAAGAGCTTACTATTTATAACCTCTTATAACCTAAAAAAAGTTTAATGTATTCCATTGCCCACAGTTTAAACTGGGGGCTATATTTTTGTAAACAACGCTTTAAGTTCATTTGCATCATCTGGTTTCATTTTGCCTCCTAAAATTAATCTTACCTGTCTTCTTCTCAAAGCCCCTTCAAATAACAGGTTTTCCTGGTTGGTTTCGGGAAGAACTTGTGGAACAGCGCGGGGTTTGCCGGCATGGTCTAAAGCAACAAAAGTAAAATAAGCTTCATTGCTTTCGTATTTATATTGATGGAGCATATCTTCTCCCCAAACTTTTAAAAAAATCTCCATAGATGTATTGAATGCCCTTGAAACCTTTGCTTCAATATGAACTACATTACCAATTTTAATCGGGTTCTTAAAACTAAGATTATCAACACTCACCGTCATGCACGGAAAATTGCAATGTCTTGCTGCAGCAATGCTTGCGGCTATATCCATCCAGTACATTAGCCTGCCACCCATCAGGTTTCCAAATGTATTTGTATCGTTCGGCAATACAAGTTCATTCATTGTAATAAAACTTTCACTTACTTTCTTTGCTTCCATTTAAAAAATATTTGCGCAAAGGTAATTGTTGGTGGCAATGCTCTTAGTTACATTTCACTAATTTTACAGTTTGACAAGAACATGATAAAAGATTATCCGGGTGAACAATGGAAGACGGTTAAGTTTGACCTTGAGTATACAAACCAATTTCGACTTGAAGTATCCAATTTTGGAAGATTGAGAACGTTCAATAAAATTTACAATGGCAATATTCTCAAAGGCTCAATGATTAACGGCTACAATATTGTTCGACTGAAACTGTATAGACCCAGAGAGGAAAAAACTAAAAGAAAGCTCGACTATTTACAACAAGAAGTTTTTGAATTGACAAGAAAGCTTAAATCATTAAAAGACAGTAGCGCAGGCAAAGACAGAATTGATGAGACCGCAGCATTGCTCGATCGTTTAAAGAAAAGCCTAAGCAAGAAGTTTCAGAACGACTTAAAAAAAAGAACGATCAATTATCACTCGCTTGTTCACCGGCTCGTTGCCGCCTATTTTCTTGCAAAGCCAACCGCTAAACAAACGATTGTTGCGCATCTCGACTATGACAAACTAAACAACAGAGCCAGCAACTTAAAATGGATGACGCCTGAAGAAAACTATGAACATCAACAAAGTAGCCCGCATGTAATAAAAGAAAAGCAAGAGCGGCTACATAGACGTAAAGAAAATTCAAGGGCAACAAAATTGACAGTTACAAAGGTTATGTTGCTAAAAAAACTGCTTAGGCAAGGTAAGCCAATGAAACAGCTTGTAAAACAATTTAAAGTTACTGACACGCAAATATTAAGAATAAAACGTGGCGAAAATTGGGCAGATATTCCAGCAGCAAATTAATGAAAAGAACCACAAGTCACCACCATGGAGGCTTGCTGCAAGTGTGTTGACAGTTGAAGCATCAACCAATTAC
>MWVV01000361.1_pt1 | contig 16700 bp, 16 predicted proteins | sample 1047281 | NCBI WGS metagenome assembly MWVV01 (sample SAMN06349986, study PRJNA376086) | soil metagenome | isolation source: PT-2 sample Antarctic (ecotone) soil | place: Antarctica | collected 2015-01-13 | reverse complement strand
AAGTGATTATCGAAACGCTTTCAAAAATCAAATCAGGGGAAGTCAAAAAATAATATGAAGCAGTTTGATTACAGCCGGCAAAAATTTCTCCGACAACGTAATTTCGCAGTCGGAAATTTACAGACAAAAACAAGCGGGAAAGTAATTAAATTAAAAAAGGAAAAACAAACTATGAAAGGTATTACCGGATTAACGGCTGCTTTATTTTTGATTCTCGGAATCGCGGCGACGAGCTTCGCTCAAGACACGATGATGAAGCAAGATACGATGATGAGCAAAAAACCGATGATGAAAAAAAGTGGAATGACGAAGAAAAAGACGATGAAGAAACATCATCGTCGTCACCGCACAGCTAAAATGATGAAAAAATCAATGATGAAATAAACAAATCTATTTATTGTTTTCATAATCATCTGCCGCGTAAAATTTTATGCGGCAGATGATTTTCTTTTTTTATAATAGGGTTGAAGTCTCAATAAAACTGCTTGTTATAATCAATAAAAGTTAAGGAGTCTCAAATTGAAAGCGAAAATTGTCTATTTAAGCGGCGCGATGCTCGACTGCACGGACGAAGAATGCCGCGATTGGCGCGAATACGCCAAGCAAAATCTAAAATGTGCCGCGCTTGACCCGATGATACGCGATTATCGCAGTCGCCCAATGGACGGAATGCGCGATATGGTCGAAAACGACAAAGCCGACATTGACGCTTGCGATACGGTTCTCGTCAACTTCGTCAAGCCGAGCGTCGGCACGAGTATGGAAGTTTTATACGGCTGGGAGCGCGGAAAAAATATAATCTTAGTCGCGCCGCCGGACGCGAGCGTCAGCCCGTGGCTCGTTTATCACAGCCATCAGCTTTTTCAAACAATTGAAGATGCGGTTAAATATATCAATGAATCCGAAATTTCCTGAACCGCGATTTATATTGCTCGATTTTCAAACGCTTTCAATCGAAGAGCAGACGCGACGCGCCGAAGAATTTTATGCGACGCTCGACAAGCGGCGAACAGTGCGCGATTTTTCCGATGAAGCCGTGCCTTTTGAATTAATCGAGCAGGCGATTCGGGAGGCGGGAACCGCGCCGTCGGGCGCGAATATGCAGCCGTGGCGTTTCGTCGTCGTCAAAGACGCGGAAATAAAAAGAAAAATTCGCGTCGCCGCCGAAGAAGAGGAATACAAAAGCTATCACGGGCGAATGTCTGATAAATGGCTGCGCCGATTGGCGACGCTCGGCATGGACGAGCATAAACCGTTTCTTGAAATTGCGCCGTATTTAATTGTGGTTTTCAGAATTGATTTGATTTATGACGAAGCGACGAATGAGACCGAGCCGACGTATTATTCGCAGGAATCGGTCGGCATCGCCGTCGGAATGCTGCTCGCCGCGCTGCACCACGCCGGACTTGCAACGCTGACGCACACGCCTTCGCCAATGCGGTTTCTACAGGAAATTTTAGTGCGACCGAAAAATGAAAAACCTTTCGTGCTGATTCCAGTCGGGTTTCCGGCAAAAGACGCGCGCGTGCCTGACATCGGGCGCAAATCGCTCGAAGAAATAATGACTGTTATTTAGAGCCGGAGAATCTAAAAAGATTCTATTCGTAAAATCTCGGCATTTCAATTGCACTTGGCGAAGTTAACGGATTTGTATAATTCGGCTCCAGCCGGCGTACCGACCGAGCGGATTGAAGCATTAACAAATCAGCTCAAATTTCGCAGAAATCGCCGCTGACAAAAAAAGACAGGAAAACGATTGTTAATCTTTTAGTAGAAAGCTATAACGCAGTTAACAAACATCTTCAATGGCTGTGCTTCGTCAAGCAAATTCGTTTATAGTCGGTTTAATGCACGGCTGCACGTAATGATATGGAGATGTTTTATCGTAATTGGCGGTGGTTAGTTTTGAGCTTTGGCGGCTGGACGCTGTTCGGCGTTTTTTTCGCTCTGCAAAATTATGTCAACGCGGTTTATTTCGGTCAAGATATTTCATTTTGGACGACGCTCGCCGTCTGGCTCATCTGCGGTTATGCATGGATGTTGCTGACTCCGTTGGTCGTTTTTCTGGCGGAAAGATTTTTTATCAAAAGCGGACAAATCCGACGAAATTTATTGGTTCATCTTTTAGCCGGCTCCGCGATTTCGCTTTTTCAATTAGCGGTTTTTATTTTCGCGCGGCAATGGCTTTTGGGCAATTCCCAAAAAACTTTTTCATTTTCCGCCGACTTTCAGAAATTATTAGTCGGCGAGTTTCACGTCAATTTGTTAGTCTACTGGATTGTCGTCGGCATCGCTCATCTGCGTCTCATCAACCGCCGTTATTTGGAAAGAATGCGCGAATCGGCGCGGCTCACTCTCTCGACCTCGCAGCTTGAAACCGAACTCGCGCACGCGCAGCTCGACGCGCTCAAAATGCAATTGCACCCGCATTTTCTCTTTAATACGCTGAATTCAATTTCCGTTTTAATGCGCGACGATGTGAAGGCGGCTAATCGAATGCTCGTTCGTTTGAGCGAATTGCTTCGCGCGGCTCTCAAATCGGAAGGCTTGCAGGAAGTTTCGCTGCGGCAGGAGTTGGAATTTCTGCGCGGCTACCTGGAAATCGAACAAACGCGCTTTCAAGACCGTTTGACGGTTGATTTCGCGGTTGAAAGTGAAACCTTGGACGCCCAAGTTCCGAATTTAATTTTGCAGCCGATAGTCGAGAACGCGATTCGGCACGGCATCGCGCCGCTTGCGACAGCCGGTTTGATTCAAGTCCGGGCAAGGCGCAAAAACGGTTTTGTCGAGCTACAGATTACTGACAACGGCGCAGGCTTAAGCGAATCGAAAACCCAAACCGGCGGCGGAATCGGACTCGCCAATACTCAAAAACGACTCGAAAAACTTTACGGCGAGAAATATAAATTTGAAATGTTTTCGCCCGAAACCGGCGGTTTGCAAATCAAGATAAAAATTCCTTTTCACACAAACGGCGATGGAAAATAGAATTCGAGTTTTAGTTGTCGACGACGAGCCGCTCGCGCGGCGCGGCATCCGACAACTTTTAGAGTCGGAAACTGATTTTGAAATCGTCGGCGAAGCCGCCAACGGACGCGAAGCAGTTTCCGCAATTGAAAAACTCGCGCCCGAACTCGTTTTTCTCGACATTCAAATGCCGCTGCTCGACGGTTTTTCCTTTATCGAAAAAGTCGGCGCGGGATTGTTGCCGGAAATAGTTTTCGTCACGGCTTATGACGAACACGCGATTACCGCTTTCGAGATAAACGCGCTCGATTATTTGCTCAAACCGATTAACCCCGAACGCTTTCAGAAAACCTTGAACCGTGTGCGCGAGCAAATAAAAAACGGACGAACAAAAGAGATTGACCACAGACTTTCGGCTTTGCTCCAAAGCCTCGAATCCGCCAAATTGAATCCCGAACAGACCGTATATCTTGACCGTATTGCCGTTAAAGATGCCGGACGCATTACGTTGGTCGATGTGAACGAAATTGATTGGATTTCGTCCGAAGGCAATTACGTCCAACTGCACGCCAAAGGCAAAACTCACCTTTTGCGCGAAACGATGGACGGAATCGAGCGAAAGCTCAATCCGCAAAAGTTTCTGCGCCTGCGCCGTTCAACAATTGTGAGAGTGGAAGAAATTAAGGAACTGACTCCGCTCTTTAACGGCGAGGTTGAATTAGTTTTGAAAAACGGCACAAAACTTTCTTCGAGTCGGCGGTATCGGAAAAATCTTGAAACAATTCTTAAATTTTAGAATTTTCTGTAACCGGTTTTTCTACTAAAACATCCGTATTTCATCAATTCTCAACCGCATATCACAAAGTTGTTGCCTGTTTTTTTAATCGCACAGATAATTCAAACTTAAGAACAGACGGTTCAAAAATTTGCAAACGCGCGAGTTTGATAAATACTTCGTCAAAAATATGAAAAAAATAACCTGTTTAGCACTATTGCTGTTTGCCGCTTTTATCTACGGGAGCGGTCAAATAGCGAACGCTCAAGTCGTCAATATACAAACCCCATCAAACACCTCGAACAAACAAATTCCGACTATTGACGAATGGTTTGATTTCAAATACATCTCGACACCGCAAATTTCTCCTGACGGGCGGTATGTGGCGTATCGCGTCAGAAACACGAATTGGTCGGCGAACCGATACGAAAATAAAATTGAGGTTCTGGCGATTGCGACAGGCGCGAAATATGAACTCACGGATTTTGGCGTAAATTTCGGAATCGAGTGGATGCCGGACGGCAAGCACATTGCCTTTCTTTCAGCTCGCAAAGGCGCGCCGCAGATTTATCTTGTTCCGGCAACGGGCGGAGACACCGTTCAGCTAACCGATTTAGAATCTGGCATCGGCTCGTTTGACATATCGCCGGACGCTCGTGGAATTGCTTTTACCACGACTGACACGCCAGCACCCGAACCAAAGAAAGATGATAGAAGCGGAAGTTTTCAGATTATCGGAACACCGTCTTCGGTGATGACTCATCTGTGGATGATTGATTTGTCAAACGACTTTTCAAAAATTTCTATGCCGACGCGACTCACCGGCGGAAGTGAATTCTACGTGACCAGTTATTCCTGGTCGCACGATTCACGGCGCATTGCCTTTAGCGGTTCAAAATCCGGTGAAATTTACAGTGCTTTTCGTGGCGTGGATGTTAAATCATGGGCTAGAAACGATATTTATACTGTCGGGATAGACGACAAAATTGTTAAAAAAATACTCGGAATGAAAGGCAGTGATTTCAGCCCCGTTTGGTCGCCTGACGATAAACAGATAGCGTATATGACTTCTAAAATCGCACTCGGTCGGGAGTTTAACTTCAACGGCATTTTATACATTGCGGTTGTTCCCGCCGAAGGAGGAGCGGCGCGTATTCTCACTGAAAAATTCGATGAAACTCCCGGATTGATAGATTGGTCGCCGGACGGCATTTATTTCTCGGCTTTGCAAAAAACTTACAATCATCTTTTTAAAATGAATCCGGCGACTAGAAGTATTCAGCAGATAAGTAATCCAAATCCTGCAATTTATAATGAATTTTCATTTACCAGTGATTACAAACAAGCGGCTTTTACCAGCGAGAGTGGAGAAAGTCTTCCCGAAGTTTATGTTTCTTCATTACAGAAATTTGAACCTAAGCGGCTTACTTCGCAAAATGACCAACTGAAAAATTTCAAGCATAGCAGCCGCGAAATTATCGAATGGAAATCAACGGACGGAACGCCGATACAGGGAGTTTTGATAAAGCCCGATGATTTCGATTCATCGAAGAAATATCCGCTGCTGGTAGTTATTCATACGGGTCCGACTCTCGTTGACCAACCATCGCTCAATCCGTCGGGCGACATTTACCCAATCGAACCGCTTGCCGCAAAAGGTGCGCTGGTGCTTCAAGTGAACTATCGAGGCTCAATCGGTTACGGAGAAAAATTCCGCCTTCAATTAGTTCACAGTCTCGGTCTTCCGCAGTATCAAGACATAATCTCCGGTGTGGATTACCTAATTTCTCAGGGAATTGTTGACCGCGAGCGAGTCGGCGCACTGGGTTATAGTCACGGCGGTTATATCGCAGCTTTTATTGCCGCTTACAGCAATCGGTTCAAAGCCGTCTCGGTCGGCGCGGGAGTTTCCGATTGGAGAATATTTTATACCAACAGCGATGCCGGACCGGGAATGCTCGACCTGTTAAAAGCGACGCCGTGGGACGACCCGGATTATTACAGGGAAACAGCACCTCTGACCTATATCAAGAAAGCTACAACTCCGACTTTAATTCAACACGGCAGATTAGACCCGCGCGCGCCGATTGCCGGCAGCTACGAATTGTATCGTGGACTCAAAGACCAGGGCGTGCCGGTCAAGATGATTGTTTATGACGGAGTTGCCCACGCCGGTTGGAATCCGAGACAATACCGCGCTTTGAAACAACATAATTACGAATGGTTTAGCCAATGGATCTGGGGCGAGAAGCCTTTGCCGTAGTCTGAGAAGCTATAAAATTAATGCGTTCATTTACAGCAAATATTAAGTTATGAAATTTGCATCAATGAAAAATAAAAGGAAATAAAAATGAAAAAGATAATTTGTTTATTCACAGTAATTTTCATTTATACGTTACAAATCAATTCACAAACTATAAGTAATCAAAGCCAGCCGCCGATTGACTGCACGGTTTATACGGCGCAAAAAACGTCGCTCTACGTTTTGCCTTTTGAGGTCGGAAAATCTTTTGAAATTTGGCGCACCGTCGAGCATTATGCGCGCGGCAATGGCGGCGTAGGACTTTACGCGATTGATTTCAAGATGCCAATCGGCACTCGCGTTACAGCCGCGAGAGAAGGCGAAGTGGTTGTCGCACGCGGAGAATTTTTTGATGGCAACGGCGAAGATTTGAAGGAAAACTTTGTTTTTATCCGGCACGCCGACGGCAGCATCGCCAGATATTTTCACCTGACGCACGACGGCGCGTTGGTCAAAGTCGGCGACAAAATCAAACAAGGACAAGTCATCGGTCTGAGCGGCAACACGGGACAAAGCGCGGGACCGCATCTGCATTTCGATGTGCAACAGTGCGGACCGAATTTGCCGCCGAATTACAATCAATATCCGTGCGGGCAAACCGTTCCCGTTATATTTAGAAATACGGAAGAATATTCTTGTAATTTGGCTTCGGGCAAAACTTACAAAGCTATGGAATTTATGACAAACGATAATAACTCGTCGCTTGAAGCCGAAAAGGAAGCAATCAGAAAAACCGCTCTGGATTACATCGAAGGCTGGTATGAAGGCAACAGCGAGCGAATGGAACGCGCTCTGCATCCTGAACTAGCCAAAAGGATTGTCCGAACCAAAGAAGGCGCAAGTCAAATTAACCAAATCGGGGCAATGACGCTAGTGCAACAAACAAGGTGCGGCGGCGGAAAAAACACGCCGAAGGAACGGCAGCAAAAGGACGTGAGCGTTCTCGACGTTTTCGAGAACGCCGCGAGCGTCAAAATCGTCGCGTCGGATTGGATTGATTATCTACACTTGGCGCGTTGGAACGGGCGTTGGATGATTGTCAATGTGCTGTGGGAATTGAAGTCAAAGGAAAAATAAAGCATCATATTTCTGCCAACGCGCTGCCCAACAAGTCATTGGACGTGAGGGCGAAACAGCTTCTCTTTAAAATCTTGGGTCTATCAAGCTATTGCAGCCGACTCGCAGTAACGTTGCCTTTTATTTTCTATGTTGATTGCTCGCGGCTGAATCGCGGCGATAGCTTATTGCTCGGTAATATAGTTTATGAAACAACTTGGAGAGATAATGAAATGATACAAATAATTTGCTTACTGTGCATGGTTACGCAGTTGGTCTGTATAACCGCAGGCTGCGGACGAAGATCGGAGCTATTATCGCTAAACTCTAGTGTTGCGACTAGCGACGCTCCATCTACTATTCCCTTTGATGTTATCGATAATCGAATCTTTGTTGACGTTAAACTCAACGGCAAAGGACCTTTCCGCTTTATCTTCGATAGCGGTGCGGGCGCAATCATCACGCCGGAACTCGCCAAAGAACTCGGGCTGAAAATCGAAGGAACATCTCAGTCTGGAGGAGCGGGCGAGAAGACCGTTGATACGGGCAACACAAAAGTCACGGAGATGCAGGTTGGCAATGTTCGCCTCACGGATCAGCCGTTTGGAGTTATTTCGTTTGCCGATGCTAAATATGTGTTTGGGACGGCGCGGGTTGACGGAGTAATTGGCGATGAGGTGTTGCAACGCTTCGTCGTGAAGATTGATTACGAGCGCAATCGCTTAAGCTTTATGCAGTCGTCGCAATTCGTTTATCGCGGAAGCGGCACGATATTACCTATTCAGCGACCGCGACTAATTCCAATCGTCGAGGGCGAAGTTGACGGCATCGCGTGTAAGTTCGGGATTGATACCGGCGCTCGCTCGTCGCTTATTCTCTACGGTCCTTTTGTCGAAGAAAACAATTTGGTTGCCAAGTATCAGCCGAAGGTGGAAGGGATAACCGGCTGGGGCATCGGCGGTCCTATCCGATCACAAGTGGCGCGCATCAACCTCCTAAAATTAGGAGCAGTAGAAGTCCGCAGCGTTGTTACCAGATTTTCGCTTCAGAAAAGCGGCGCGCTAACATCATCGGCGATGGCTGGACTCGTCGGACCCGACGTGCTTAAGCAGTTCAACGTCACGTTCGATTACAGCCGCGAGCGGATGATACTGGAGAAAAACAAAAACTACGGCACGCCCGACACTTTTGACCGGGCAGGAATGTGGCTCGGACAAGACGGCAAGATTTTTGAAGTGATAGACGTGATGAAAGACAGCCCGGCAGCAGAAGCCGGTATCAAGGCGGGAGACCGTATTTTAGCGATTGACGGCAAAAGTGCCGAGCGGTTGGATTTGCTGGTAACTCGATTAAAGTTTAAGAACGATCCGCCAAACGAGAAGGTTCGTCTGACCCTGCTTTCAGGCAATGAGCAGCGGGAAATTACCATTGTTCTCAGGAATCTTGTTTGAACCGCGCAAAGTAAAAATGGAGAGAAACGTGAAACAAATTCTTCCGGCAATGTTAATGGCAGTTCTCGTCTGCTTTGCCGCTTCGGGTCAGGCACAGGATAAAAAGTCGGACAGGAAGAGCAAAACCGAGCAGCAATTTATAACATTGAATCGCGCGTGGGCTGATGCCATCACGAAAGCGGATGCGGCAGCGCTTGACCGGCTCTTTGCCGATGACATAATCGTAACCAGCGGCAGCGGAGAAATCAGAAACAAGGCGGAGGAGATAAAAGATTCCGCCGGTTCTCCAGATCCTGATTTTGTTTGGACAAATCCGTTCATTACGGAAGATGTGCGAGTGAAGATTTATAAAGACGCTGCCGTTGTAAGCGGACTTGCCAAATGGGGTTTCAAATATAAAGGCAACCAAGTCTATCAAGAACGCCGCTATACGCATACATACGTGAAACAAAAAGGGCAATGGCAAATTGTTGCCCAGCAGATAAGTTCTAATCTATACAAGAAACCACAGACTGTGCCGTAGGAATTAGTCTTTCTAACTTATGTGACAATGTTCACGCCAAAGAAATGTTGCGTTGTCCTAATTATAAGCTGTCGAACAAGTCATTGGACGTGAGGGCGAAACAGCGACTTTCTTTTCAACGGGTCTTTTTACCCTGACGTTGCGTGTTGGCGGTTTCGCCCCACGTCAACTCAATCGTTAGCTGGCTTCCTTTTTCAACTTCGCGTAACATTTTGGTTATGAAAACGCTGATTTTACTTTTGTTATTTTTGTTTGTTCCACAGCAAGAATTTTCGCAAGCTTCAAGCGGTCAGCAGTCGCACAACTTTAAGAAAAAAGTAGCCAGAAACATGAGCGGCAAATACTTATTGTTTCTTCCCGAAGATTACGGCAAAACGAAGAAACGCTTTCCTCTGATTATGTATCTTCACGGTGGCAGTCTGCGCGGAGATGACGTTGAAAAAGTCAGAACTTTGGGCTTGCCGCATTTGCTTGAACAAGACAAAAAATTTCCTTTTATCGTTGTTTCGCCGCTTTGTCCGACGGGTGAGATTTGGACGGATACGGAAATGCTTATCAGTATCTTGGATGAAGTTGCTTCAAATTATTATGTTGACGCGGAAAGAGTTTATTTGACAGGTCATAGTATGGGCGGGCGCGGCACTTGGTATCTCGCTTATAAATATCCCGAACGGTTCGCCGCAATTGCCCCGATGAGCGCGATTTCGACAATTTCGGCGTGGACGAGCAAATTAAAAAACGTGCCGATTTGGGTATTTCACGGTGCAAAAGATAACCTTGTTCCGATTGAAGAATCTAAAACGATGGTTGACGCACTCAAATCCGTTGGCGGAAACGTAACATTTACGGAACTTGCCGACCGAGACCACTTCATTTTAGATATGTATGAGGACAAACAACTTTACGAATGGTTTTTACAGCATCGGCGGAAAGCGAAGTAGCTTGCAGTTAAACGCACCAGCGAACAAATCATTGGACGTGAGGGCGAAACAGCTATCTTCTTAAAAACGTCGTCCGTTAAACTTTAGCTTGCGTGTGGCGGTTTCGCCCGCGTCAATTCGGGCGTTCGGTTGCTTCTCGTTCTTAATATGCGTTACAAATCATGTGTGAAAAAAATTATTATTGCGCTTATTGTCGTGCTAACAATTATCGCTTCGGTTTCTGCACAATCTCAGAGGCGAGAAGTTGATATTGAAGCTGATGATGGTTTTCTGTTGCGCGGCACATTCTTTGATGCCGGAAAATCTGCGCCCGCCATTTTGTTGCTTCACCAGTGTAACGGCGACCGAAAAGGCTACGATAATCTGGCGAGTTTGCTGGCGGCGGCAGGATTTAATGTCTTGACCTTTGATTCTCGCGGCTTCGGCGAGAGTTCGAGCGGACGATACGCTAACCAACGCTCGCTAATGGACGCGGTGTATCAGAAGTTTCCCGAAGATATAGCCGCCGCGCACGAATTTCTGCTCTTGCAACCGAATGTCAACAAACGCTCAATCGGAGTTGTCGGCGCAAGCTGCAACGTGAGTATGGCTGTTTTGTTGGCGCAGCGTCATCCAGAAGTTCGCGCCGTTGTTCTGTTGTCGGGACCCGTTCACGAAGCGGGAAAGAATTTCATCCGAAAATCTTCCGATGTGGCAATCTTTGGCGCAGCCAGCGAAGACGACGGGCAAGCGGTTCAAGGTATGAAAGAAGTAGTCGGGCTATCTCAAAACAAAGCAAGCAAATTGCTGACGTTCAAAAACGCGGGTCACGGAGTTCAAATGTTCGCAAAGGAAAAACAACTTGAGAGTGATATTGTAAATTGGTTCAAGGCACGGCTAAAAGAAACGCCCTAAATGCAACGGGCAACCGAACAAATCATTGGACGTGAGGGCGAAACAGCGACTTTGTTTGGTTAGTTGTCCGTTAAATTCAATCGGGCTTGGCGGCGGTTTCGCCCCACGTCAACTCAATCGTTATGCGGCTTAACCTTTGATATACTTTCGAGAAAGATGAGACAAATGAAGAATAAAATAGTTTCGGCTTGCTTACCAAGTTTCATATTATGTTCGTTATTCTTGTTGATGTCGCCTGTGAAGGCACAGCCACCGGATCGAAGTTCGCTGATTAACGCCCTTGAAAAAGCGGATTGCGTTGTTACTGAGGATGGAAAAGTCAAAATCTGCAAATTCGATTACAAATATAAAACCAAAACGGTTGAGGCTTTGACGTTTCGCCCGAATACGGACGGCAAATTTCCGAGCCTTTTTCTCATTCCGGGATACACAGGCACGGCAAAGACCTATCTTGGAATCGGCATAAGTTTCGCCAAGTTAGGTTTTGCTTCGATGAGCGTCGGAACTCCGGGTTTCGGCAAAACCGAACTCAAGCCTGAGTTTATCGGCAAAACTACAATTAATGCTTTTATCGAAGGTTATAAAAAATTCAAGCAGGAATCTTTCGTTGACAAAGAAAAACTTGGCGTTTTCGGCTACTCTCGCGGCGCGATTGCGGCATCATTGATGATTACGCGGGTGAAAGACGTAAAAGCGACAGTATTGGGCGGCGGAATTTATGACCTTAGAAAGGCTTATGATGATTTAACCATCGAAGGAATTAAGGAAAACATCAAAGCCGAAACGGGTTTAACCAATAAAGCATTTAAGGAACGGTCTGCCGTTTTTCGAGTAAAGAAAATCAATGCTCCCGTTTTGATAATTCACGGTGAAGAGGATTTGAATGCGCCGACTAATCAAGCATACCTATTGCGCGACAAACTAAAGGAGGCGGGCAAAGAATTCGAGTTTCAAATAATCGCCGGTCATAGCCACGGCAATCTAGGCGGCAATTTTCTGACAATCGTAGTTGATTTTTTCAGTCGAAAGTTGAAAGGCGTTCCTGCTGATATAAAATTTCGCTGATAACGCGCCGCACAACAAATCATTGGACGTGAGGGCGAAACAGCGACTTTGTTTGGGCGTTGTCTTGTTTCCCTAAACTTGCGTGTTGCCTGTTTCGCCCCACGTCATCTCAGCCGTTCGACCGCTTCGCTTGTGGTTAATTTATGGAAAACCTCTCTACTAAAAAACGACGAGAGATGGCGATTAAAGTTGCTACCGAAATCAGTGCCGATTATGACATCAAATCGGATGCGCCCGTTCTCCTGAAAGATTCCAACAATACGGTTATCCATCTCGCCCCGTCTCCAGTCGTTGCTAAGGTCGCAACGTCCACACTCCGAAAACAGCACGTCTCTAATCTGGAGCATGAGCTTAATGTTGCTCTGCATCTTGCCGGTTTAGACGCGCCAATCGTTCCACCTAGCAAAGAGCTTCCGCCCGCCGTTTACCAGGACGGAGATTCAGAGGTTACTTTCTGGCAATACTGTCCCGGAGAAGTCCAGGAGGAAATAGACCATCCCGAACTTATTACCGTTCTTAAAGAATTTCACGACGCTTTTGCCAACTATCGGGGCGAACTCAAGTCTTTCACCGAAAAATATGAAGAGTGTTACTCGTTGCTAGATAGCGACCGTCTTAGTCCAGAACTGTCAATGGCTGACCGCCGATTCTTGGGTCAGGTCTATGAACATCTCTGCGCGAGGTTACAAACTTTCGATTACGAGTGCATTCCGGTGCATGAGGAGATTCACGGCGGAAATGTTTTATGGACGGATACGAAACCGCTCTTGATTGATTTTGAGAGTTGTTGTCTTGCACCGCGCGAGATAGATTTCCTCTTGTTTTCGGAAACGAATTTGTCTGCTTTCCCTCATCTCGACAAACGGCTCATGGAAGTTTTGGGTGTTTTCAAAAGTTTTTGTGTCGCGGTGTGGTGTTGGTCACAGCCTGACCGTGCGCCTGAAGTTCGAGAGGCGGCAGAGTATCATCTGAGTCGTTTGCACAGTCTAAACTAACGATGAAATGAGAAAGTCGAAGCTGGCACGTTTCAAACAACGGCGCGGTCGAACAAATCATTGGACGCGAGGCGAAACAGCTTGCCTCTTAAGAACATATTTTGCTTAACTAGAAGTTGCGCGTAGCGGTTTCGCCCGCGTCAATTCAATCGTTGGGCGGCTTGCTGTAAATTTATGTCACAAAAACTGAACGGGCGGTGTTTATACATTTGATGGAGCGAACGAAATATGTTTAGGAGAAAATTATGCGAATAATTTTGATGATGTTTTTTCTTGCCCTTTGTTCTATTTCTTCAAATGTTTCCGCCCAAAATACGATTGGTAATCGAAATGTAAAGTGTGATGAAGTTATTATTCGTGATAAATCTCATCCTGCGTGGAAAGCGATTGACGCTCAATATGGCAAACTCGCCGAAGCTCTGCGAAAAAAGGATTTAGATACGCTGTTTGCGCTTTATACGCCAGATTATCAAGTGAAGATGCCAAACGGCGAGGTCTGGAATCGTGAGAAGTCGTTAGCTTATCAAAGAAACGGCTATGCTCAGGTCAAAGAAACCGTTCACATCAGCAATACGATTCTGCAAATAGCCGTCTGCGGAGATGAAGCCACAGCGACGGTTCTTCAGCAGTGGTATCGAACGCAAACAATGTCCGGCAAACTCCGGCGCGTGGAAACCAATGCCGTGCAGGATGAAAAGTGGATTAAAACACCAGACGGTTGGAAACGCGGGAACATAAATGAGATAGATTCGGGAGCTAATTTCGTCGGCGGTAAGCGCGTTGATATAACAAAGCCTTACGACCCGGAAGCACCAGCCTATGACCCTTACGACCCGCGCCCTAAACAACCTGTCGCAGATATGCTTTTTTCGATTATTACGGACAAGGGTATCGAATCGGCTCTCCAGCAATACAACACTTTGAAGCGGTCTAACGATTACTATGCGACTGAAAATCAACTAAATGCTTTAGGTTATCGGTTGCTTGGTATGAAGAAAATTAAAGAGGCGATTGAAATTTTCAAGCTAAATGTCGAAGCATATCCGCAATCTGCTAATGTGTATGACAGTTTAGGCGAGGCTTATATGATAAACGGCGACAAGGAATTAGCCATCAGAAATTACCAAAGAGTAGTTAAATTAAATCCACAAAATAATAACGCTGTTGAAATATTGAAGAAACTTCGAGGACAGTAGCAATCTATAAACGCGCCGCCCAACAAATCATTGGACGTGAGGGCGAAACAGCGACTTTGTTTGTTAGCTTGCCTGTTTTCCCTCACGTTGCGCGTGGCGGTTTCGCCCCACGTCATCTCAGCCGTTAAACGCTTTCTGGTTTCGGCGCATCGAAGGCATTAAGAGTTGATTCGTCGGAGGAATAAATGTGAGAAATCTATTTGTTTCATTTATCTTGGTTATTATTTTGTGCGGTATTGCTTCCGCGCAAGTTAAACCTATTAGCGAATTGCGGCGGATGTTTGATTATGACCGCAGTGCCTCGCTAGATGTAAAGGAAGTTGGAGTTGAAGATAGAAACGGCATTCGCATACACGATATTTCTTATGCAAGTCCCAAAGGCGGGAGAGTAACAGCTTATCTCGTCGTCCCTTCCGATAAAAAGAAAAAACTCGCGGGCATTATTTTTATGCACGGCAGACCCGGAAGCCGAAAGACATTCTTGGACGAAGCCTTGCAGTTTGCTAAAGCAGGCGCGGTGTCATTGCTGATTGACGCGCCGTTTTCCCGCACCGGAGAATCGAAACGAGATTTTGACCCGACAGTTACCAAACCTGAAGCTGACCGCGACATTTACATTCAGACCGTCATAGATTCGCGGCGGGGCGTGGATTTGCTTCTTTCGCGCTCTGACGTTGACCCGAAACGTATCGGCTTTGTCGGTCACAGCTACGGAGCGCACACGGGCGCGTGTTTGGCTGGCGTGGAGAAAAGAATCAAAGCCTTTGTGATTATGGCAGGTGCGCCGAGTTTGACCGAGTTTTTACGAACAAGCACGATTCCCGCGATTGTCGAAACCCGCAACGCTCTGACTAAAGAACAACAGAACAATTATTTCAGCACTTTAGCTACTGTTGACCCGATAAATTACATCAGTTACGTTGCGCCGTCAGCTTTATTTTTGCAGTTCGGTAAGAAGGATACCTATCCAAACGAAGAAATGCAGATTCGGTATGCGAAAGCGGCAAGCAGTCCGAAACTCGTCAAATTTTATGACACGGGACACGAACTTAACGACGAAGCGCAACGCGACCGCGCCGAATGGCTGCGAAAGCAAATAGGAATTGGCAAGTTGAAATGAAATCTGAAAGCGCGTCTAACAAATCATTGGACGTGAGGGCGAAACAGCGACTTTCTTATCAAACTTGCGTGGTTAATTCGGAGTTGCGCGAATTCGGTTTCGCCCCACGTCAATTCAATCGTTGTGCTGCCTCGCTTGTTTAGCAGCGTAACTGTTAAAATCAGTATTGCAAACCAATCATATTGGAACATTCAATGTTAAAGATTCATCTTGATACTGATTTCGGCGGTGATATTGACGACTTCTGCGCTTTAGCGATGTTGCTTCGTTGGTCGGGCGACATCCAACTTACCGGAATTACGACTGTCGCTGAAATTAACGGGAAACGCGCCGGACAAGTTAAATACGTTTTGGAACTCGAAGGCAGAAACGACGTTCAGGTTGCCGCCGGAGCGGACATCTCGCAAGGCTTTTATCCGTATGAACTCGGACTTCCGCCTGAAGAAAGATATTGGGCGAAATCCATTGCGCCGCTGCAAACTTCTTCTGATGAAGCCGTCGAACTTCTGAAAAATAGCGTTGAGCAAGGCGCGACAATTATCGGAATTGGTCCTTTATCGAATTTATATTTGCTTGAAAATAAATATCCGGGAATTTTGCGCGATGCCCGACTTTTTTTGATGGGCGGCTTTGTTTCACCGCCGCGTGAAGGTTATCCGCAATGGAAAAACGAAGATGATTTTAATTTGCAGGTTGACGCTCGTTCAGCCTTTTGCGTCATCGAAAACTGCCATCCGACGTTTGTTCCGCTTTCGGTAACGATTGAAACCGCGTTGCGGAAAAAGCACTTGAAAACTTTGAAAAACGCGGGCGCGTTAGGACAACTTCTTGCCAGACAAGCCGAAGCATTTGCCGAAGATGAAAAGATTAGCGAGAAGTTTGGCGAAACTTGCGACAAACTGCCAGGCGACATTATCAACTTCCAGCACGACCCGCTGACTTGTGCTATTGCGCTTGGCTGGAACGACGGCGTAGAAATTTCGGAAGTTCCTTTGAAAACGGAATTGAGAAACGGCTTGCTTGACCGAAGAATTGACGCTCGCGGTAAGCCGACGCAAGTTGTTACTAAAATTAACGGGGAAAGATTTAGCCAATTTTGGATTGACACAATTGCCCGTGTCGCCCAAACATAGAACGCATTTACTAACGACGGGCGGCACAATTCAAAGTTAGGCATCTTCGCGTAACTAAGAGTCAATGATAGTGAGAGAAGAATTTTCGGAATTACTTGAAATTGCGAAGCGTGCCGCGAGCCTAGCTGCTGCTGTCCATCGCCGCGCAATGGAGGAGGGCGGCTTTAGTGTCGATATAAAAAAATCACCTTCTGATCTTGTCACTGAAATCGACCGTGAGGCTGAACGGGAGCTTGTCACAGCTATTCGTGCCGCACGTCCGAGTGATGGGATTATCGGTGA
>MWVV01000360.1_pt1 | contig 16705 bp, 18 predicted proteins | sample 1047281 | NCBI WGS metagenome assembly MWVV01 (sample SAMN06349986, study PRJNA376086) | soil metagenome | isolation source: PT-2 sample Antarctic (ecotone) soil | place: Antarctica | collected 2015-01-13 | reverse complement strand
TCTAAAAGAAAAAATATACAAAGGAAAAATAATAAATAATGAGCGATTTAACATTTGGAATTATCAAACCGGATGCCGTGAAAAACGGTAAATTCGGAGCTATCACACAAAAAATCGTTGACGCGGGTTTTAAGATTCGCGGAATGAAACTCGTCGAGATGTCGAAAAAACAGGCTGAAGGTTTTTATGCCGTTCACGCGGAACGTCCGTTTTTCGGCGAACTAACGGAATTTATGTCGAGCGGAGCGTGCGTTGTTCTGGCGCTTGAAAAAGAAAACGCCGTCAAAGCTTGGCGTGATTTGATGGGCGCGACCAATCCGGCGGAAGCGGCGGAAGGAACTTTGCGAAAAGAATTTGCCGCTTCCATCGGCGAAAATGCCGTTCACGGTTCGGATTCGGAAGAAAATGCGGCGGTAGAAATTGCATATTTCTTCAGCAAACTTGAATTAGTTTGAGCGGCGAGGTATAAATCTTGGAGATGTCAGAAGTTAGTTTTTAGTGGTATCTAACATCGAGCATCTGCCATCTCCTTTTAAGGACAGAAAAAACAAATGAAAAAATGCCCGACTTGCGGAAAAACTTTTAACGACGGAATGCGCTTTTGCCAGACGGACGGAACGCTTCTGGTTGAAGCGACGGAAGATGTTCAATCCTCCGACCCGTTTAAGATGGTTGTTTCAAATCAAAGTGATTTTGAGGCAGAAACAAAGATGAGCGATGCAAACGATGATTCGCTTTCGAATGTTCCGCCACCTTCACCCTTTAATGATGTTGTGTCTTCAGGTAAGCCGAAAGTTGACAGTTCAAGCGATTCGACGCAATCGCCGTCGGAACTTCCGAAGTTTAGCGAACCAAGTTTGAGTCCGCCGAGTTTTGGCGATTTATCTTCACAAGAATCGGGTGTGCCAAATAGTTCATCCAAGCAGGAAGAAGATAATTTGAGTCAGTCGACTTTAGTTTTAGATTCAAAAAGTATCCCGGAAAATTATTCATCCGGTTACGATGCAAAACCTTTACCGAATAATCCTCCAATCCAGAACTCGGCGCCGATTCCTTCGCCTTTTGAAAATCCCACGCCGTCGGGCTTTGAGCCGCCGTCTTACAAAGAACCCGAGCCGGAATTTGGCGGACAGCAGAATTCCTTTAATCAAACTCCATTCGGTCAACCGCAAATGCCTTTCGGCGAGGTATAAATCTTGGAGATGTCAGAAGTTAGTTTTTAGTGGTATCTAACATCGAGCATCTGCCATCTCCTTTTAAGGACAGAAAAAACAAATGAAAAAATGCCCGACTTGCGGAAAAACTTTTAACGACGGAATGCGCTTTTGCCAGACGGACGGAACGCTTCTGGTTGAAGCGACGGAAGATGTTCAATCCTCCGACCCGTTTAAGATGGTTGTTTCAAATCAAAGTGATTTTGAGGCAGAAACAAAGATGAGCGATGCAAACGATGATTCGCTTTCGAATGTTCCGCCACCTTCACCCTTTAATGATGTTGTGTCTTCAGGTAAGCCGAAAGTTGACAGTTCAAGCGATTCGACGCAATCGCCGTCGGAACTTCCGAAGTTTAGCGAACCAAGTTTGAGTCCGCCGAGTTTTGGCGATTTATCTTCACAAGAATCGGGTGTGCCAAATAGTTCATCCAAGCAGGAAGAAGATAATTTGAGTCAGTCGACTTTAGTTTTAGATTCAAAAAGTATCCCGGAAAATTATTCATCCGGTTACGATGCAAAACCTTTACCGAATAATCCTCCAATCCAGAACTCGGCGCCGATTCCTTCGCCTTTTGAAAATCCCACGCCGTCGGGCTTTGAGCCGCCGTCTTACAAAGAACCCGAGCCGGAATTTGGCGGACAGCAGAATTCCTTTAATCAAACTCCATTCGGTCAACCGCAAATGCCTTTCGGCAATTCGTCCGAACCTTATAATCCGCCAATGCAGCAGGGAGATTGGTCGCCGGTGTCCGCCGCGCCTGTCTCTAATTGGCAAGAGCAGGGGTTCGGCGCAAATACGCCGTTTGAGCCGCCGCAGATGGCTAAAGGTCAAGACCAAACTTTAGCAATAGTTTCATTGGTAACGGGTATTTTGAGCATTGTCTGCTGTGGAGCGATTGCCGGTATTCCGGCAATTATCACGGGTTATATGGCGAAAAATAATGTTGATTCTAATCCTAACCAATATACGGGACGCGGAATGGCTCTCGCCGGTATGATTTTGGGCGGCATCGGCTCTGTTTTCACGATTCTGTATATCATCTATATATTGGTAGTAGGCTTCTCCGCCGTCATTTAATTTTAATGAAAGATTCTTGTCTTTTGAGCCTGCTTCAACTGCATAGAGGCGGGCTTTTTAAGTTATAATTTAGAAAATATTTTGATTCAGAGGAAAAAATGTCAATTATCAGCGACGTAATTCAATCAACCAAAGCGATTATACTGGGAATGAAGACGACAATTTCCCAGCTTCCAAAGCAGAGCTGGACGGTGCAGTACCCGGATGTTCCGATTACCGTGCAGCCGCGTTACCGCGGAATGCACCTGCTTCACGTTGACGAAATGGGTAAGGAAAAGTGCGTGGCGTGTTATTTGTGCGCGGCGGCGTGTCCGTCCGACTGCATTTATATCGAAGCCGAAGATGACCCCAGACCTTATGAAGAGCGTATCGGGCGGGACGAACGCTTTGCGCGCGTTTATAACATTGATTACGGACGCTGTATCTTCTGCGGCTACTGCGTTGAAGCGTGTCCGAAAGACGCCATTACGCACGGTTACAATTTTGAAATTTCGGTTTATAATCGCTCGGATTTGCTCAAAACAAAAGATGATTTGCTAATTACCAAACAAAAGCAATCAAAAAATTATCGCATTGCGCTGTCGAGCGAAGATGTTGATTCGGAATATAAAGAAGTGTAGTTATTTGCGATTTTCGATTTGCGATTAAAAAATTATTTGAACTAAAAATCCAAAAATGAAATGCAAAGTTTTTAAAATTAATCCGCAAAACGAATCTGACGAACTTGAACTCAATCAATTCCTCGAAAGCGTCGAACTGAAACAAATTTTTGCATCGGTCGTCAGTGAGAACGGGCATTTCTGGTCGGTCTTGGCTTTTTACGAAGACGAAAAACAATCTGCTGCAAAAATTGAAAAACCCAGCGGTTTTATCTCGCCTTTAACCGATAAACCACTCGTTTCTCAAATTGATAAACCCGAAAAAATAGAAAAGCCCGCGCCTGAACCGATTGTTTTAACCGCCGAACAGGAAAACGATTTTAATGCCCTGAAAAAATGGCGTAACGACCGCGCCGCGCAGGATGGACTTGCGCCGTATATGATTGCTCATAACGAATCGCTCGTGCAGATTGCGGCTTTGCTCGTTAAATCTCCGGCAGACCTTTTGCAAATCAAAGGCTTCGGCGAAAAACGGGCTCAGAAATACGGAGACGAAATATTAAAAATTTTAGGTAGAGAAGCAAGAGACGAGTAACAAAGTATCGGAAGGCAGTTAGCAGTTAAGAAATCCAGTGCTTACTCGCGCTTCTGCTGATTTCTATTTTATTCATTATTCATTCAATAATCTATTGTATAATCTAGCCTGTGGATACTGAAAATTTACCACCGACACAAAAAGGCAGACAGTATGAAATTCGGGCGCTTGGATTGCGTGATTTTGCCGGTTTGCGGCGCGATGATGAACCGCTTAATCCGTTTGAACTGGCGCGCTACGCCAAACTGCTGGTTGTGTCGTTTGAACAGATTGAACCTTTTTTGAGTGAAGAAACAAAAGCGCATTTGCTTGGCGAAGGCAGAGACAAATGGTCGGGCGGCGCGTGTTCACAAACGCTGCACGATGGCAGAAAGCTCATTGTCCTAAATCCGACGCACGGCGAAAATCGTCAAAACGCAACTTTGATGGAAGAAGTCAGCCACGTTTTTCTCGGTCATAAACCGACCCGTCTGGCAATTGAAAATACTAACAAATTCGGCAAGCCGATTGCGCGGGATTATCGTGAAGATGACGAGGAAGCGGCGTATTCGGTTGGCGCGGCGGCGCTTGTGCCTTATTCGGCGTTGCGCCGCCTTGTCGAGCAGGGAAAGACTTCACGTGATATTGCAAGGCACTTCAACGTCAGCCGCGAGCTGATCGAATATCGGATGAAAATCTCGCGCCTTTGGGAAAAATACAAAAATTGCGTAATGCAAAATGGTGAATGGTAAATGAAAAGTGGGTTAAATAGTAGTTGTAATTTTCAAACAGAAAATATTTATCGCTTACTTTTCACCATTATATAAAATGACCGAACCGATTCAAACAATTGATAAACCTTCTTTGCCCGACCCGAAACTTTCGACGGTGGACAAGTTGCGGATGCTGCTCGACATTACTAAAACAATCAGCCGTTCGCTTGATTTGGATGAGGTTTTAACGCTTGTGATGGATACGCTCGGCTCGCTTATTCGATACGACGCGGCAGGAATTTATCTGATTGAATCTTCGGTGAAAAATGCCGAAACACATTATATTTTTAAGTCGAGGGCAATTCGCGGTTACCTTCTGAGTTCGGAGATGATCGAACCTCTTCTGAAACTTGGAGAAGGATTCATCGGTTATGTAGCTCAAACGGGCAAACCATTAATTTCGCCCGATGTCAGCCAGGACCCGCGCTACTTTGCCGCTCGAACGCAAACAAAATCGGAAATGGTCGCGCCGATTATTTCAAACGACGAGGTGATCGGTGTTTTTGACCTCGAAAGCGATAAACTCGACGCATATAATCAGGATGATTTATCCGTGCTTCAACTGCTTGCGTCGCAAGTTGCGATTATTATCGAAAAAGTTGAGCTTCACGACCAATTGATTGAGAAAAAACGGCTGCAAGCCCAGCTTGAAATTGCCCGCCAGGTCCAACTCGAACTTCTTCCCGCGTCCGATCCGAAAGTTTTGGGTTTTGACATCAGCGCGTATATTTTTCCGACCGAAGAAGTTTCCGGTGATTATTATGATTGGGTCAAAATGTCTGAAGACCAGATCGGAATTGTCGTCGCCGATGCCGTTGGGAAGGGCATTCCGGCTGCGCTTTTGATGTCTTTCCTACGCGCTTCTCTGCGATCAGGCGTTCAAATCGGTTATGCCCCGCACATCGCTTTGTCAAAAGTCGGTAACTTGTTGTGGGATTCGGTTGAAGATAATCAGTTTGTAACGGCAATTTACGGCATTTTGGACGCGACCAACAAAACTTTTGTTTATTCAAATGCCGGACACAATCCGCCTCTTTTGATCAAACCAAACGGTGAATACAGATTTGTCGAATACGGTGATTTGCCGCTCGGAATGTTTCAAAATACGCATTACCACCAGCACTTTATAAAATTCGATAACAATCAATTATTAGTTCTTTACACCGACGGCGTCACTGAAAGCGCAAATGAAAACGGTGAAGAATACGGACAGGAGCGTTTTGCCAAGCGCGTGCTGGAAGGAATAGATTTGCCCGCCAAAGAATTAATTGATTTTATTCGTAAAGGTGTCGCGGATTTTACCGAGCGAAAATTTTTGGACGACGACGGAACACTTTTTATCGTCAAGGCAGTATAAAAAGTAAAAAAGCGGAAGGCTTTTAATTAAAAATTACCTTGCGCGTTTTTTTTGTTCTGGGGACTCGTTAAAACTTTAATGTGCCGTCACAGAGCAGTGAACGTTATCGCCGCCCGGCACAATCGGCGCACGATAATCTCCGTAATTTATTTTTTCATTCTTGCTTGAAAAAGCATAGACATCAAAGCCGTAAGCATCAAGGAATTCAACTAAATCGACAGATCTATCTACATAAAGAACTTTTTCGTATCCTAATTCTACGCGTATTTCAAGCAGTCTTTCGATAATTTCGAGAGGAGCAAAACATCTTATCGGATCGTGAAATGTAGCCATAATTTTTCCCACTTGTAAAAGCTGCCCGGCATTTCAGTCAGGCAACTCTTATGATTGATTTGTAACTCGAATAGTTGTTCCTTATTTTTGCGATATATTCCAACCATAAAATAAAATCTAACATCTCAAAAAAACATTGAGTAATTGTCTTTAATCGTGTAAGGTTGTTGATACAAGTAATTTTCTATAAGGAGAAAAAAGTTGAGCAAAAATCTTTTATCCGTTTTTACGGTTTGTGTAGTAATGGTTCTGCTTTCAACATTTGGTGACGCCCAGGTTAAAGTACAGGATTCATCTGTCAAAAATTTATACGTTATTTCGGCAAAAGCCGGCGGCGTTAATTATGTCGAAGGCAAAGTCAGCAACGCCAGAGCAAACGGCAGAAGCGGCTTGCTGCTGAAAAGCGACACAGTGGAAGTTGGCGATAAGATTTCTACCGGAATTAACGGCAAAGCGGAAATTTTGCTGAATCCGGGTTCTTATATTCGTTTGGCGGAAAATACGAATTTTGAATTTGAAACAACATCGCTCGATGATTTGCAGCTGAACATATCGCGCGGTAGTGCGATGATTGAAGCTATCACCACGGATGAGTTTAAGGTCGCCGTTAACACTCCAAAAGGTCGTTTTTTCGTTGTCAAATCCGGTGTTTACCGGATAGATGTGGCGAATGACGGAGCGGGTAGAGTTGGAGTCTGGAAAGGTAAGGTTCAAATTGACAACTTTGATTCGACGGAAATCAAAGGCGGACGCGCGGCAATTATTGATGGCGGGCAAGTTGAAGTTGTAAAATTTGACCGGGATGAAAAAGATGCTCTCGAAACCTGGAGCAAAGTTCGCGCTAAGGAATTGGCAAAGGTTAATTCACGCCTCCAACAAAGCAGAGACATCAGAAATAGTTTGCTCAGTTCTTTTAACAGAAGAGGCTGGAGTCTCTATGATTCATACGGACTTTGGGTTCGCGATTCCTTTTCATCAAGTTATTGCTTCTTACCGTTTGGTTACGGCTGGAGCTCACCCTATGGATATGGTTTTGGGCGCGACATTTGGCATTACCGTCTTCCTACTTACATCTATCAGCAGCCTACTCCAATTGTTAACAACGGCGGCGGTCGTACATTGATTACCAAAAATCGGGGTATAGGAACTCCAGGCGTGGAAGCTTCGAGTGATGCGTCCCCGCCATTTCATAGAATACAGAGAGAGACTAGAACTTATCCGGTGGAACAAAACACCGAATTTTCTCCGTCATTTTCTATTCCAAACAGACAATCGTCGGCACCTGTTTATATTCCTTCTACGAGTATGCCAATTAATAAAGGTGGTATAAAAACTCCACAATAATTTTTGTAAATTGATTTTTGAAGGCAGGAGGGAATTTTTATTCCCTCCTGCCTTTTTTTAATTTATTAGATGAATAAAAAAAGCAAACGGTTCAGATGTAGAATCACTGTTTTGTTGTGGCAGGAAAGTTTGCAGAACAAGTACAAGCGATTGGATGCCGTTGAAAATGGTATGCAAAACGATACAAGGAAGAAGGTTTCCCGTCCACACACGAATTAAAGTTAAAACTAAACTAAGCAGACAAATTAAAAAAATTGTTGAGTAACTCGGATAATACTGCGGAATGTGGACACCCGCGAAAACAATCGTGACAAATAAAATTGCCAAACCGACTCCAAAAGTTTTTTGAAAAGCTGAATACAAAATTCCCCTATAAATGACTTCTTCCACCAGCGGAGCAGTAAAAGTTGCTAGAAAAGCAACTAGATAAAGCGCCTCGCGCGAGCTGCGAATAATCTTTAAAAGGTCGTTGTCCTGTTCGGGAATGAAATAAGAGGTGATACCGGCAAGGGCAAAAAAGCTGCCGGTAATTAAAACACATTTCCAAAAAGTAAATCCGCCCCAACGCCAACCAAGCACTTGACGAAAAGAAAACTTATTGAACTTTGTAATAATAAACCACGCCAAGGCGATTGTTAAGAGATGTGCCAAGACTATCGCAGAAACTTGTAATAATACGGCTGTTTTATCAGTAGTAACGAATTCAAGTAATTTTTCTCTGTCTAAAAAGTCAATATTTTGTTTTGCAACATAAGGTAGAATAAAGAGATTAGGAATCAAGACCACGAATGCGACGCTTGCCAACCAAACACCAAAAGCGACAATGCTGCTCCAAGGCGGATTGTTTGGCGCCGGCTCTTCCGGTAAAGTAATTTCCGGCGCCCCAAACTCGGAAAATTTTTCTGTCGGTTCTTCGTTAAAAATATTCACGAAAAAAAGTTTAGCTAAATTAATTCCAAGTTCCAAGTTTCAAGTTTAATAAATTTCACAATCTGAAATCAAAAACTTGGAACTTGGAACTTTTTCTGCTAACCTAAAATCCCGTGACACACACGGCAGAAAATCATCAACAAAATGTTATTGCAATCATTCCGGCGCGCCTTTCTTCGACACGTCTGGAAAGCAAACTCCTTTTGCCTCTAGCCGGAAAACCTCTAATTATTTGGACAGTTGAACAGGCGAGGAAAGCGCGAAATATCGATCGCGTAATTGTTGCCACCGATGACGAAAAAATTCTGAATGTTGTTAAGGACAGTGGAAACGAAGTGGTCTTGACGTCAACGAATCACAAAAACGGTTCGGACAGAATCGCTGAAGTTGCCGAAAATCTTTCCCAAAATTCAATCATCGTCAATGTGCAGGGCGACGAACCTTTGATTTCGCCCACAACAATCGAAAAAGCGGTTGAGGCGATTTTGCAAAACGACTCGATTGAGATGGCAACGACGTGCGAACGAATCTACAACCCGGAAGATGTTTTAAGTTCTGATGTTGTCAAAGTTGTCAGTGACGAAAACGATTTTGCACTTTACTTCTCGCGCTCGCCGATTCCATTTCCCCGGGAAGCATCCAGAAAATACGGGACGCTTGAAGAGGCTTTGCGACAGGAGAAAGATTTACTTTCGTCTTTTCGCAAACACACGGGACTTTATGTTTATCGTCGGGAATTTTTGTTAAAATATACGCGTCTAAAGCAAACAAATTTGGAAAAAACTGAAATGCTCGAACAGCTTCGAGCATTGGAAACCGGTGCGAAAATAAAAGTCATTGAAGTGGCGGAAAGTTCAGTCGGTGTTGACACGAAAGAAGATTTTGAGCGGGTCAGACAAATTCTCGAACAGGAAAAAATCATATATCGAAGAGCAAACGTAACAGACGCGCTCGCCGTTGCGAAGGTTCATATCGAATCTTGGCGCAAATCTTTCGCCGGAATCGTAGCGCAGGAATTTCTGAATAACTTATCGATTGAAAAACGAGAAAAAGCATTTCAGCAAGGATTCGGCGAAGCGAATTATAAAATGTTTGTTGCCGAAACCATCAGAGACGGAGTTGTTGGATTTGCGGATTTTGGCAAGTCGCGCGAGAACGAGTCCACATTTGAAGGAGAACTTTACGCGATTTATCTACTTCCCGAATGGCAAAGAAAAAGAATCGGTGAAAACCTTTTCAGGCTTTGTCAGAAAGAAATGATTGCCGACAAAATAAATTCGATGTCTTTGGAAGCATTAAAAGCTAGCCCATATAAATCCTTTTATAAAAAAATGGGCGGACAAATCGTTGGTCAGGGAAAACATTCTTTGGCAAATGTCGAATATGAAACGGTCTTTTACGGTTGGAATAATTTGAGTGAAATTTATGGCTGATTGGATTGGACTTTTATTTTTTGTTTTGCTTGTTGCCGGCATTTTTGTTGGGTTGAAAGTTTTGAGTAAACCTGAAAAAAGAACTGAAGCAGATTTTGAAAGAAACGCGGCGGAAAGCACTTCAATGCTCGGCGCGGGAATGGGTGCTTTACAGGATTTGATGGATCCGGCAGCGGCGAAGGCGAAAGAAGTAAAGATGCAAATGAAAGAGGGACGTTATATGAAAAAGAAACGTGAAGGAAAAGCAAACAAAGATGATTTGAGCGAGGAAAATTATGATGGATAAACAGACAAAATATATTTTCGTCACAGGCGGCGTGGTTTCGAGTCTCGGCAAAGGTTTGGCGGCGAGTTCGATCGGCTGTCTGCTCGAAGCGCGCGGGGCTAGGGTGCAGATGATGAAGCTTGACCCGTATATCAATGTTGATCCGGGAACGATGTCGCCGTTCCAACACGGTGAATGTTACGTGACGGATGACGGCGCGGAAACCGATCTTGATCTAGGACATTATGAAAGATTTACGAATGCTAAATTAACAAAAGCCAATAATTGGACGAGCGGGCGAATTTATTTGAGTGTTATTGAAAAAGAACGGCGAGGCGATTACCTTGGCAAGACAATTCAAGTTATTCCGCACATCACGGACGAGATAAAAATGGCGATTCGCACGGTTGCCGAAACGCAAAAGCCCGACGTTTTAATCGTCGAAATCGGCGGCACGGTCGGCGACATCGAATCTTTGCCGTTTATGGAAGCGATTCGGCAAATCGGCAATGAAGAAGGCAGAACAAACGCGATTTTTGTCCACGTTACACTTGTTCCGTATATCGCTGCCGCCGGGGAATTAAAAACCAAACCGACGCAGCATTCGGTTAAGGAATTGCGCGAAATCGGTATTGCGCCGGACGTTTTGCTGTGCCGTTCAGACCGCCCTCTGTCTTTGGATTTAAGAAGAAAGATTGCTTTGTTTTGTAACGTACAGGAAAACGCCGTTATTTCTGCTCTGGACGTAAAAACAATTTATGAAGTCCCGCTCGCATTTCACGAGCAGGAACTCGATGAATTGATTGTTGAATCCTTACATTTAAAGGAAGAGTTTCCGCACGCGGATTTAAAAAGTTGGCGTGAACTCGTCTCAACTATCAAAGAACCTTCAAATGGCGAAGTGAAAATTGCGATTGTCGGTAAATATGTTGAGCTTGAAGATTCGTACAAATCCTTGCGCGAGGCGTTGACGCACGCGGGCGTGGCAAATAATCTTCGTGTTAATGTCAGTTGGGTTGAATCGGAAAACCTGATGCAGGATGATTATGAAACAAAATTTCAGGATTTTGACGCGATTTTAGTTCCGGGCGGATTTGGAAAGCGCGGTATTTCGGGAATGTTGCGGGCAATAAAATATGCCAGAAAATCGGGAACGCCGTATTTCGGGATTTGTTTAGGAATGCAGACGGCGTGTATTGAATTTGCTCGCAACGTCTGTGGTCTGAAAGATGCCGACTCAACTGAATTTAATCCGGACCCGCCTTTTCCGGTTATTTTCAAATTGCGCGATCTTGTCGGTGTCGATGAACTTGGCGGCACAATGCGTTTGGGCGCATGGCAGTGCGAATTAAAAGAACATTCTTTGGTGCGGGAAATCTACAAGGGGGCGAAAGAAATCGGTGAAAGGCATCGCCACCGATACGAATTCAATCCTGAATTTCGAATGGTTTTAGAAAAGGAAGGTTTAATTTTTAGCGGTGTTTCGCCGGATGGGAAGTTTGTCGAAATGATTGAATTGCCGCGCGAAACGCATCCGTTCTTCGTCGCCTGTCAATTTCATCCGGAATATAAATCAAAGCCTTTAAACGCGCATCCGCTTTTTGTTTCATTCGTCAAAGCCGCGTACGAAAATCGTTTGAACAGCGAAAACCTCAAAGACGATGTCTCCAGCGATAAACAGATTGAAATCCCGGAACATGCCGTTGTCAGCGAAGAATAACTGTGAAAATAAGAAAAACTGGGCTGCCTGATTTACAAGAGTTACGCGAGATCGGCATCAAATCTTATGTGCCGCATTATACGCACTTGTGGAAACCCGGCGGTGTTGATTGGTATATAAACCGGTGTTTCGACCTTGGTTTTCTTCGAAATGAACTCACTGACACAAATGTTGAATACTACATTGTCGAGGATGGCGGAGAAAATATCGGGATGATGAAAATCGTTTTAGAGAAACCAATGCCCGATTCGAATGTCGCAAATGCCTTGTATCTCGAAAAATTATATTTTGTAAAAGAATGGACGGGCAAAGGCGTTGGCAAAAAATTAATTGATTTAGCTTTGCATCGCGCCATTGAATTAAATCGTCAGTGCGTCTGGTTAATGGCGATGGACACATCGGCGAAACCGATTGCGGCTTACGAAAGAGCCGGATTTACGGTGTGCTCACACACCAGTTTAGACGACGAATTTGGATTGATGAAAAAAGAATTTCGCGGAATGGTAGTAATGAAAAACTGTTTAGAGAAAAATGGAAGTCAAACCCTTTAAAGTTAAAAACGTTACTTTTGGCAACGGACGTTTAACATTTATTCTAGGTCCATGCGTTGTCGAATCGGCACAGCACGCGCTTTTTATGGCACAGGAAATCGACGACATCTGCAAACACGTCGGTGTGGATTTTGTTTATAAGTCTTCGTTCGATAAAGCAAATCGCAGTTCAATCGAAAGTTTCCGCGGTGAAGGGATGGAAAAGGGTTTAGAAGTTTTGGCGCAGGTCAAAGCGGAAATTAAGGTGCCCATCGTCACCGACGTTCACGAAACTTGGCAAGTCGAAAAAGTTGCCGAAGTCGCGGATATAATTCAAATTCCCGCCTTCCTTTGTCGACAAACTGATTTATTAGTTGAATCGGCTAGATCGGGAAAAGCCGTCAACGTTAAAAAAGGGCAATTTCTCGCGCCTTGGGACGCGAAAAATATTGTTGATAAGCTGCAAACTGCGGGTTGCGAAAAAATTTTATTAACGGAACGCGGTGCGAGTTTCGGTTACAACAATCTGGTCGTAGATTTACGCTCATTTTCGATTATGCGAAGTTTCGGTGTGCCGGTAGTTTTTGACGTTACCCATTCACTCCAACTTCCGGGCGGACTCGGCAAGGCAACGGGCGGACAGGCTGAATACATCGAACATTTCGCTCGGGCAGGGGTCGCTTGCGGTGTGGACGCGGTATTTATGGAAGTCCACGACGATCCAAAAAATGCGCCGTCCGATGGTCCGAACCAATTGCCTCTGGAAAGATTAGAGAAATTGCTTTTCAAATTAAAAGCAATTCACGAATTGATAAATGAGCGATGAAAGATGTTGTTTGGAATTCGCTGAAAAACAGAAGTAACAATTCCAAACACGGAATATTTTTTGAAGAAGCTTCGGAAGTGTTCTTCGATTTATTGTCTCTGACCGTTACAGATGATAAACATTCTTGGGAAGAAAAAAGATTTATTACAATTGAAGAAACGTCACATGGAAAACTAATCGTCGTTTTTCACCTCGAAACCGAAAGCGAGATTAGAATTTTCAGTGCAAGAAAACCGACCAAATCGGAGAGATTAAATTATGAAGAGCGTTGATTTTAGCAAAGGCGTGAGAGGCAAATATGCCAAATTGGATTTGAGCGTCGTCGGCGACAAACGAGAAAATTCGCAAGCGTCTTGGATGATTTGTGTAACGAGTAGCGAAAAAAATCTGATTCCTTTGAAAATGTATGAAGTTAAGATTCGTGAAAATCTTTCCGAAGTTGAGGTGGTTAAAGACTAATCTGATATGTCCGCAATTTACCCGCACGAGTACTTTTTATCAATCCGACTTTTAGAGAACGAAGTCGAGCTTTTGAACGAATTTTCTCTTTCGATATGAAAAATATAATTTACGCTTTTTTACTTTTTATTTTTACCATTTCTGTTTTTGCGCAGGACGAAAGTCGTGCTTCAAAAACCTGGGAAGTGCAGAAATACGACATCACTGCCAATTTGCCAAACAGCGAAACGGATCGATACCTGAATGTTAAAGCCGTTTTAGATTTGAAAAATGTGAGCGGCAGCGCCGGCTCGCGTCTGACTCTGCGAATATCAGATAAAGCGGAAGTTTCCACCGTTAGAGTTAATCAAGCAACCGCTGAATTTACTAAAGGCGAAGAAAAAATCGGCAGCAACCGGAATTTGCAGCGTATTCTCGTTCGCTTGCCGTCCATTCAGCCGAATACAAATTTTTCCGTTGCGGTCGAATATAAATTAAAGGTTGACGAAAACTCAGGATTAAATGCGCTTTCGCCGGTCGGCTCACAATTTCTCCCTTTGTCTTTTTGGTACCCGACACCAAACAGTTGGTATTTTGCGCGTGGCGCGGATAATGCGCCATTTCGAGTTCAAATAAATTCTGCAAACAGCGAAACAATCGTTTCTTCGGGAATGCAAAACGGTAATGGGTTTGAGCAGAAGTTGTATGGACAGCCATTTTTTATAACCGGCAGTTGGGATACGGTAACTACAGGCAATATTTCAGTTTTGACTCCGAAAGGACTCAGCGCGGAAGAACAAAAAAGAGCTAATGAATTAGCAAAAATTGCTTCTGATGCAAAAACTTTTACAACAAGTTTGTTGGGAACTGCGCCAGATGTTCCACTGCATATCGTTACAGTTAAGCGTGGCGCCGGATTCTCAAGCAGCGGAACAATCTTTATTGATGAAAGCGCGCTCCGAAGACAAAAAATTGATTCTCAAACTGCGATGACGATTGCGGAAGCGGTTGCCAAAGTTTGGTTGGGAGGCACAAATAATATCAACGGAGAAGGTTTTGGAATCATTCGGGAAGGTTTGGCGCGTTTTGTTGCTACACAATTTATAGAAAAACAATACGGCAGTGATATCGCCGATGTCGAACGTCTGCGGCAACGCACGGCATACGTCGCAATCGCTTCGCGTGATGCTCCTTTAACAATTGTTTCACCGCTCGATGATTATTATTACACCGCTGTCGCAAACAAAGGTGCGATGGTTTGGCGTTTATTAGCAAAAAAAATCGGACAGGATGAATTTTTTAACGTTTTACGCACACAAATGAAGAACGGCAACCTTGACTTAAGTAAATTGCGCGGCGCTTTTGCCACACAAAAAGAGTTGCTTGATTATTCGTTCGATAAAATTACCGATATAAATTTATTTGTCGGTTTGCCGCAAGCAAGTGGAGCTGGGACAAAAGTTGCTTTGCGAAACATCGGCTCGATTGAGGTAACGGTAAGTGTTGCCGCGACAACCGCGAACGGTGAAAAATTAATTGCACAAACAACAATTCCAGCCAAAAGTTTAGGTGAAGTAAACTTTAAAGCGGCAAATAAAATTGTTCGTACTGAAGTTGACGCCGAAAAAATATATCCGCAAACCGATTATTCAGACGACATCGCGCCGCGTGAATCAAACGAGAGTGATGCGATTTTGATGATTAAACGCGGCTTTGATCAACAAGATTTTGTTAAAGCGGAAAAAAATGCACGAATGGTTTTGCAAAATGCGCCGCGTTTTGATGACGCGAGAAGTTGGCTAGGTCGCGCGCTTTTAGCGCAAAATAAAAATAAAGAAGCTGAAAAAGAATTTCGTGTTGTGTTAGATGAGAAACTCCCGACGCCGCGAAGTTTGGCGTGGGCAAATGTCGGGTTGGGTGAAATAGCTTTAAAATCAAATCAAAATTCACAAGCTGCAGTATTTTTTAATGAAGCTGTAAAAGCAGATGCCGAATATGGCGCGACATTGAACGCCCGTCTTGGAAGAAATAAAGCAAATACGCCTGGTCCAGTTGATGAAAGTATTAAAACATTTTTCGCGCAATACGATAAAGCCGCTGTCTCAGGACGAAAAGCAGAGCTTGATGCAATGATTTTGTCCGGCGAAACATCAAGATTTGCAGGCGGTATCGCAGGGCAGGCGCAGCAATGGGAAACTAAAGTAGTGCGAGTTGATAACCAAGACGTTAATAATGTTTTGGTGGAAGTAACTCTAAATATTAAATTGTTAAATAAAAATCCTGAAAGTGGAACAGCCGTATTTCGTTTGTCCAAGGTAGGAAACAGTTGGAAGCTCAGCGCCGTTGAAATGTTTGAAGTTAGATAGACCTTATAAAGCATAAAAGAAATAAAGAGTATTGCTTTGCAATGAATAAACAGCAAGTAAATCAAGAAATTATTGTAAAAGCGAAAAGGATAAAGCTTCTTTTGATGGATTGTGATGGTGTTTTAACGGATGGAAGACTTTACTTTACTGAAAGCGGCGAGGAGATCAAGGTTTTTCACGTTCGCGACGGACAAGGCTTGGTTTCGTGGCATGAGGCAGGTTTTCGCTCGGGAATTATTTCAGGAAGAAATTCAAAAATCGTCGCAAAGCGGGCATGTGAATTAGGAATTGAATTTGTATATCAAGGTACAAGCAATAAACTCAAAGTTTTTGAAGAGGTTTTAGCCACAGCAAATGTTTCACGAGAGGAAACTGCTTTCGTCGGAGATGATATAGCAGATGTATTTTTGATGTCGCGCGTAGGGTTGGCAATCGCAGTTGCCGATTCTGTTAAAGAGGCAAAAGAAGTTGCCCATTTTGTTACCAAAAACATGGGTGGACGCGGTGCGGTGCGTGAAGCGACTGATTTGCTTTTACAGATAAAAAATAGCTGCTTATAAAAAAATCCAAAAATAGTCTTGATATAGTAGGACAAGTATTAATTAGTTGCTTAAGCAAAAAAATCTGGAATTTTTTTGTCGGTGGACAACCCGGCTTTCAATCGACACATCTTATCCTGCTCGCTTGAATTAAGCGAAAATTTTTACAAGGTTTTTTGCTAACTTTTACTCGTTTGTTTAATAAGATTTGTATAATGCAGGTCTTTTGTTTTCTGCTAAATTGTTCGACAAAAAATAGTTTTGAAAAATTATTCAAACGCGCTTGACAAGTGAGGGTCGGATGTAGAAAATACATATTTGCCTCTAGCGAAAATTTTGTGACTAGAAAAAAGAAATGTTGAAAATTTTCGCTGGGCGGTTGACAA
>MWVV01000359.1_pt1 | contig 16725 bp, 14 predicted proteins | sample 1047281 | NCBI WGS metagenome assembly MWVV01 (sample SAMN06349986, study PRJNA376086) | soil metagenome | isolation source: PT-2 sample Antarctic (ecotone) soil | place: Antarctica | collected 2015-01-13 | reverse complement strand
CCGAACTTTATCTCAAACGCCTGATGGTCGGCGGTTTTGAAAAGGTTTATGAATTAAACCGCAATTTCCGCAACGAAGGCTTGTCGCACAAACACAGCCCCGAATTCACGATGCTCGAATTTTATTGTGCCTATATGGACGTGAACGGAATGATGGATTTCGCCGAAGCGATGATTAAAGAATCGGTGCAGAAAGCGGCGGGCAGTTTGCAGGTGAACTATACAAATCTAAGTCCAATAAGTAGATTTGATAAACAACTTGAAAGACCAATAACTATAGATTTTTCAAAATTTGAGCGCGTAACAATGCGGCAATCTATCGTAAATATGCTTCCAGATTTCATCAAAGAATTGATAGGAAATAGCCCTGAGAGTTGGCTCGAAGAATATAAAAATATAAAGGTACTTCATTATTATTGGTATTGGTTACAAAATGAACATTTAAATTCTTTTGTAATTGTTGCTAATGCTGACAAAATTTTTAAAAGAAGTTCGCAAAAATTTTCTTACGAAGGAGAAGAAAGAGAAATACTAAGAAACAAATGGGAAGAGATTAATAATCAATATGAAAACAAAATATTTAGCGAAGCAGAAAATGCAAAAACTCTATTAGAAATTTTTGAAAGTTATGTAGAAGAAAATTTACTCCAACCGACATTCATCATTGATTACCCGAAAGCGATTTCACCTTTGTCGAAAGCGTCGCCGGAGAATCCGAACGTCGCCGAGCGGTTTGAATTGTTTATCAACGGGATGGAATGCGCCAACGGTTTTTCGGAACTCAACGATCCGCAGGAACAATACGAGCGTTTCCGCGACCAGATGAACGAACGCGAAACCGGCGACGACGAAGCGATGGTGATGGACGAAGATTACATCCGCGCTTTGAGTTATGGAATGCCGCCCGCCGCCGGAATCGGCATCGGGATTGACAGATTGGTGATGCTTTTGACGAATCGGCATTCAATTCGTGATGTGATTTTGTTTCCGCATATGCGACCGGAAAGGCGGGATGAGGAGAAAGAGAAAATGGGAGAAGAAAAGAGCGAAAATGGTTAAAATGTATTTTGATAATTAGTTTTATAGAAAATTTTTCATACAATTGAGACGATAAAATTGAAATCTATTTCAAAGGAGCAATAAAAATGGCACAGGAAAACAATAGAAGGAACGAGAAAGACACGATAAAAACCGGACGCGACATTCCGGGCGGCGACGGTACAGTTTCCGACGAAGATATGAAGGCGATTGACGGTCGAAAGGCTGGCAAGCGAACCGAAAAGGGACAAGACCACTCGCTCGAGGATCACGAAAAAACTATGCCGACGAGCGGTGTCGGCGCGGTTCAAAGTCGCTCAGACACAACGTCGGACATCGCGGATATAGATGAATAAGGAGTTTAAAAATTAAATCTTAAAAGCCTAAAATGATTGCAAAGTTAAAGTTTGAACCCGAAAAAATTACAAGAGGAACGATGAACTTTACAGATACCGAATCGCAGATTGACGGCATTGAGAAGATTTTTGCCAATGCCGTCGAAGAAGACAATTGGAATCTGGATGAGCCGATGCTCTACAGTTTTTACTTTGTGGACGAAAACGTTGATCAACTCGAAAAGCTCGGAATTTACCTTGACGAAGAAGGCTACGATTTTGTCGATATTTTCGAGCTCGGCGATGAAGAAACAAATGAGTCCACCGGTGAGTATCTGCTTCACATTGATAAAATCGAATTACACACGCCGCGTTCACTTGCCGAGAGAAACGTCAAGTTTGCCAAACTCGCCCAGGAATATGAACTAAAAACCTACGACGGCTGGGAGTTCGGCGAAGTCGGTGACGAAGAAGATGATGAAGACGAAACAGAGTAAAGATGAATGAAAATTCTTTTTTACACATCTTTCGCGCTCGCCGCATTTTCTCTCAACTCGATTATTGAAAAATTCAAACGAACAAAGTGAGATTTTAAAAAATCCCGAAAGCGTCCAGACTCTGCGTTTGTGGCAAATGATTTATTTGGGCAAAGGCACGATTCCGCGCCAGCTTTTTCACGCCTTTATCTGCGTTGCCCTGCGTCTCTTTTTTCGGCGTATCGAAGCCAGCGGTGTTGAAAAAGTTCCGCGCGAAGGCGCGATAATTTTCGTTCTCAATCATCCGAACGGCGCAGTTGACCCCGGACTCGTTTTCGTCAGCCTTCCGCGCCGCGTTTCATTTCTCGCTAAATCAACACTTTTCGATATGCCGGTCGGCGGTCATCTGTTCCGCCTGATTGAGGCGCTTCCCGTCTATCGCCGAATTGACGCGGGCGCGGATATCGCAAAAAATCAATTTACATTCGAAAATTGCGAGGAATTGCTGGCAAAAGAACGCTGTATTGCCGTGTTCCCGGAAGGAATTTCGCACGACTCGACCAAACTGCAACCAATTAAAACCGGCACGGCACGAATCGCGCTCGGCGCTTTGGCAATCGGAAAAGACAATAACGAATTGGTCAAAAACGGTTTAAAGATAATGGCAGTCGGGCTTTATTACACTTCTAAAACCGCTTTTCGGAGCGAAGCCCTGATTCGTTACGGCGAAATTTTTGAAGTGGAACCGGTCGAGCTAGACGAAGACAGCGAGCCGCCGCGCGATGAAGTTTTGCGTTTGACGAAAAAAATTGAAACCGCTCTCGAAAACGTTACGCTAAATTTGGAGAATACCGAAGAACTCGAAACTGTTCTTAAAGCCGAAGCGCTTTTTTCGTCGGTCTATGAAAATCTTCTTTTTAAACAAAACCTCACGCAAAGTTTTCTGCGTCTTCAGGAGATGGCGGAAAAGTATAAAATTCTGGAGAAGGATAATCCTGAAAAAATGCGGGAGTTGAGCAAAAAGGTTGAAAAATATGAAAACAAATTAAAGTCGAGCGGCGTCAGCGTTGAAAGTCTTTCTGTACTACAGCATCCGACGGCTTACGTTTTTCGATATTTGATTCTACGAATTGTTTTGCTCCTTCTACTTTTGCCCCTTTCAATCGTCGGCGCGTTTATCCATTCACCCGCATATCTTTTTTCCAACCTCGCCGGTTTATTGTTCAAAAAACACGGTGTGGACGATGCCGGTTCGACGTATAAAATTCTCGCCGCGTGTTTGTTTATGCCGCTGACGTGGTTGATCGTCGGCGCAATATGTTTTTATTTTTTCGGCTGGCAAATCGCGCTCGCTGCACTTCCCGTCGTGATTTTTTGCGGTTACGTTGCTCTGCGTTCGTCTGAAATATTGATTGATATGAGAGTTTGGATAAAATCGGCGTGGCTTCTCTTCCGGCAGCGCGCTCTATTTTTAAGACTTCTTGTGCAGAGAGAAAATTTGCAAAAGGAAATCGGCGAGATAATCGAAAAGTAACTGTAAATTGACAGTTTATAAAAATTTTCTGGCGACACATTTTGAAGTTGAACAACGCTTGATTAAAAATGTTTTAGCATTGGTTATTTTCCATTTCATCAAAATACTTTTTGTCGGATAAGTTATTCATTCATCATAACCAAAACCGGGTCAATGTCCGCCGCGCGCCATGCCGGGTAGAGCGCGCCGATGAGGCTTCCGCCGATGGCAATTAAAACGGCGCTCAAAATCCAGTTTCTGCTGAATTGAAACTGCAAATCAAAACTTTCGGCGATTATTAAAGAAGCTATGTAGGAGATTGCAAAGCCGAATATAATTCCAAGAATCCCAATGACAAACGCTTCGCCTTCGATGACCTTGATAATAAAAGACTTTGACGCGCCCAGAGATTTTAGGATGCCGATTTCCTTGCGCCGCTCGGTAATTGTCGTGTACATCGAAAGAAGGACGAAAATCGTGCTGACGAACGCGCCAATTCCGACCAGGACTCTCAAAAATATATTCAGCCCGGGAATTCTATCCTGCGCATCAATGATTAAATCTCTCGTTAAATTCACTGTGTTGCCGGGCAGAGCTTCGTCGATTTTCGCGGCAACTGCTTCAACATCAGTATCATCTTTGAGTTTTACTAAAATATATGTGCATTTGTTCGGCTCCTGGAGAGCGTCCTGCATCGCAGCGAGCGACATCTTAATGCGCGCACCGGAAGGCGGGGCGAACACTCCGACGATTTTGTAATATTTGCCGAAGAGTTCGGTTGTATCGCCGACTTTTGAATTATTATCGAGCATCTGACGTTCATCAAAAACTACTTCATCAATTGCCGTCGGGGCGCGTCCCTGAGTAAGTTGAATGTCATTCATCTCGGCAAACGGCTGCCATTCAACACCGTCGAGATGTTGAATTCCCCAACGGTGTTGCGCATTTGAAGTGATGTAACGAATAACGGGAACGGTTGATTTTACGCCTTCAATTTCAAGCAATCGTTCGGCGTAAGCGGTGCTGACCGAAGCGCTTGAACTGGTCATCTCCATTGCACCCGGACGCGTGAAGAGGATTTCCGCCTTGAAGTTTGCCGCGCGCCTCGCCATATCTTCCGTTACGCCGCGCGCCAAACCCGTAAAAAGCAGCACTAATATCACGCCTAAGGCAACACCGGCGACACTGATTAGCGTGCGAAACGGTCGCGTTTTTAAGTTGGCAAAAACAAGTTCGAGCATATTTAAAGTGTTTTTAGCTAGAGCACTCGCTGGTTATCTAAATTTTGTCATTTACAAATTTCGCAAAATTAAAATCATCTGTATTGGTTAAGTTTGTAAAAAGCTCTCTGCGTTTTTGAAAATCATCGTATAACCTTTCGTAAGTAGCAATTAAGTTGTCAGTTGAAATCTCACGAGTGTTTGAGCGAACGGCTTCAAAGGCATTTTTAACTCTTCTGGCGCGAAGCTCAGGATTTTCAATTATTTCGCGCACCGCATTGGCAAAATTCTGCGCAGTCGGCACGATCAGCCAGGAGTTTTCATTGGTGGCGTAAGAGAGCAATCCGCCGGCATTCGGAGCTAATACGGGAACGCCGGAAGCCATTGCTTCGAGTGGTGCGATGCCAAACGGTTCACGCGGATTCGGATGAACAAAAACGTCGCAGTTGGCATAATAATCGGCTAACTTCTCTTTTTCCAAATGTCCGAGTTGAATGATTTTGTTGGGAATGCGTTTATTTGTTTCTTCGGTCAACCATTCGGCTTGCGGTCCTGCTCCCGCCACCAGAAGACGATAATCAACGCTCGTGTCTTTCGCCAAAATCTCCATCAAATCGGGCAGTAGTCCGATGTTTTTCTCCGGCGAAATTCTTCCGGCGTAAAGCAAAATAATTGAGTTTTCGGGTATGTTTGCGCGCCGTCGCATTTCACGTTTTACTTCAGCAGAGTTTCTGTCTGATGAAAAATGTTCGCCGTCAACTCCGCGCGGACAAGCCGCGATGCGCTCTTCAAACGGAACGAGCGGAGCATTAAAAAATCGCCAGCACCAATTGAAAAACCATTCGGAACGACGCGGATTATTGGCTTTTTTTACCGATTGAAAAAACTCCTCCGCCGTGTATGGCGAATTGGCAATGTGAAAATCGAAAGTCGGCAGAATGTAATTGCCGATCACACGCCGTGCGAGCCATCTACCGTAAGGCTTTTTCGTCATAAACGAAGCAATATTATCGTCCATTCGCTCGCACGAAAAATGGACAAGCATCGGGCGATTTAGCTGACGGAACTTGTTTTTGCGAATCATCGCGCCGAGCATACTCAGTGTGTATTTGTCAGTAACCTCAATTATGTCAGGCATTTCCGCCATCAAAATAGCACGTAGAGGAGAACCCGAAGGCATATATTGCCACGGCATTATCAGCCGATAGCGTTTATCAAAAATGGGCGAATATTTGGCGGGGACGTAATAAATCCTGGCGAAGTCATTAATTTCTTCAATTGCTTCGGATTCACCCGGCACAATCAAGCGGATAAACTTCTTGTGGCGCTCGGCGGCAGCAAGCAGATTATTGTATGAAGTGCTAATGCCGCCTGAGTTTTTGTGGTAGTAATTGGTAATGTGAACTGATTTTGAAAACGTTTTTGTCACTAAAAAAATCCTAATCCGATGCGAATTTGAAAATTACTCGTCCGAAGATTTTAGAAATAAACCAACAACGACGACAATAAACGTAAATACGAGAAGTATCGCCCAAGCGCCCAGAGCAGTCGTCCAAGCCCACGACCACTTACCGCGAAAAACTCCGAGAATTCCGCCGACGCTTAATCCGAACGCCGAGAAAAAACCGACCGCCGTCAGAATTTTCCCCGTCCGTATCGATTTCAGAATCGCGTTCGGCAAAATAACAATAAACTCGATGATGAGCAGCGGAATTCTTTTCAAATCCTGCAAAAGGGATTTTGTTTCACTGCCCGCGCCGACCAGCATCACGCCGTTCCGCATCACAAACAAATTAAACAACGCCGATAAAACCGAAAATAATACGGAAATGGCAAATGCTTTCTGCCTGGCTTTATTCTCTGAGGCGGCAAATATTGAGCTGAACAGATTTTCCTGAGCGTAATGCGTAATATATTCAACCGTATGACTAAAAACCGGCAGGCTAATCATCACAATCATCATTGCCAGCCAGGCGGGGGAAGCACGGCGAAAAGATTGCACCAAAGCGCCGGAAATGCCGGACGTTACGAAGCGAAAGCTGAACTCGACGATAACCGCGCCCAAAGTAACCAGCCAGCTTTCTTTGCTCACCTGATAAATTGTGAAATAAAATGAAGCTCGCAAAATCGCGCCCAAAAGCGCTGATTTCCAATTCCAACGCGAAATAACCTGCGCCGGATGGTGCGCGAGACTGCGAAAAACATCCGTGACGGAAATTTCTCCGTCCCTAATTTTTTCCAAGTCTCCGGCTTCGGCAATCGAACGATGTATCACATCTGAATTTACCATTTTGCTTTGTTCAGTAAATCTGCTTCCTTTTGTTCTAAATTCATCGTGTAAGCCTCGTCGTAAGCTGCATAAACGCTTTCAAAAACTGCATTCCAGGAACGCGACAGCGCGAATTCACGCGACTTTATTTTCATATTGTTTAGTTTATCGGAATTGTCCATTAACTCCAGCGAATATTTAACGAATTCCTCAAAATTTTTGGCGATAAAACCCGTCTCGCCGTGCCGCACAATAAATTTTGGACCGCCCCCATTCGTCACTATCGAAGGAACACCGGATGCATTTGCTTCCTGAATTACATTACCGAAAGCGTCGGTTTCGGAAGGAAACACGAAAACGTCCATATTAGCATAAGCTTCGGATAATTGCTCGCCGTCGAAAAAGCCTGTAAACTCCGCTTGCCGCAGGTTTTTTTCAAGCCATTCGCGTTCATTTCCTTCGCCGACGATGACAAATTTGAAATTTGTTTTGCCCGCTTTTAATAAACGCTTTTCCAAATCTGCCAATAGCCGCACGTTTTTTTCGGCGCGTAGTCTGCCGACAAAACCAAAACGGAAGATTTTGTCGGTGACAGTTCTTTTTGCCGGCGAAAAATTCTGCGTGTCAACCCCGCGCAACATCAAAAAAGCTTTGCGCGCGGTGCCTTTTTCCAGAATGTCAATTAATTCTTGATTCGGCACTAACAGCACATTCGGCATTTTATAATAAAGAATCGAGCCGTCCAAAATCTTTCTTTCGGCAAAACTCGTCATTTTGGAAAGACTTGCGTCGGGTAGAAAGCGAAACATTCGCGTCAACCGGCGAGCGGCAAATTCGTGCAGATTCGTATGCCATGAACCGACCAGCGCGATTTGTGTTTTCCAGGCGAGATATGCACCGATTATACTGACGTCATTTAAGCCGGTAATGTGCAGAACATCGGGGCGGAATTTTACCAATTCGCGCAGAACGCGGGTCGTATGGCGTTGAAAAAGCGGGTCGTAAGCTAAATCTTCGTCTAAAGCGAATGAAAATGGCGAACGCCTTAGTGAAAGATAAGAAACACTGCCGTCACTAAAAGCTTTTGTTTCGTTTCCGGCGTAAATACACAAAAAAGGGTAGTTGTTTTCCTTTGCAAACCCAACTAATCTCCTGCTTGTCATAGCGACGCCATTAACTTCCAAATATGAATCGGGAAAGAACGCGACGCGTAAGGGTTTGTTCACAAACTTAAATTCTAAAAAGTAAAAAGGAAAATGGTTAAAGATATTTTTCTTTCTCCATTATCCCTTTTTATTAAGATGTTTACAGGTCAAAATGCAGTTTACGTGGATGCTTGTTCAGCCGCCAAAATCGCCGCAATCTCCTGTAAATCGGGAACTTCAAATTTTGTCTTCGAGATGTCCTTCGGCACAATATCCTGCCGCTTCATCGCCAAACGAAACGCGGGGCGCGCCTTCGGACTGCCAAATACGCCGAGCGTCCAAACTGCCCACTGCAGCCACAGAGGACCGCCGTAAGTCCAATGAACTGACAGCTTTCTCGTTCCGTGTCCGTCGCCGGTGTCAAAATAAACGCGGTCGAACCATTTTTTTCGACCTTCGGGAAATTTCGGATAATATTTTAAGATTTCGGCAAACGATTGGAGTTGGCGCGAATGAAGCGGCTCGCGGTATTCAGGCATCATCACGACTTCGCTTCTTTTATCGACGCGGATTTCTTCGGCAAATTCGGCAAATGTTTTAGCATTCGTTAAATTGAGAACCGTATTCGGCTTGCAGCCGTGACGGTCGCCGCCCGTGACAATCGGGTACCCCAGCGCTTCAGCCATTTCGATCACCCGTTTGTTTTCCGACCACTTACGAAAACCGTTGACCTCAAGCGCATGAATCCATTTGCCGTGTTCCTTTAAGAATCTTTTTAGCAGAATGGCATGTTTCTGTTTGCCGACCATTTCAATGTCCCAAAGTGGATGATTAAGAACGATCAGCACTTCGGGAAGCGCGTTGAGCATCCTGAATGTTTCGTGTAGTTTTTCCGTTGTCTGACTTTCTTCGTTGAAAGTAAAATCAAGCAGCGTTTTAGTCAGTTCAACCGCCTGGTCTTTAGGCAAATTGTGAACGCCGACGTGAAAAAATCCAAACTCAAAGGGAACCGTCCATTCAAGCGAAATCGGCGCCGTCTCGTTCGGCGTCTTTTCGTTAAGTTCAAGGTTAGCGTCAATACTATCGTGATCGCTGATGGAAGTTATCGCATCAAGCCCGGTATTATTAATTTGTTCCTTTTCGGAGTTAAAAACTTCTTGTGCCGTCAGCGGCGGTGACCAGTAGCCGTTGGAAAAATCCGGAAATTTTCCTTCGCGCTCATAATATTTGATGCGTTCCTTATTCCAAAAATAAGAAATAACCGGTAGTTTGTCGGCATAGTGCGGAACAAATTCGAGCATTTCTTTTGAATGCTGCGTATGACAATGGAGAGAAACTCCCGTTTTGGCTTCTCGGCTCAAGTTTTTGGGCTGATGCAGGATATGTAATCGCGTTTTTTTAAAGTTCATTCAATCTCCGCCCGTCCCCTAAAGTTTGCCTTAACTAAATCAATAAAAGTATCAAATAGTCTATACAAAGTAAATTCGTCAGATGTTTAATTTATGTAAACTGTTGCTTCTATTCGTGTTGGTAGCTTAAAGCAAAAATAGACAAAATATTTTATGACTCCAGCGCTTTGTAATTGAATTGTTTATATCAACCTTCTTGCTCTTGTATTCTACCTCAATGGTAAGAGCAACCAAACAACTTCGGCTTTTCGACGACGGACTTGGTTCTTCGACAACTCTTTTTCAGTACGGTCAATCGCGAGCCCAAACGCAGACGCCCGCATTCTCGACTGGCTGCGTCAACAAAAGTGAGTTTTTGCATTTTCGATATAATTTTTCAGGTAAGTTTGAAATGCTTTAACCTGTACTAAAAGTTTTTCGTGTTCCATAATTTTTGAAAAATACTCCAAATAAAAAGGGGCGGGGACAACACCCGCCTCTAAAATTATAATTTAGTATTGAAATTATTCGGCTTTCGACGCGGCTTTCACCGTTTCATTTTCCGTTTTGTCCGGCGCGGCGCGAAAGGCTTCTTTCACTCTCGTTTCCTCGAAAGTCTTATCAGCTGCTTCCGGGCGCGGCGATGCCAAGCCTAATTCGGGCGAGCGCCACAGATTTGAAACAAGAAGCTCGCGGATAAACGTCATTTCTTTCGGCAGACGGTCGTAGAGTTTGAAAAACAAATCGTCGTGCGAGGCGATTTCTTTAAGCCATAAATCGCGGTCAAGGCTCATTACTCGTTCAAAATCTTCGCGCGTGAAATCTTCCATTCCGCGCCAATCCATATCTTCGTAGCGCGGCACCCAGCCGAGAGGCGTTTCGACGCCAATTGATTTGCCGCGGGCGCGTTCGACAATCCATTTGAGGACGCGCATATTTTCACCGAAACCGTTCCAGAGGAATTTGCCGTCTTCGCCTTTTCTGAACCAGTTGACGGAAAAGATGCGTGGCGGTTCGGGAATCTGCCGACCGAAATCGAGCCAGTGCGCGAAATAATCGCCCATGTGATAGCCGCAGAAGGGAAGCATCGCGAACGGATCGCGGCGGACTTCGCCGATGTTGCCGAAAGCGGCGGCGGTCATTTCCGAACCCATCGTTGCCGCCATATAAACGCCGAAAGCCCAATTGAAGGATTGCTGAATCAATGGTACAACGGAGTTTCTTCTGCCGCCGAAGATAAACGCGGAAACGGGAACGCCTTTCGGGTTGTCGAAATTTTCGTCAATCACCGGACATTGAATACTCGGGGCGGTAAAGCGTGAATTTGGATGCGCGGCTTTTTTATCCGAGTCCGGCGTCCAATCGTTGCCCTGCCAGTCAATCGCGTGCGCGGGCGGTTCGCCGTCCATTCCTTCCCACCAAATGTCGCCATCATCAGTTAGAGCGACGTTGGTGAAAATTGTGTTTTCCTTGATCGTTTCCATCGCGTTTGGATTGGTCGCGTAATTTGTTCCGGGAGCGACGCCGAAGAAACCTGCTTCCGGGTTGATGGCGTGAAGTTTTCCGTTTTCGTCCGGTTTAATCCAGGCGATGTCGTCGCCGACGGTTGTCACTTCCCAGCCTTCTTCCTGAAACGGTTTCGGAGGAATAAGCATTGCGAAATTCGTTTTCCCGCAAGCTGAAGGGAAAGCGGCGCAAACATAATCTTTTTGACCGTCGGGCGATTTGACGCCGACGATTAACATGTGTTCGGCAAGCCAGCCTTGCTCGCGTCCGAGTGTTGAAGCGATACGAAGGGCGAGACATTTTTTGCCCAAAAGAGCGTTGCCGCCATAGCCGGAACCGTAACTCCAAATTAAGCGTTCTTCGGGAAAATGGACGATGTATTTATCTTTCGGGTCTGGACTGCAAGGCCACTCGACATCTTGTTGACCCTCTTCAAGAGGCATTCCGACCGAATGCAGACAGTGAACAAATTCGCCGTCGCCGAGCGCTTCGAGCGCCTGTTTACCCATTCTGGTCATCAATTTCATATTGACGACGACATAAGGAGAATCGGTAATCTGAACGCCGAATTGCGAAATCGGCGACCCGATTGGACCCATGCAAAACGGAATAACATACATTGTCCGACCGCGCATTGAGCCGTCGAAATGCGGCGTTAAAGTCGCTTTCATTTCCTGCGGCTGCATCCAGTTATTCGTCGGTCCGGCGTCGCCTTTGCTGCGCGAGCAGATATATGTTCGATCTTCGACGCGAGCCACGTCAGACGGATGTGATCTTGCAAGGAACGAGTTCGGACGCTTCTCGGGATTGAGCCGAACGAAAGTTCCGACTTCGACCATTTCTTCACACAAACGGTCGTATTCCTCCTGCGAGCCGTCGCATAAAACTACATTATTCGGCTTACACAATTCCGCCATTACACCAACCCAACGACGTAATTCCGGGTTCGTAATATCCGCCGGAACGGTTGTCTGACTGGACTCTTTTTGTAAATTCGGTTCCATTAACTTTCTCCACTAAATTTTTTTATTATCAACGTTGAATAACGTTTCGTTGTCGATTTGATTCGGCTAGTTTACCACGTAGGTTTAGAAAAAGAAAAGAATAACGTAGTGGTAAACGGTAACTGGTAAGTGGTAAGTAAAAAGCCGAAAACTTACCACTTACCGTTTACCACTACTTCCGTTTCAGCGTATGGAAAACGACTGCGCCAAGAATAATTGCGCCGCCCAAAATTGCCCAGACGCTCGGGCGTTCACCGACGAATAAAAATACCCAAACCGGATTGAGAAGCGGTTCGATAAAACCAATAATACTGGCATCCAAAGAGCGCACACCATTTGCAATTCCGTTGGTAAATAAAACGTATGCGATGCCGATTTGAAAAATGCCGAGAAAGAGAATAGCCAAAATGTCGTTTGAATTTATGTGCTCAGGCGGATTATTGAAAATAAACGGAAGCATCAACAGAACAATTATAATATTTCCGTAAAAAACCGAAAGCGCCGGATTTTTTTTGAGTGATTTCGGATGGCGCAAAAGCACAAAATAAATTCCAAAGAACAAACCGGAAACGAGCGCGGCGATGTTTCCCCAAAAAACATCAGTGGCTAGTTTATTTTGGTCATTCTGCGGCTCAAGAAAAAACAGACTCATTCCGGCGAGACAGACAAATACTGTTATCAAATCGGTCAGCCGAAATTTTTCCTTCAAGATAAACGGCGCGAGAATCAAAATATAAACCGGCGCCGTATATTGCAAAAAGATTGCGTTTGCCGCCGTCGTGTTTTTGTTGGCATATACAAAACAGGTCAGAGTTCCGGCGTAAAGAAAAGAACTCAAAAGCGTAAAACCATCAATCCGCAAGCCTTTTCGATATGTAAAAACGGCAACCGTGATGGCGGCAAGCAAGGAGCGTCCGAGATTGACGGCAAATGCGTCGAGAGTTGTAAGCTTGATAAACAGCCCGCCCGTACTCCATAAAAGAACCGCCAACAGTACGAAAACCGTTGGCGGAAGATTTGTGATTTTTTTTTGATTCTCTGAAGTCATAGCGTGAATTATGATTTCGTCAATCCTAACTCTTCGACAACTTCAGTAAATTTGCGTCCCTTTTGATTGCGCGGGTCAGATTTTGCTTGGCGAAGTTCAAGAAAGTCGTAATAATTTTCTAGCTCTTCCTGCATCCGTACAAAATCCTTGTACGGAATAACCGCAAACTCCTTTTTGCCTTTTTTCTCGATTATTTGTGGCTCCATATTTTAACGATACGCCTCTCTTCGATGAACAATGCGATAAATGATAATTTTATTTTTCGATACTTCAAATAATACCCGCCAATCACCAACACGCAAACGATATTCGGGCGAAAAGTTGGTTAGTCTTTTTGTATCACCTGTCAGTCCCGCTTCCAATAAAAAAATCGAATTAGCAATACGTTGAGCACAGGTTTTTGAATCGAAGCTAAATCTTTTTCGGCACGCCTGCGAATTTTGATTTCATATTTCACTGTTTATTATCTACTGCATCGGTAATCGCCTCACGTAATTTGACAGCCGAAGTCGTCGCCGGTTCGAGTTCGATGTGTTCGATGCCGCCGTAAATTTTTTTGCCGAAAACGCCGTTCCAGGGCGGAATGACAAGCGAGACCGCGCCGTGTGCTTTTGCCTGACACGCGAGGCGCAGGATTGGTTTCGCGTCATCGCCCTGGTTGTAGCCGAAAATTTTCATCTGTTTTCTTTCACGCGGCTCAACAGCAGAGAGCTTTTCCGCGCCGCCCAAGATTCCGACCCAGCAAGTTCCGCAGGCGGCTGAACGACATTCAACCGGAATCACGCCTTCGCCGCACCGCGCGTCCTGTTCGAGCCAGTTTTGCGTCTGGTCACGCGCCGCGCCGGATGCGATTTCTTCGTCGTTTATAAGCTTAAATTTCCCGTTTGATTTATTTTCGTCGTAAGTTACAGTCCAGATTTTATCGACTGTTTTCAAGAAACCAAAAAGCCCCTGGCTGTCATCTTTAGCGCGTTCGGCAATAATTTTATCCGGCGACTTTTTCATTAAACCTTCAGGAGGCTGAACTTTGCCTCCAGAGTTTCGAAAGACATCAAGACCAACTTGATTCAGAGTCATTAAACCAACAGCCGCCATTCCTGTTAGTAAATTCATATCAGTCTTTGTTTTACCGGAAACATCTTTTGCAATATGTCTAATTTCGTCGGCTAAATTTGCCGTTTCAGTATTAAAAGAATTGGCTCTGGTTATAATTGCTTCCTTAATTTCCTTCCAAAATCTGTGTCCATATAAGAAGTGGTGCGAGCTATCAATTTGGTCTCTGAGTTCAAAGTTGCCCTGCATGACAAATTGCTGAACGGCGACGGCTTTGTCTTCCGCGCTCTGTAAATATTTGTGTAGTGCGAGCGGATAAAAGCGAAACCAAATCTGCGTCGCATTCCGGTCAACTTCGTGAACTTCGGGAAGGAGATTCTCCAAAGTTTTTATCCAGTCTTTTTCGTTGAAATTGTTTAAAAAGTTCTCAAAAGTTGTCATCATAAATTTTAATTAAATAGGGAAAATAGAAACGAAAAGCATAACAACAAACTTCATTTACTTCAAAATACGGTCGTAATAAACTTTGTTCACGTTTGTCATAAAGGCATAAATATAATTGACTCACCTACAAAAAACTTGTCTGCCTGTAAAATTTGCAACTTATTTGTAGACAAAAATTTGTGTCGGCAACTCTTTGCCAACCTTAGTTAAATTTTACTCGCCTTCTCTTCTCAAACTCTTTCTGTCCATAAAAAATTATTTTCCAATGATAGTTTTCAGACTCTGACGCTTCGTTAACTTACCTCACTTCAATCAGCGAAACAAAATCAATATGACAGAGTATTTTCGATGAAAGATTTGCGCTAAATCGTTGAATAAAAAGGCACAGAAATAATTTTTCAAAAAAGTTTGTAAGATTTTAAATAAAAGAGCCATTACTTATTAGAAGGAAAGTAAGCGATTCGGGTTTGTAAGAAAATGTAAAGGTTGGCGATCTCTTTATGAAGGGGCATCAGCAGAATAGATTAAAAATTGAAAGCGAATTCAGGTAAAAGCCGCAATAAGTTAAAAAGGTGAGAGAGATTAACGCCGTCATCAACACTGTTCACGCTTGTTATTGTGACGGCAAGGAGATTCTTATGGACAAAAGGATAGCTTTACTCAAAAAAAAGATACTTGCAAATCTTCAACATACGCCGACGATTGAAGAAATGGCGCATTCGGTAAATCTTTCCGAATCTCATCTTCTACAACTTTTCAAAAGGGAAACAGGAATGTCGCCCATTCATTATCTGAAACATTTGCGATGGGAGATAGCCCGCGATTTATTGGAAAATTCTTTTAATCAAGTAAAACAAATCGGTTTTGAAGTCGGAGTGACTGACCAGAGCTATTTTGTCCGCCAATTCAAGAAAAAATACGGTGCAACGCCTTCCGAATATCGCAAGAAGTTTTGGAAAAATATGGAAGCCGAAGAAGACAAAAGTCCATAAATAATAGTTTTGACCAATAAATAATAGTTTTCGCTAATAAATAAATGTTGACTTAACTTTATATATGGTTGAAGCTCTATAAACAAAAAGTTTAATTACATAATTTGGTAGGAAATACATGCTCAACAAATTCTTTTTTTACCTAACATTCATTTTTCTCGTATCAGCTAATTGTCAATTACTAAAGGCGCAATCGAATAATGATATTGTAGCAGTAGTAGATGGCGCAAAAATCACACAAAGCGAGGTTGACGCTTCTATTATTGGAAAACTTCTTCCGTTGCAGGAACAAATAAATGTTCTTCGGAAAGTTGCATTAGAAAATTTTATTTTGAAAACTCTTTTGGATAAAGAAGCTAAAAAAAGAGGCGTGTCCATCGAAGCACTGAGAAAATCTTTAACTATTGGAAAGATAGAAGTTTCATTACCCGAGATTGAAAAAGCATATCTGGAAAACGCCTCGGCATTTGCTTCGATGAGTCCCGATGAAGTGAAAGAGAGATTGCGGCTCGATATGGAAAGCCAGGCACGAATGAGAATGTATCGAGATGCGATTCAGAAACTTAAACAACAAGCTAAAGTCCAAATTCTCCTCACCGAGTTTACAACGCCCAAAATCAATGTAAATGACGAAGGACCTACAATTGGCAACAAAAATGCACGGATAACGATTGTGGAGTTTTCGGATTTTCAATGCGCTTTTTGTCGCCAGGCTTTCGGCACGGTTAAACAACTCTTACAAAATCAAGGTAGTAACATCAAATTTGTCTATAAGCATTCTTTGTTAAGTCCTCGTTCCTTCCCGGCGGCGCAAGCGTCCGTTTGTGCCGAAAAGCAAGGGAAATTCTGGGAGTATCACGACAATTTGTTTGCTTTGGAAGATTTCTCGGATGCTAATCTGAAAAAAATTGCAGAAAAAGTTGGGTTAAATATTTCTGCTTTTAATAGTTGTGTAAGTTCTGAAGATTCTCGTTCAGTAGTGTTAAAAGATATGGAAGAAGCCAAACGATTAGGAGTCGTCGGAACGCCTAGTTTTTTCGTCAATGGCAGATTAATTCGCGGAGCGGTCAGCTTGGAAGAATTTAACAAAATTGTTGAACGTGAGCTTGAAGAAAATTCGCAAAACGTTAAAAACATAAAGTAAAAATTCTTTGCAAGACTATGATATCCGCTTGCAGTTGTAAAACAAATTTTTGATTATTGGGAGATAAAACATTATGAACAGACAGAAAATTAAACGAGTCGTAACTTATTCTGGAAGCCTTATATTAACTTTGGTTTCAATTACATTTATC
>MWVV01000358.1_pt1 | contig 16729 bp, 17 predicted proteins | sample 1047281 | NCBI WGS metagenome assembly MWVV01 (sample SAMN06349986, study PRJNA376086) | soil metagenome | isolation source: PT-2 sample Antarctic (ecotone) soil | place: Antarctica | collected 2015-01-13 | reverse complement strand
GGACGCGCACCTTGAAGCCGATGCCGGCGAGGTCGCGCATCAACTTTTCGAGTGCTGCTTTGACTTGTGGCTTCACTCTGAAGTCACTATCGAAGGCGATGAAAGTTGTGCGGAGGTTTGGGAACTTGACCCTGAGGTTGGCGGCGAAGTCTTGACCGAAGTTATGCACGCCGGCGGCGGCGATCACCGGCGCATCCATGAAGTACGAAGCAACGTCAGCCTTGAGCGCGCCTTCGGTTAAAAGTACCTCGCTCGCGCCGCATAACAGATGTGGGCGGGCGTAGTGAAGGGGCGAACTGCTCGAGGTGCCATGCGGCTTCCCTGCCGACGAAAACCAAATATATTTCGGCTGGCCGTCCGCCACATCATCGCGGCGAATCTGACAGCCGACGATGCGTAAATGTTCGTCACGAACGGGCACGAAGATGCCGGTGCCGAAGTTCCTCATGCGCCACTCGCCGCCGTATTTATGGAAGCCGGGAACGCCGTCGAGTCCGAAGTCCGAAAGCTCGCGCGCGATGCGGTCGCCATCATCGGGCGTGGGTGCCGAAGCGTAGCCGTTGCGCACGATCTCTTGCTCTGACATCCCGCGCGCGAGAAGCTTCTGCTTGTGTTCATAACTCAACGTCAGGTGCTTGCGAATGAGCGTCGAGTAAATGGCGTCACGGTGTTCGATGGGCGCGCGCTCGATGGGCTTTACCTTCGGGATCGTGACTTTCGGCGGCGGGTCGTTGAATTCGTAAAAGTGCCACCAGCCGCCGATACCGCCGCATACAGGTTTGTCCGAAGGTTTCCTGATGCATAGCGTCCGATCATCGGCGAACATACACCCGTCAAACTTACTGCACTCGGGGCATGGGTTCCTTCGGTTGACGCGCTGGAGCGGCGGGCGGGGTTGATATTCATGGCTTCCATTGTGTATAATCATTTTCGTTGGTCCTGTTCTTAGTCCTTAAGCCCCGGGTTAGTCCTCGGGGCTTTCTCTTTTCAAACACAAAATCCAACCACCTGAGCTGACACTCTCAAGTGATTGGATTTTGTAAGTTCCCACGCGGACGGGCGGCGCGAGAAAATAAAACTTTTCGCCAGTGTCAGGTGGCTCTTTCAAGCCGCTTGCACTCCCGGCATTCGCTGCTATAATCAGCAGGCAAAAACACCGGCGTGAAGCGCTGGTAATCAAGCAGACGCGCGGCGAACTTTTCTAGGGTGTAGCCGCGTTTCTGTTTTTACTACCTCAATCCAAACCCATCATACCACAGTGAATAAAGAAGGGGAAAGTTTTTTACCTCACGCCGCTCGCGTCACGCCCACGAGCCTTTTAACTTCGTCCCACGAGTGAAGATTCTTTCGCGCCGCCCACGCGCGCAGGGCGTTCGGGGTGACTCCTAACTCGCGCGCGGCTTCGGCCTGCGTCACGCCCGATCCTAGCCTCTTGATCGCCTTTCGGATCACGTCGTCAGTGAGGATGAGCGGGCGGCCTTGCTTGGCTACTGGGCGGGCTGTGGTTTCAAGTTGGATGGGCACACGCGCGCCAACCTTCCATTGCACCGCCGGCGAAGTCAGATATACCCCCACCGTCCCGTCGTCAAAGCGGATGTGGACGCGCGGCGGGCGTCCCTTCTCGACTTTAAGGACGGTGCCTTCCTTAACGATCTTCATAGCTTCACGACGTAAGAATCTAAATCGCTTCTCTTCACTCGCCACCCGCGCCCGATGATCCGCGCCTTCAACTTCTTATTCTCAATCGCTTCTCTCAGGTGTCCGCGCGAGAGTCCCGAAAGCTGAGAGGCCTCCATGAGTGAGAGCGTCAACTTGTCGGCGACGGAAAGCGCGGGCTTTGAGGCGACGGCCTCGGCGATCATCTGTGCAAACTCGCGCCGGGAGTCTGGCGTGTCACGGGTGACTGTCATGACACCGTTTCCTGTCACGTCAGCTTTTCCTGTCATGACAGTCATGGGTGACAGCGCGCTGGAATGTTGCTGGCGAGCGTCGTCACGCGCCCGGCGGCGCTCGTCTTCGGACATGTCGCGCCACTGTTGAAGCTCCGCCGCGTCGTACACTGCCGCGCCCTTAGTCCCTGTCAAAGCGGGCTTGAATAGTCCCTCGGACGTGAGGCGTTGCAGGCTCCGCACGCTCATGCCGAGAAACTTGGCCGCCGCTTCTTTGTTCATAAATTACAAAGGTTGGCACGGGTGACAGTCACGACAAAGGTGCTGCCACCTGCTCACTCGAAAGCCTCTCCGCATCGCGCCCCCCTCTTCAAGCCGCGTCTTCTTCTGCTAGTTTGCCTTGAAAATCTTTATAAATGGCAATTTGCTCTAGGTAACTACGACCGCTGTTATAAAGTCCCTCATCAATCTCATCTTCTCCGTAAGCTTCCGGGATAGAATCAGAGTTAAAGTCGCTTGTCTCTTGATCCAATTCCTCTACTAAGGTCTCCCAGAGGGCTGTCAGTTTGGAATTATGGCTTGCCATTCGCGCCTCGAATTCGCTCCGAATCGTTTTGTACTCCGATTCGAGGGATGCAATCTCTGCGGCGTGACTGGCGAGGATGGCTTGCCGTTTGAATTCCATCCGTGATTCAAGCTCTGTGCGGGCTGCGAAAACGCGCTCATCAAGGCTGGTGTCGTAATAGTGCTCGATGGTCTTTTGGAGAACGCGGCTTAACTCGCCAGGGTATAAAGCCTCTAACGCGTCCAACTCCGTTGCTCCGCTGCCGTATCGTTCCTCAAAGACATCTCGCCGGCGCTCAGTTTCCTTGATCGGTGTCCGTGGAAGATTATATTGCTCGACTTGCTCAAGGGTCAGGACAAGCGGAAAAAGGCGAATATTTAAACGCGGAAACTGGTTGCGAACAAAGTATTCGACCTTGCGTGCAACCGATACTGGCATACACGCACCGGCGGGATCAAAGTCACTGACGTAAAAGATTCGTGCTGGCTTATCACTTTCATAGATGCGTCTGGCAACGGCCAGACTAGCTGTGATACTCAGCTCGCCCAGTCCAGTGACGAGATTCACTTCGTATGCACTACACAGGGGTAGTAAGACATCATTCATAGTGCTTTTCTCGCACCATATTTCCAGGTGAAAAGGCTGTGGAGAGGTGAACCCGGTCAAGGTGTAACTTGGTGGTTCAGGAAAATCCGGCAACTCTGGAGAACCATAAATGAGCGAGTTTTCAACTTCGACTGCTGGTTCATTTTCCTCATCTACGGCAAAGAGACGCGGCTCCGGATTGCGCCTGTCAACAAAGGCGGCTGGATCAACCATCTCTAGATAACGGGCGGCTTTGGAGGCCGCATTCAGCAAATCCCAACACCGCTCTGTGTTTTCATACGGCTTGCCATTAGGCATTGAAACAGGCGGATTCTGACTGACAATCTGATAGTGAACGCGGCGCAAGTGCACCCCCCATGAATAGCCGAATTGGAGCCACAGGCGAGCGAACCAGTTAGCCAACGCACGGTCGTTCGCTGTACCCATGTAGAAGGGATCATTCTGCGGCGCAAGCGCGATCAAGTCAGTGACGCGGCATCCGTTCTTCTTTGCTGCCTCGCGTATCACATCGTAATTAATTCGCCCGCTCACTTCTTCCCCCTCTTCTTCCCGTTCGATTGTTCGGGCTTGGGCTTCGGCGGTCTGCCCATTGCCGGCGGGCTAAAGCCCTTTAGATCACTCTCAGGGATGTACCACACAGGACCGCGCGTCTCTTCTCTTGCATAAGCGTTAGGGAAGCGACCTTGCCGACACCATAGGTTCACTGTGGACTTGCCGACGCCTAAACGTTCGGCGGCTTGTGAAGTCGTCAGTTCTGCCATGCCTACCTTATAGCGCACCCGCTTAAAATAATCAAGAAAAGTTTAGCGCATCATGCAGAATTCTATTGACAAAGTTTAGCGGTAGCCCTATACTTCTCTTCGTTGGCAGTAATCAAAACGAAGAAAGGACACAAGACACATGCTGAACATCAACGCGGAGAGAATGAACGAAGTAATCGCAGCGGCTTTCAACCAGACGGATTCGCTGCGCTGGCAAATGGCGATCACCAAAGCGCGCGCCGAACTCGAGGCGAACCCCTACATGCACATCGACGGCGACGCGCTCTTGATCCTCTCGCCTTCAGGTGAGATTTACTCCGCCAACGGCGCATGCCAGTGCAAGGCGTTTGGTCACGGCCAACCGTGCTGGCATCGTGCGGCGGCAAGACTCGTCAAGCGCTACATGGAGGCTTCGCACTAAATGAGAAGGGCTAGGAAAGTGCCCTCAGCGCTCGCCTAGCCCTCGCCCCTTCACCCCAAATGAAAGGACTACACAACATGAGTATGACAAAGAGATGGGCCGAGACACAAGAGAAGACGCTGGCGCAGAAGCTTGCAGGGGTACGCGAGCGCGTCCGCATCGTGACGCATGCCGTACAGGTCACAGAAGGCCGTCTGCTCGACTTTGACACGGCAGACGACATCATGCGCTCGCTGCACACCGCGGCGCGCGAGTTGGAAGAGTTGACGATGCAACTGATGGTTGCGGAAAGGATGGGGCGCTAATGGCGAGAACTAAGAAAGTCGAAAAGGCCGTCCCGCGCCAAGCGGAGATCGTCTCCATCTACCGCCCCGGCGATGCGGTCGTGATGCATGTCTCAACTGACATGTACTTCACCGTCACTTCGGCAGAGATGATCGACGGCAAGCTGCGCTTGAAGGTCAGCCCCGATCCTAATTGGATATGGACTGTTCCTGCGTCCAACGTCACGCGGCGCACGGAAGAGTCGGAGGCAGACGCGGAAGGGGACGCGGCAAGTTAACGCATGATCCAGTACGAGAATCTAAGGGGCGTAGCCTTCGGGGGTTCGCCCCTTTTGCTTTGGTAGAAACCCCGCGCGCATGTTGCAAAATTACGCTCGAGCAGAATTTTGCAATACTCCGCTGGCGGAAGCCACACGCGCATGGGCGTGATGCCAACGGTCAGATACATCAAAAGATGTATCTGGTAGAAGCCCCGCGCGCATGGGCGTGATTCGGCGAACTTCATGCCCTCGTCGACCATGCCCGTAGAAGCCCCGCGCGCAGGGGCGTGATACTGGAAACAAGCGCGCGGATCATCGGCAGGGGGTGGCGGGTGAAGAGGGGTGATCTGGACGCTTACGTGCGGAAGCTCTAGAAGACCGCCGCCTCGGCTTCATCCCCCACCGGCTCATATACACAGAAGATTATGCGGCGCGGCCCGCCGCAGTGTGGGCACGTGAGGTCGAGTGGGTGCTCACTCGTCACGTGAAAACCCGCGCGCACCTCTGCCGGCTCGCGCGGCGGCAGAGAGCAGAGCGGGCAATCTTCGGGCGCGGTGCCACTCGACTGCTCTAGGCGTTCAACTCTCGTTTGTAAATTCATCCGACACCCTCACACGCCGACGCAAGCACCTCATCCCCGGCGTAAACAACTCTGAAGCAGAGCGTGAACATGCGCCCGCACTTTTTGCAAGGTCCGTGAAAGTAAAAGCGGTCTTCCGTGTTCACCGCGTCGGGCAAGTGAACCTCATCGCGGCAAGCGTCGCAACCCAAGCCGTCGTGCGTCCCGATGCTCTGCTCCAGTTTATCTACCCGCTGTTCTAAACCCATTTTTGACACGTCCTTTCTCTTGCTCCGCAAAAGTCTTCTCGAGGTGCTCGATGCGCGACTGAAGTTCCTGAAGCTCAATCGCCTTGAATGAATGAGTGAGTATGGCCTGCGCCGCCGCGTTCTCAGCGAAGAAGTTTCCGCAATTAAGGTTGCGCTCCAAAGTCTCGACGGCGCGCAACGTAGCGGCCTGTAGCTTCGTGATCGCCGAGTCCACGACGGCGCGCTGTGCTTCACGGTAACGCTTCTGGAAGTCGTCACGCTGAAGCCAGCGCCACAAGCTGCGCTTCGAGACGCCACAAGCCCGCGCTGCTTCGTCAATTGTCGGATGCTCGAGAAGCGCGGCAATCGCTTGCTCGGCCTTGCGCGTCAACTTCGCCGCGCCCCCTTCATTTATGCCATTAGTCGCCATCGGTGGACATATTGACCATTATCGGATGCCACTTTGAAACGCTGAACCGTCGTTCAGCTTGTTTGAAGGGTGAAAGCACATTCGCTTGTGATCGCACCCTCTTCTGAAGCATAAGGCGCGATTGAACATTGTTCGGTGCAAAGGCGTTCGCCGGTGAAGATTATGCTTTCTGAAACGAGCGCCATTACTTGTGCCTCAGACCATCCACGCGCCGGAGCGTATGATTCAGGCCGCGCTCTAAGTGCGCCGCCAGGGCGCCGCACAATCTATATTCGTAAGGCGTGACGGCGAGCGACTTGCGGCGCTCTTCGCGCATCGCCGCAAAGGCGTCCGCAAGCGCCAGTTCGCCCGCGATCCATTCCTCGATATTTTGCGCCTGTCGAGTATCCCGGTGCGGCACAATCGCCATCACCGCATTTCCTCCGTTAGGACTGAAAGCCATTTCTTTACCCCCTTTGAAACCACTTTCGCGGCTCCGTCTCCGTAGTCTCGACTTCGGCCAGCTTTTCCGTCTCGGCCAGCGCTTCGATCAACACCTCGCCTAAAAGCTCCGCGTCCTGCCAGCAAAGAAACGGCCCCGTGAGTCGCCACGCTTCGAACGCCCGCTCGTACTCGCGCGCGCGGCACTCGCCCGCCTCGATGAGCGCCCGCGCTTCCGTTGCTACACAAGCGCGCGGGCGGTCGAGGGCGTGCTCGTCGAGGGCGAGGGCCTCGGCATACGCCTGACCGCGCGCGTAAGAGACAAGCGCAGCGAGCGCCGCGGCGTGACCGCGCGCCCATTCGAGTACGGCCTCGCCGCACGTCACGGCGTCACTGAGTAGGGGTGTCGGAACATCCTCGCCGAGTAGCCGGCGGGCGAAGTCCTCGCCGAATTCCGCGCGCAGTTGATTAATGAGCGCCGCCTTCCGCTCCGCGTGCGTCGGAAGCTTCGCGCGAGGTGGCTTAACGTCGGGCGCCGCCGGGTCGTCGGGCGCCTCGATCCGCGCCGTCGGCACCTGCTGATTAGTTTGCAAATTATAAACAGTGCTCGGCATCATCGACATAGTTTTTCCTCTTTTCTCGTTTTTTTCCGGGGAGCGGGGCGGCTCAACAGTTTGATAAAGCTTCGCCCGGCGCTCCCCGTCGTCAGCCGCGCCGGCCTCCGACGCGCTGATACCTTATGCGAATGCGTATCCTGCATGCATCTTTCTCACGCGGCGACTTTCCTTCTGTGCGCGTCGCACAGCAAGTTACCTTCCGCCTTGAATCCGCAATTCGGGCACACCCGAGTCATGCAATCCTTCCAACCCTCACGCCAGTCGCACAGGACGAGCGGCACGCGCCCATCACAGCGGCGACAACGTACCGCGCCGCGTCCCTGAAACGCATCCCACAGCCTGACGGCGCGCGGGTCAACCGTCCTGTGTCTCATGCCGCACGCTCCATTTCTATGACTTCTTCATTCTCAGGGCCACCCAGCCCGCCGGTGCTCTGCAAGTAATCCCAAAACTCGACGCAACCGAAATCTTCCAGTGCGCGGGCGTCCGCTTCGGTTTGGGCAAGGCCGGCGTCCATATAGTGCCCCGCCCGCTCCGTCAATTCGTACTCGTATTGGGCGCGCGAAGCCTCAGAGACGACGGGTATCTGCACGGGGCGGCGCATGTGCGGGACCAATTTGGGCTTCCGTCTGCCGCTCTCGACCTCTTCACTCATCACGGCGTGACGGACGAGTGCGCGCCATGCGTTCACTGTGTGGTTAGGTGGTGGCTGAGGCATCACGACCACCCCCTTTCAGCCGGTCAAAGGTTGAATCCCACACTTTCACGCGCCGTTTCTGCCACTCTTCAAACTCGCCGATCTCATTTTGAGCTTCAAAAAAGGCTTCCGCCTCGGTCCTCCCGCTCGCCTGCTTTTCGGCTAAGAATTTGCGCACCTCGCGCATGTATAAGGCCGCTTCGTCGGCATCAGTGCCGGGTGGAAACTCAGGCGGCGAAAATCCCTGGTTCCCGTAAGTTGTTGATTCTGTTGAGTCGTTCCAGGTGGAAACTTTTTCCACCTGCCCTGTTTCCACCTGCGTTTCCACTTCCATGCGGGAGGGTTCGGCGGAAGGTTCAGAAGAAGGGGAGGGCGCCTCGTTTTCCATGTGTTCCTCTTCTGTATTTACATGGAAATCACTTTCGAGTCCGAAGGCCTCATCAAACGCCTGTAGCTTGTCGGCGAGTTGCTGCCTGAGCGCGTACAGTTCGGCATAGTCGGGGTTCCTGACCATCGGGCGGAGGTTCGTCGCCCTGTCTAGCAGGTTCGCGCTTTGCTGGAGGCTTCGCCGTAGCGTTTCGGCGTCACTCACCGTGCGGCGCCTCTTTGCTTTGCGCGGCGGGAAGCACGGAGCGCCCTCGGCGACGGTCTGCCCGGCCTCTTCCAGTGCCTTCCGACGGTTGCGATCCCACTCGGGCGAAAGGCGGGCGTCGAGAACAGTCTCGACCGCAAGTTGTGTGACGTGGCAGCGGTAAGCGTGCGCGTGGCTTTCGTGCGTTTCAGGATGCCGCCAGTTATCTTTGATCTCGATGATCGCGCCGTGTTCGTTCCATGCCCGAAACTCGTTGCGGTAGTTTTGGACGCTCTTAGTTGAGCGGCCTAGCCGCTTCGCTAAAGCCTCGTCCGGTATTTCGGCAAACTCGTTGCTACCGCCGCTCGCGCCGATCACGGCATCAACGAAGCACCGGAGGTGTGGCGGCATGTTCAGGTAGGTAACGCACAAGCTCGCGCCGTCCGTCGCGTCGGCGAAGTCTTGAGCGAGTAGGACGGCCTCATTCTCGGCGGCCTCAACGCCTCCCGCCATGTGATCGCGCACAACTCTGAAATAACGCCGGCGCTCGTCGGCGTCCTGGTGGCGTTCGTACTCGCGCTCGTCGCGGTCAACAAATAAAGGTCTGCTCATGCTGCCACCTCCACAACATGAGGCTGAGAGAGCATGGCTAAGTAATCATCTATACCTTTGTGTTCGGGCGGCCACGTGCGGACGCGCACCTTGAAGCCGATGCCGGCGAGGTCGCGCATCAACTTTTCGAGTGCTGCTTTGACTTGTGGCTTCACTCTGAAGTCACTATCGAAGGCGATGAAAGTTGTGCGGAGGTTTGGGAACTTGACCCTGAGGTTGGCGGCGAAGTCTTGACCGAAGTTATGCACGCCGGCGGCGGCGATCACCGGCGCATCCATGAAGTACGAAGCAACGTCAGCCTTGAGCGCGCCTTCGGTTAAAAGTACCTCGCTCGCGCCGCATAACAGATGTGGGCGGGCGTAGTGAAGGGGCGAACTGCTCGAGGTGCCATGCGGCTTCCCTGCCGACGAAAACCAAATATATTTCGGCTGGCCGTCCGCCACATCATCGCGGCGAATCTGACAGCCGACGATGCGTAAATGTTCGTCACGAACGGGCACGAAGATGCCGGTGCCGAAGTTCCTCATGCGCCACTCGCCGCCGTATTTATGGAAGCCGGGAACGCCGTCGAGTCCGAAGTCCGAAAGCTCGCGCGCGATGCGGTCGCCATCATCGGGCGTGGGTGCCGAAGCGTAGCCGTTGCGCACGATCTCTTGCTCTGACATCCCGCGCGCGAGAAGCTTCTGCTTGTGTTCATAACTCAACGTCAGGTGCTTGCGAATGAGCGTCGAGTAAATGGCGTCACGGTGTTCGATGGGCGCGCGCTCGATGGGCTTTACCTTCGGGATCGTGACTTTCGGCGGCGGGTCGTTGAATTCGTAAAAGTGCCACCAGCCGCCGATACCGCCGCATACAGGTTTGTCCGAAGGTTTCCTGATGCATAGCGTCCGATCATCGGCGAACATACACCCGTCAAACTTACTGCACTCGGGGCATGGGTTCCTTCGGTTGACGCGCTGGAGCGGCGGGCGGGGTTGATATTCATGGCTTCCATTGTGTATAATCATTTTCGTTGGTCCTGTTCTTAGTCCTTAAGCCCCGGGTTAGTCCTCGGGGCTTTCTCTTTTCAAACACAAAATCCAACCACCTGAGCTGACACTCTCAAGTGATTGGATTTTGTAAGTTCCCACGCGGACGGGCGGCGCGAGAAAATAAAACTTTTCGCCAGTGTCAGGTGGCTCTTTCAAGCCGCTTGCACTCCCGGCATTCGCTGCTATAATCAGCAGGCAAAAACACCGGCGTGAAGCGCTGGTAATCAAGCAGACGCGCGGCGAACTTTTCTAGGGTGTAGCCGCGTTTCTGTTTTTACTACCTCAATCCAAACCCATCATACCACAGTGAATAAAGAAGGGGAAAGTTTTTTACCTCACGCCGCTCGCGTCACGCCCACGAGCCTTTTAACTTCGTCCCACGAGTGAAGATTCTTTCGCGCCGCCCACGCGCGCAGGGCGTTCGGGGTGACTCCTAACTCGCGCGCGGCTTCGGCCTGCGTCACGCCCGATCCTAGCCTCTTGATCGCCTTTCGGATCACGTCGTCAGTGAGGATGAGCGGGCGGCCTTGCTTGGCTACTGGGCGGGCTGTGGTTTCAAGTTGGATGGGCACACGCGCGCCAACCTTCCATTGCACCGCCGGCGAAGTCAGATATACCCCCACCGTCCCGTCGTCAAAGCGGATGTGGACGCGCGGCGGGCGTCCCTTCTCGACTTTAAGGACGGTGCCTTCCTTAACGATCTTCATAGCTTCACGACGTAAGAATCTAAATCGCTTCTCTTCACTCGCCACCCGCGCCCGATGATCCGCGCCTTCAACTTCTTATTCTCAATCGCTTCTCTCAGGTGTCCGCGCGAGAGTCCCGAAAGCTGAGAGGCCTCCATGAGTGAGAGCGTCAACTTGTCGGCGACGGAAAGCGCGGGCTTTGAGGCGACGGCCTCGGCGATCATCTGTGCAAACTCGCGCCGGGAGTCTGGCGTGTCACGGGTGACTGTCATGACACCGTTTCCTGTCACGTCAGCTTTTCCTGTCATGACAGTCATGGGTGACAGCGCGCTGGAATGTTGCTGGCGAGCGTCGTCACGCGCCCGGCGGCGCTCGTCTTCGGACATGTCGCGCCACTGTTGAAGCTCCGCCGCGTCGTACACTGCCGCGCCCTTAGTCCCTGTCAAAGCGGGCTTGAATAGTCCCTCGGACGTGAGGCGTTGCAGGCTCCGCACGCTCATGCCGAGAAACTTGGCCGCCGCTTCTTTGTTCATAAATTACAAAGGTTGGCACGGGTGACAGTCACGACAAAGGTGCTGCCACCTGCTCACTCGAAAGCCTCTCCGCATCGCGCCCCCCTCTTCAAGCCGCGTCTTCTTCTGCTAGTTTGCCTTGAAAATCTTTATAAATGGCAATTTGCTCTAGGTAACTACGACCGCTGTTATAAAGTCCCTCATCAATCTCATCTTCTCCGTAAGCTTCCGGGATAGAATCAGAGTTAAAGTCGCTTGTCTCTTGATCCAATTCCTCTACTAAGGTCTCCCAGAGGGCTGTCAGTTTGGAATTATGGCTTGCCATTCGCGCCTCGAATTCGCTCCGAATCGTTTTGTACTCCGATTCGAGGGATGCAATCTCTGCGGCGTGACTGGCGAGGATGGCTTGCCGTTTGAATTCCATCCGTGATTCAAGCTCTGTGCGGGCTGCGAAAACGCGCTCATCAAGGCTGGTGTCGTAATAGTGCTCGATGGTCTTTTGGAGAACGCGGCTTAACTCGCCAGGGTATAAAGCCTCTAACGCGTCCAACTCCGTTGCTCCGCTGCCGTATCGTTCCTCAAAGACATCTCGCCGGCGCTCAGTTTCCTTGATCGGTGTCCGTGGAAGATTATATTGCTCGACTTGCTCAAGGGTCAGGACAAGCGGAAAAAGGCGAATATTTAAACGCGGAAACTGGTTGCGAACAAAGTATTCGACCTTGCGTGCAACCGATACTGGCATACACGCACCGGCGGGATCAAAGTCACTGACGTAAAAGATTCGTGCTGGCTTATCACTTTCATAGATGCGTCTGGCAACGGCCAGACTAGCTGTGATACTCAGCTCGCCCAGTCCAGTGACGAGATTCACTTCGTATGCACTACACAGGGGTAGTAAGACATCATTCATAGTGCTTTTCTCGCACCATATTTCCAGGTGAAAAGGCTGTGGAGAGGTGAACCCGGTCAAGGTGTAACTTGGTGGTTCAGGAAAATCCGGCAACTCTGGAGAACCATAAATGAGCGAGTTTTCAACTTCGACTGCTGGTTCATTTTCCTCATCTACGGCAAAGAGACGCGGCTCCGGATTGCGCCTGTCAACAAAGGCGGCTGGATCAACCATCTCTAGATAACGGGCGGCTTTGGAGGCCGCATTCAGCAAATCCCAACACCGCTCTGTGTTTTCATACGGCTTGCCATTAGGCATTGAAACAGGCGGATTCTGACTGACAATCTGATAGTGAACGCGGCGCAAGTGCACCCCCCATGAATAGCCGAATTGGAGCCACAGGCGAGCGAACCAGTTAGCCAACGCACGGTCGTTCGCTGTACCCATGTAGAAGGGATCATTCTGCGGCGCAAGCGCGATCAAGTCAGTGACGCGGCATCCGTTCTTCTTTGCTGCCTCGCGTATCACATCGTAATTAATTCGCCCGCTCACTTCTTCCCCCTCTTCTTCCCGTTCGATTGTTCGGGCTTGGGCTTCGGCGGTCTGCCCATTGCCGGCGGGCTAAAGCCCTTTAGATCACTCTCAGGGATGTACCACACAGGACCGCGCGTCTCTTCTCTTGCATAAGCGTTAGGGAAGCGACCTTGCCGACACCATAGGTTCACTGTGGACTTGCCGACGCCTAAACGTTCGGCGGCTTGTGAAGTCGTCAGTTCTGCCATGCCTACCTTATAGCGCACCCGCTTAAAATAATCAAGAAAAGTTTAGCGCATCATGCAGAATTCTATTGACAAAGTTTAGCGGTAGCCCTATACTTCTCTTCGTTGGCAGTAATCAAAACGAAGAAAGGACACAAGACACATGCTGAACATCAACGCGGAGAGAATGAACGAAGTAATCGCAGCGGCTTTCAACCAGACGGATTCGCTGCGCTGGCAAATGGCGATCACCAAAGCGCGCGCCGAACTCGAGGCGAACCCCTACATGCACATCGACGGCGACGCGCTCTTGATCCTCTCGCCTTCAGGTGAGATTTACTCCGCCAACGGCGCATGCCAGTGCAAGGCGTTTGGTCACGGCCAACCGTGCTGGCATCGTGCGGCGGCAAGACTCGTCAAGCGCTACATGGAGGCTTCGCACTAAATGAGAAGGGCTAGGAAAGTGCCCTCAGCGCTCGCCTAGCCCTCGCCCCTTCACCCCAAATGAAAGGACTACACAACATGAGTATGACAAAGAGATGGGCCGAGACACAAGAGAAGACGCTGGCGCAGAAGCTTGCAGGGGTACGCGAGCGCGTCCGCATCGTGACGCATGCCGTACAGGTCACAGAAGGCCGTCTGCTCGACTTTGACACGGCAGACGACATCATGCGCTCGCTGCACACCGCGGCGCGCGAGTTGGAAGAGTTGACGATGCAACTGATGGTTGCGGAAAGGATGGGGCGCTAATGGCGAGAACTAAGAAAGTCGAAAAGGCCGTCCCGCGCCAAGCGGAGATCGTCTCCATCTACCGCCCCGGCGATGCGGTCGTGATGCATGTCTCAACTGACATGTACTTCACCGTCACTTCGGCAGAGATGATCGACGGCAAGCTGCGCTTGAAGGTCAGCCCCGATCCTAATTGGATATGGACTGTTCCTGCGTCCAACGTCACGCGGCGCACGGAAGAGTCGGAGGCAGACGCGGAAGGGGACGCGGCAAGTTAACGCATGATCCAGTACGAGAATCTAAGGGGCGTAGCCTTCGGGGGTTCGCCCCTTTTGCTTTGGTAGAAACCCCGCGCGCATGTTGCAAAATTACGCTCGAGCAGAATTTTGCAATACTCCGCTGGCGGAAGCCACACGCGCATGGGCGTGATGCCAACGGTCAGATACATCAAAAGATGTATCTGGTAGAAGCCCCGCGCGCATGGGCGTGATTCGGCGAACTTCATGCCCTCGTCGACCATGCCCGTAGAAGCCCCGCGCGCAGGGGCGTGATACTGGAAACAAGCGCGCGGATCATCGGCAGGGGGTGGCGGGTGAAGAGGGGTGATCTGGACGCTTACGTGCGGAAGCTCTAGAAGACCGCCGCCTCGGCTTCATCCCCCACCGGCTCATATACACAGAAGATTATGCGGCGCGGCCCGCCGCAGTGTGGGCACGTGAGGTCGAGTGGGTGCTCACTCGTCACGTGAAAACCCGCGCGCACCTCTGCCGGCTCGCGCGGCGGCAGAGAGCAGAGCGGGCAATCTTCGGGCGCGGTGCCACTCGACTGCTCTAGGCGTTCAACTCTCGTTTGTAAATTCATCCGACACCCTCACACGCCGACGCAAGCACCTCATCCCCGGCGTAAACAACTCTGAAGCAGAGCGTGAACATGCGCCCGCACTTTTTGCAAGGTCCGTGAAAGTAAAAGCGGTCTTCCGTGTTCACCGCGTCGGGCAAGTGAACCTCATCGCGGCAAGCGTCGCAACCCAAGCCGTCGTGCGTCCCGATGCTCTGCTCCAGTTTATCTACCCGCTGTTCTAAACCCATTTTTGACACGTCCTTTCTCTTGCTCCGCAAAAGTCTTCTCGAGGTGCTCGATGCGCGACTGAAGTTCCTGAAGCTCAATCGCCTTGAATGAATGAGTGAGTATGGCCTGCGCCGCCGCGTTCTCAGCGAAGAAGTTTCCGCAATTAAGGTTGCGCTCCAAAGTCTCGACGGCGCGCAACGTAGCGGCCTGTAGCTTCGTGATCGCCGAGTCCACGACGGCGCGCTGTGCTTCACGGTAACGCTTCTGGAAGTCGTCACGCTGAAGCCAGCGCCACAAGCTGCGCTTCGAGACGCCACAAGCCCGCGCTGCTTCGTCAATTGTCGGATGCTCGAGAAGCGCGGCAATCGCTTGCTCGGCCTTGCGCGTCAACTTCGCCGCGCCCCCTTCATTTATGCCATTAGTCGCCATCGGTGGACATATTGACCATTATCGGATGCCACTTTGAAACGCTGAACCGTCGTTCAGCTTGTTTGAAGGGTGAAAGCACATTCGCTTGTGATCGCACCCTCTTCTGAAGCATAAGGCGCGATTGAACATTGTTCGGTGCAAAGGCGTTCGCCGGTGAAGATTATGCTTTCTGAAACGAGCGCCATTACTTGTGCCTCAGACCATCCACGCGCCGGAGCGTATGATTCAGGCCGCGCTCTAAGTGCGCCGCCAGGGCGCCGCACAATCTATATTCGTAAGGCGTGACGGCGAGCGACTTGCGGCGCTCTTCGCGCATCGCCGCAAAGGCGTCCGCAAGCGCCAGTTCGCCCGCGATCCATTCCTCGATATTTTGCGCCTGTCGAGTATCCCGGTGCGGCACAATCGCCATCACCGCATTTCCTCCGTTAGGACTGAAAGCCATTTCTTTACCCCCTTTGAAACCACTTTCGCGGCTCCGTCTCCGTAGTCTCGACTTCGGCCAGCTTTTCCGTCTCGGCCAGCGCTTCGATCAACACCTCGCCTAAAAGCTCCGCGTCCTGCCAGCAAAGAAACGGCCCCGTGAGTCGCCACGCTTCGAACGCCCGCTCGTACTCGCGCGCGCGGCACTCGCCCGCCTCGATGAGCGCCCGCGCTTCCGTTGCTACACAAGCGCGCGGGCGGTCGAGGGCGTGCTCGTCGAGGGCGAGGGCCTCGGCATACGCCTGACCGCGCGCGTAAGAGACAAGCGCAGCGAGCGCCGCGGCGTGACCGCGCGCCCATTCGAGTACGGCCTCGCCGCACGTCACGGCGTCACTGAGTAGGGGTGTCGGAACATCCTCGCCGAGTAGCCGGCGGGCGAAGTCCTCGCCGAATTCCGCGCGCAGTTGATTAATGAGCGCCGCCTTCCGCTCCGCGTGCGTCGGAAGCTTCGCGCGAGGTGGCTTAACGTCGGGCGCCGCCGGGTCGTCGGGCGCCTCGATCCGCGCCGTCGGCACCTGCTGATTAGTTTGCAAATTATAAACAGTGCTCGGCATCATCGACATAGTTTTTCCTCTTTTCTCGTTTTTTTCCGGGGAGCGGGGCGGCTCAACAGTTTGATAAAGCTTCGCCCGGCGCTCCCCGTCGTCAGCCGCGCCGGCCTCCGACGCGCTGATACCTTATGCGAATGCGTATCCTGCATGCATCTTTCTCACGCGGCGACTTTCCTTCTGTGCGCGTCGCACAGCAAGTTACCTTCCGCCTTGAATCCGCAATTCGGGCACACCCGAGTCATGCAATCCTTCCAACCCTCACGCCAGTCGCACAGGACGAGCGGCACGCGCCCATCACAGCGGCGACAACGTACCGCGCCGCGTCCCTGAAACGCATCCCACAGCCTGACGGCGCGCGGGTCAACCGTCCTGTGTCTCATGCCGCACGCTCCATTTCTATGACTTCTTCATTCTCAGGGCCACCCAGCCCGCCGGTGCTCTGCAAGTAATCCCAAAACTCGACGCAACCGAAATCTTCCAGTGCGCGGGCGTCCGCTTCGGTTTGGGCAAGGCCGGCGTCCATATAGTGCCCCGCCCGCTCCGTCAATTCGTACTCGTATTGGGCGCGCGAAGCCTCAGAGACGACGGGTATCTGCACGGGGCGGCGCATGTGCGGGACCAATTTGGGCTTCCGTCTGCCGCTCTCGACCTCTTCA
>MWVV01000357.1_pt1 | contig 16741 bp, 11 predicted proteins | sample 1047281 | NCBI WGS metagenome assembly MWVV01 (sample SAMN06349986, study PRJNA376086) | soil metagenome | isolation source: PT-2 sample Antarctic (ecotone) soil | place: Antarctica | collected 2015-01-13 | reverse complement strand
TAGATTTTCCGGAATATCTTTTTGTGATATCATACCCATTAAGGCTAATGTTAATTTACCGATTTGCTTACCGTTGAGGCCTTGAGCTTTTAATTTTTCTGTTGTAGGATAGATAGGTTCTAAAAAGTTTTTGCCTTCTGCCAAAGAAGGATTCAATGGTTCAATTTCCGGATGCGTAATTTGAGCTTTTCCATTAAAAAAGGTAACCTTACCAAAAACAAGGTATTGGTTTCCTTGCTGCAAATTCTTCTGCACCCAGTTTATTGATTGGAACCAGCAAAGTTCTAATTTACCGGTTTTGTCTTTTAAATGTGCTATTAACCGTTTGCTTCTTTTTTCTCCAATAAGTACCATGTCTTCAATAAGGCCTGCAACCTGTACAAAATCTGTTTGTGCATTAATGCTGTTGATTGGGTAAACAGCAGTTTTATCAACATGGCGATTAGGAAAGTGTTCCAGCAGATCGCCGAAAGTATAAATGCCTAATTCTTTTTTTAGAAGATCAGCCTTTAACGGACCGACACCTTTCAGGTATTCAATTGGGTTTTCTAATATAGAAGGAGAGGAAGTGATGTGCTTTTTGTTTGCAGCAAAAATAAAGGGAATTAGCAGTTTAAGCAGAAGGGATTATGTGGTAACGGGATATGAGGAGTCTTATGGCTTCAGCATAAGGGTACCAGCGTGAAAGCAAGGAGCCTGATAATAATTTCTATTCTTGTTTAGAAAATGGACAATTTCTATTCTTGTTTCGAAAATCACCAAAGTCTTCCTATATAAATATTCTTACTGTGGTGTTAAGATTTCTAAGAGTTCATTATTACTACAATTTTTTAGCAAGATGCTTTACTATATTGGGGACGTTTTGATATGAACTAAAAAATAAAAACGATGAAAAAAGCAGTCATGTTGTTATGTGCAGTTTCTATAGCTTATAGTTCGTTTGCACAAAGCGAAGAACAAACGGAAACAAAGAAAGTAGCCTTTAGAAGAGATAATATTTTTTTAGGCGGAGGTATCGGTTTAGGCCTCGGCGGATGGAGCGGAGGTTTTAATGTTGGAGCTAATCCTGAAGCAGGATATACAGTTGCCAAATGGTTAGATGCAGGGATTTCTACAAATATTAATTACAGTTCCTTCCGTGCTGAAGTTAACAATGGTATTCGCCAACGTACCACTAATTATGGTGGCGGTGTGTTTGTACGGCTTTATCCTTTTAAAGGTTTTTTTGTACAGGCTTTACCCGAGTATAATTGGATTACCACAAGCCTAAAAGACATGCGTGCAGGCACAACAGGCGAGCAATTAAAGCTTAAACAGGAAGCGCCAAGTTTATTATTAGGTGCCGGCTATTCAAGAAGGATGATTGGTCAGTCAAATTTCTTTACCGTAATAATGTTTGATGCTGGTAATAATCTGAATTCTCCATACATCGATTCTTATGGCAGCAAATTGCCCATTTTAAGAACAGGTTTCAACTTTTATCTTCGTCCAAAGCGGCAATAATTTGTTGGGACGTTTCAAAAACAGCAATGCGTTTTTGCCAGTCTTCATATAAAAACCCTGATTGCTGCATCTGTTTAATGTGTTCGATAAGATGATTATAAAATCCTGCGATGTTAAGCAGGATTATTTTTTTATTGTGAATGTTTAAAGTGTTCCAGGTAAGCATTTCAAACATCTCATCTAAGGTACCATAACCACCAGGTAGGATGATAGCAGCATCGCATAACTCATACATTATCTTCTTGCGCGAATGCATATCTGCTACTACCTGCAGATCTGTTATGCCCGTGTGCTGATGCTCCCATCCAATTAAAAATTCCGGAATAACACCCATAACTTTTCCGCCGTTAGCCATGGCTCCATCAGCCACTGCCCCCATCAGGCCTTTTCTTCCGCCGCCGTATATTAAAGTAATTTGCCTCTTGCCCATAAACTCCCCGAGTTCTTTTGCCTGTTGCTGAAATAAAGGCTCTGCACCGGTTTGAGATCCGCAAAAAACTGCCAATGCTTTGTATTGCATTATCCTACTTTTAAGAGGGCAATATTAGCTCATATTTTTTTACTACTTTGCCATCTCAACAATCTAACAACAACCTTTAGCCCATGTCTCCCACGTTGCTTTTTACTTTTGTTATCGGTTATTTTCTTTTGTTGTTAGGCGTGGCGTGGTACACGAGCCGCAATAGTAATAATGATACTTTTTTTATCGGCAACCGCAACAGCAACTGGATGCTGGTAGCTTTTGGTATGGTAGGCACTTCGTTAAGCGGGGTAACATTTGTGAGTGTTCCGGGTACAGTGGGTTTAGGGGGGTTTGGATATTTCCAGGTTGTGCTCGGTTACTTTTTAGGGTATTTTGTAGTGGCTTTTGTGTTGCTGCCGTTGTATTATAAAATGAACCTCACTTCCATCTACAATTATCTGTTACAACGCTTTGGGTTTGCTTCTTATAAAACAGGCGCTTTGTTTTTTATCATCTCAAGAACCTTGGGTGCCACGGCACGTTTATACCTTGTTATTAATGTGCTTCAGATCTTTATTCTCGATGCAATGAACGTTCCCTTTTGGCTTACCACCTTTGTTATTCTTCTTATGATCTTATTGTACACTTTTGAAGGCGGCGTACGAACGATTGTATTTACCGATACGCTGCAAACTTCATTTATGCTTATTGGTTTAATGGTTTGTGTTTTTTATATAATGAACCAGTTAAACTTTTCATTGTCTGATACCTTTTCAGCTTTACACTCCAACAATTATTCAAAAGTTTTTAACACCGATGTGAAGAGTGCGGGCTTCTTTCTAAAAACGATTATTGGGGGTGCATTCATAACTATTGCCATGACAGGCCTCGACCAGGAAATGATGCAGAAAAATATTAGCGTAAGCAACCTTAAAGACTCTCAAAAGAACATGATCACACTTAGCCTTTTGCAAGGCATAGTGGTTTTTATTTTTCTTGTTTTAGGCGGCTTGTTATACTTGTATGCCATCAATAAAGGAGCTTCTTTTCAACAAGTGGCTGTTAACGGCAAAGCGCAAACTCAATTTTTATTAGACGGAAAAAATATTATTGGCGATAATCTTTTTCCGCAGATTGCTTTTGGTTATGTGCCTCCTTTTATCGGTATTATATTCATTCTTGGTTTAATTTCAGCCCTGTTTCCCAGCGCCGATGGGGCTTTAACCGCCTTAACTTCTTCGTTTTGTATCGATATAATCGGCCTAAAAAGAAATGAAGAATGGAATGAAGCAAAAAAGAAAAAGATCAGGATGACGGTACACTTAACCTTTGCTGTTATCTTTTTTATATGTGTCATGTTTTTTAAATGGATAGATAACAAGTCCATCATAGATATCCTACTTAAAGTAGCCGGTTACACTTATGGACCTTTGCTCGGGCTGTTCTCTTTTGGAATACTTAGTAAGCGCAAATTACCTGAAAACGCTCTTGTCGCTGTTGTATGTTTAATAGCCCCTGCTATCTGTTATGTTATAAGCGAAAATGCAACAAAATGGTTTAGCGGCTTTCAAATAGGAATTGAGTTACTGATATTGAACGGACTAATTACTTACATAGGTTTGCTATTGATTTCGAAACCATCTGCAGGTGAAACACAAATTTTAAAAGCAGAAGTTAACTAAGGGATTTTTTTGGAAGAATACTGAAGAGACACTTTGATAATTCTATTAATTCTCTTTATATGCCTATTGAAATTATTTCATCCAAGGCTGAACAATATGCTGCAAAATATACCTCCCCTGAAGATGCTTTACTGAATCGTATTAATAAAGAAACCACTCAAGATCATCCGCAAGCACACATGTTAAGCGGTCATGTTCAGGGAAGATTTTTGTCTTTTTTAAGCTCTATTCTTCAACCCAAATACATTCTGGAAATAGGAACTTTTACAGGATACAGCGCTTTGTGTTTGGCAGAAGGCCTTAAGCCGAATGGGGAACTCCATACAATTGAAATAAGAAAGGAAGATGCGGAAATTGCTTTAACGAATTTTAAATTTGTAGAAAAGAATAAACAACTAATATTGCATTGCGGAGAAGCGCAAAGAATTATACCAACACTACCCTACAAATGGGATTTGGTTTTTATCGATGCAGACAAAGTGAGTTATATTGAATATTACGAAATGGTTTTGCCGCAATTATCAGAAAGAGGTTTCATCGTTGCCGACAATGTTTTGTTTCATGGGCAGGTACTTGAAGATACAATCGAAGGTAAAAATGCAAGGGCAATAGATGAATTTAATAAACACGTAGCTAACGACTTAAGAGTAGAACAGGTAATGTTAACCGTTAGAGACGGATTGCTATTAATAAAAAAGAAATAATGCTAAAATTCCCCAAGCTGTTTTCAACCTTGCTTGCCTCTGTGTTATTTTCTACGGCTTTTGCCCAATCTCATAAAGAAAGAGTTAGCACTTATATTAGTCAGTATGCTGACCTTGCTATTAGTGAGATGTTACGAACCGGCGTTCCGGCAACTATTACATTAGCACAGGGTATCCATGAAAGTTCAGGTGGACAAAGTGATCTTGCTTCATTTGCTAAAAATCATTTCGGTATAAAATGCAACAGCGACTGGAAGGGTGAAACCATGTCTCACGATGATGATTCAAAAGGCGAATGTTTTAGAAAATATGCTTCTGTTGAAGACTCTTATAAAGATCATTCTGAATTTTTAAAAAGACCTCATTATGCTTTTCTTTTTAAACTCGATCCCACTGATTTTGAAGGATGGGCAAAAGGGTTAAAAAAGGCAGGTTATGCAACCAACCCCGTATATGCTGAAAAATTAATAAAGATAATTGTCGATAACAATTTACAGCAATACACTTTGCTTGCAATGGAACGGCAGCAAGGCAATGAAGACAATGCTTTGGCTTTCGCAGATAAAGTTGAAAAGAAAGATGACCTAAAAAATTCTGTTTCAAAATTGCGGGAAGTTTTAGCAGATGCAAAACTTGCGGCTAAGCAAAGTATTGAAAGAGCCTCATCTCTAAAAAAAGAAAGTTACCCTGCTAATTCAATTTTCAACATTAATGAGGCAAAAGTTATTTTAGCTCCCGGTGGAACTTCACTGTTCGCTGTAGCTACTAATTACCATGTTGCTTACAAAAAATTATTAGACTTTAACGACCTCGACGAAACAGACATTCTTACTAACGACCAGTTAATCTTTTTGCAAAAGAAATCAAAGAGAGGCGCAAAAGATTTTCATGTAATTGAGGCAAATGAAGACCTGCACGATGTTTCTCAAAAGGAAGGTGTTCAGCTATCAAGCGTTTTAGAATTTAATCATTTACAAAAGGGAATGATACCCGCTATTGGTGAAAAGATATATTTAAAGTCTCCGGCTCCCGCATCGCCAAAATTAGCAACGACAAACTATCGCGGCAAAAGCATCAGTATGAATTAAGGCTTATCTTGGGGCAAAACTATTTTGATGTTAGCTACTATACAAGTTCACGATAAATATTTTGTTCCATACATAACTGCCGAAGAAATTGTTGATAAAGTAAAAGAACTTGCTGAAAAACTTAATAAAGACTACAAAGGGAAACGGCCATTGTTCATTTCGGTTTTAAATGGCTCGTTCATGTTCTCGGCCGACTTGTTCAAGTACCTTACCATTGAAGCTGAAATCTGTTTTATAAAACTTGCCTCGTATAAAGGGACTAAAAGTTCCGGTCATGTTATAACTGCCATTGGCCTCGATACCGATATTACTAACAGGGATATTATAATTTTAGAAGACATTATTGATACCGGCAAAACCATTAACCAGTTTTTGCCGCAGGTATATAACCAGCAGCCATCATCATTAAAAATTGCGGTTTTATTGCATAAGCCTGAGGCTACCATTTTTCCCATTAATATTGATTATATCTGCTTTACAATCCCTAATAAATTTGTTGTAGGGTACGGGTTAGATTACGATGGATTAGGAAGAAATCTGGCGCATTTGTACCAGATTAAGTAAAATTACTACCCTACTTCAGGAGTATGTTGGGAATATTACGCCTTTTTCTGTATATTGTATTGAATATCAGAACTCGTGAGGCAATTTTACACCACCTTGTTTGCCTGTTTTTTTACTGCTTCTGCTTCTTCTCAATATTACGTGCGTGGAGAAGTTAGAGATGAGCAGGGACATGTACTACCGGCTGTAAAAATAACGCTCTCTTCAAAACGCAACTTCCCATATTATTCGGGCTCTGCAGGTGCCTTCGGAATTCCAACTTCCCTTAAAATAGACACCATTACACTTTCAATCGAAGGGTATGAAACATTAACAACGGCAATCAATACAAGTCAGTATAATATTTTTTCTTTAAAGATGAGCAGTTATAAATCAAACTCTGCACCCCGCCAGCTTTTATCTCTTACCAAAAATCATCTTCCCGACAAAACATTTTCAGCTTCTGATGCTGGTGAAAGTTATTCTTCCACTATAGAAAACCAGTTCATTAATACTTCCAATTATTCAGAAACCGGTTTTTCATTGCATGTAGATCGTGCAAGCTATAGCAACATCCGGCGTTTTTTAAATATTAAAAGCAGGCCACCTGCTGATGCTGTCAGGATAGAAGAAATGCTTAATTATTTCAATATTCGATCAAAGCATATCGACGACCAGAAAGAAACTTTTACAGTAAATACCCATCTAACTTCCTGCCCCTGGAACAAGGCAAGTCAATTATTATTTATTAATCTTCAGGCAAAAAAAATAAACCTCGATAGAACGCCTCCTACCAACCTTGTTTTCTTAATTGATGTATCGGGAAGTATGGATATAAAAAACCGGTTGCCACTTTTGAAGGGCGCATTTAAATTATTAGTTGAAAACCTTAGAGTTATTGATACAGTTTCAATAGTTACATATGGCACTAACGTAAGGGTAACGCTGCCACCAACAAGCGGTGAAGACAAACAAAGAATTATCGAAGCAATCGAAGGCCTTACTCCTGCCGGTTCTACACCTGGCGAGTCTGCTATCCGTGTTGCTTATAAGCTTGCAAAAAAAAGTTTTATAAGAAATGGAAACAATAGAGTAATTCTTGCAACAGATGGCGATTTTAACGTAGGACAAAATACCGAAAAAGAATTGGAGGAATTAATAGCTCTGGAGAGAAAGTCAGGTATTTATCTTACCTGTCTTGGTGTCGGCATGGGTAATTATAAAGATAGTAAGCTCGAAGCGCTGGCTAAAAATGGTAATGGAAACTTTGCTTATTTAGATAATGAGAAAGAAGCCGAAAAAGTGTTAATTGAAGAGTTTGCACAAACATTATATACAGTGGCAAACAATGTGCAGCTAACAGTAAAATTTGATCCCGGATTAATAAAGAGCTACAGGCTTATCGGTTTCGATAATAAAGAAGATGCAATTGCAGATAGCAGCAGCCAACTCGAAGGTGGTGAAGTTGGAAGTGGCCATTCGTTACTTTCGGTTTTTGAAATTATGCCTGTTGCTTCTGACACTGCCTTCATTAATACGGGGCAAACAGTAGGCACCTTAAAGTTATCTTACAAATTAACAGTTGAAGACGAACCTGTTGACGAAGAATTTAGTGTACTTAATAATTATCAATCGCTTGACAACGCGGACTCCTGTCTTCGTTTTGCAACAGCAATAGTAATGTTCGGAACGCTATTAAAACAATCAAAGTTTGCGAAAGATGTAACCTGGGATGATGTTCAGTCATTAGCTATGGGATGTGCTGATAAGAAAAATTTGTTACAGATGGAGTTTATTCAATTAATTGAAAAGGCGCGAAAACTATATCCTGTCCGAAATAGAAAAAAAGGAAATTTATTGTCTTTGAACCGCACCCGTTCAAAATCTCGTTTTTGATTATTAAAGCAGTTTTCGCTTTATGTACATTTGCCTCCAATTTTAAAATAACACAATTACTAAAACAGCAACAGAAGTTGAAACAATATTATGGAACTAAGCAAAAATTATATCCCTTCGGCAACGGAAAACAAATGGTATCAACATTGGATGACTAAGGGATATTTTAATAGCGAGCCGGATAACAGGAAAGCCTTTACAGTAGTGATACCTCCGCCAAATGTTACGGGAGTTTTGCATATGGGTCATACTTTAAATGAAACTGTTCAGGACATTTTGGTAAGAAAGGCCCGCATGAGTGGCTTTAATGCATGTTGGGTTCCCGGAAGTGATCATGCCAGTATAGCCACAGAAGCAAAGGTGGTTCAAATGCTAAAGGAACAAGGAACCGATAAAAACAACTTAACACGCGAAGAATTTTTAAAATACGCATATGAGTGGAAGGAAAAATATGGAGGCATCATCTATAACCAGATTGCAAAGTTAGGATGCAGTGTTGACTGGAAACGCGTAACCTTTACTATGGACGACCATTATTATGAAGCTGTAATAAAAGTTTTTGTTGACCTATATAATAAGGGTTTGATTTATCGGGGTGCAAGAATGATCAATTGGGATCCTGCTGCTAAAACTGCTTTAAGCGACGAAGAGGTTGAGTATAAAGATGTGCAGGGGAAGCTATACTATCTTGAATATAAATTGGTTGATGAGAACGGAAACTTCTTAGCCCCCCTCCAGGGGCGGGGGGGCATCACCATTGCTACCCAGCGCCCCGAAACAATTATGGGCGACACCGCAATTTGTGTTAACCCGGCAGATGAACGTTATGCCGATTTAAAAGGAAGGTATGCAGTCGTACCGTTAATTAACCGCCGTATTCCCATCATTTTTGATGATTATGTAGATCCTGCATTTGGAACGGGCGCCTTAAAAGTTACTCCTGCCCACGATATTAATGATTACAACCTTGGCCTTAAATACAACTTAGAAGTTGTAGATACGCTAAATGAAGACGGAACATTAAGTGCAGCAGCGCAGATATACGTAGGCGAAGACAGATTTATAGCACGAGAAAAGATCGTAAACGAGCTGCACGAACAAGGATTTATGCTTAAAGAAGAAGAATATGCAACAAGATTAGGCTTTAGTCAACGAAGCGGTGTTGTAGTTGAGCCACGAATATCTACCCAATGGTTTGTAAAGATGAAGGAGTTAGCCGGGCCTGCCTTAAAAGCTGTTGCCGACGGAGAGATTCAAATACATCCGGGAGATAAATTTTTAGCAACTTATAAATATTGGCTTGAGAATGTGAAAGACTGGTGTATAAGCCGGCAATTGTGGTGGGGGCAACAAATACCGGCATGGTACGATGAGCAGGGAAGATTTGCCGTGGCTGCAACAGAAGAGAAAGCGAAAGAAATCTTCAATGCTCAATACTCAATTCTCAATCCTCAATTAAAGCAGGACGAAGACGTTCTTGATACCTGGTTCTCTTCGTGGCTTTGGCCAATGGAAGTGTTTAAGGGCATCTCTTATCCCGGCAATGAAGACATTGATTATTATTATCCAACTTCTGTTTTAGTTACCGGGCAGGATATTATTTTCTTTTGGGTTGCGCGTATGATAATGGCAGGAATGCATTATAAAAATGAAAAGCCGTTTAGCGATGTATATTTCACCGGAATGGTAAGAGATAAGCAGGGCAGAAAAATGAGCAAGAGCTTAGGCAATAGCCCTGATTTGCTTGAACTGATTAATAAATATGGTGCAGACGCTGTTCGCTTTGGCATCATGATATCCTCTCCTGCCGGTAATGATCTGTTGTTTGATGAAGCGAGCCTCGAACAAGGCCGAAACTTTAATAATAAGCTATGGAACGCCCTCAAGCTGGTGAAGATGTGGGACGGAAAAAAGGCGGAAAGCTTAACGCTAAACGCAGAACGAAACTTTGCAGTTGAATGGTTTGAAAACAAGCTGAATAAAGTAAGAGCAGAGGTTGATGCTCTATATGTTCAGTTCAAATTGAGCGAGGCTTTAAAAACTATATATTCCTTAATCTGGGATGACTTCTGTAGCTGGTATTTAGAATGGGCTAAACCAGGATTTGAACAACCAATTGATGCAACAGTTTATAATAAGACAGTTGGGTTTTTTGAGCAATTAATGGAATTGTTGCATCCCTTCATGCCTTTTATTACTGAAGAAATTTATCATTTGTTGCAGGATAGAGAAGATGATTTATGCATAAAGCAAATGAGTAGCATTAACCCGGTAAACAGTAAAATATTAGAGGAAGGTGAATTATTAAAAAAGGTTATTTCTGCGCTTCGGGATGCACGAAATAAAAACCAGCTAAAACCTAAGGAAGTTATAAAACTGTATATCCAAACTGCAAATACAGAAGCATATACCGAGATCGAAAAGATACTAAGCAAACAGGTAAATGCAGAAAAAGTAAATTTTACTTCAGAAGCTGTTAGAAATGCTATTGTTGTAGCAGTTGAAAAAGACAAGTTTTTTATTGAAACAAATCAACAGTTGGATACAGGTGTTTTAAAAGAAGAACTGTTGAAAGATCTTGAACATCAGCAACGCTTTTTAGAAAGCGTAGTGAAAAAATTAAGTAACGAACGATTTGTTGCCAATGCAAAGCCTGAAGTAGTTGCATTGGAAAATAAGAAACGTGCGGATGCTGAAGTGAGGATAAAAGTTATTGAAGAAAGTTTACTGAACTTGTAAGAGGTGGATTTAACTTTTTATCTTTTTGCAATCATAAAGAGTCGACCTATGCGTTCAAGGGACTCATCGGTATAGTCCTTAGTATTACTAACGTGTGGCAATACCCGGTGGTTGAACAATGCCAGCCTCAGCGCTGTAGCTTTCGCAAATGCTTAGGTAGGTAGTGCCGCTTTCTTTTTCTCCTTACCTAAAAAAAGACCATAAGCCGTAATAGTAGTAGTGGCTTGCAGGTACTTTTCAAAACGGCTTTCTTCCTACAAATTTTTAAAATTTAAAAAATGACCCTTACTGGTATTGGGTCCAGAGCACGGAGGATGCAAAGGGTGTAAAACTTAGGAGAATTAATCTACTTTTTTAAATACTATAATAAAAGAAGTTCCCTTACCTGGTTCCGATTTTACATCTATGTGTGCATTATGAGATTGTATGATATTTAGCGCAGAAGCTAAGCCCAGCCCCATTCCATTTCTTTTTGAGGTAAAATAAGGCTCAAACAAACGCTGCATATTCTCCTCTGTAATACCGCAACCATTGTCATATATTTTAACCAGGTTTTCAGTTTCATCCGGAGATATGGTTATCGTTAATGTTCCTGCACCCTCTTCCATTGCTTCAATTGCATTGATTATTATATTCAAAAAAGCAAGCTTAATTTTATCTTCATCCAATAAAGCATACACTTGTTGTTTTGGATAAGAAACAACTAACTCAATTCTTTTAAGCGTCATACGATCAATAGCTGCAGAAATTGCATTATCCATAACCGTTTGCAGCGATATTTTTCGCAGGTTCATTTGCGAAGACAGTCTTGAAGAACTCAGTAGCTCAGTAATTAGATGACCTATCCTTTTTCCATTACGTTGTACAATTTCAAGATACAATTTCGACTCTTTGTCATTTGCCTGCTGCATTAATTGTTCAATCGAAAGGTTTATATTATTAAGCGGATTTCTTACCTCATGTGCAAGAGTGCGAACCAACCTTCCGGTGGCTGCAAGCTTTTCAGCCTGTAAGGCAGTCTTCTCAGCTTTTTTCCGGCTTGTATTATCGTGAATAATACCTTGAACATAGTTCTCCCCCTCATTATTTATTTCAATAGAAGCAGATATAATGCAGCTTTTAATTTCGCTGCTTTTCGATAAGAGGTCTACTTCAAAATCGTCAAGTTCACCAAGTTCACTTAGTATATCAAAAAAATAAATTTTATGACCCGGGTTATTAAATAAAGAGGTTAGATCTGTATGTAATAATTCATGAAGTTCGTATTCAAGTAATTCTGTAACTGCATAGTTTATATCAACGATTTTGAAATCGCTTGTTGTAATAAATACTACATCTTTAGATTTTTCAAACATTAAACGGTATTTCCTTTCATTAGCCTTCACTGCTCTCATAGACGAGGCTCTTTCTAAAGAGTAGCGGATACAGCGCTCCAGCTTTTCAGTATTAAGTTCACTTTTAACGAGGTAGTCGTAAGCACCACTTTCCATTGCCTTTACGTCTATTTCCTGGGTGCCTTTGCCTGTTAGCAGAACTATAGGCGCTTCGCATCCCCGGGCAATAGCATCCATTAAGAGATCCATTCCGGTTTTAATTCCAAGCCTGTAATCAACAAAATAAATATCGTGGCTGTTCGATGATAACTTCTGCAATGCGTCGTTGTAATTATACGACCAGTCAACTACAAAATTTTTTCCCGGGATCGTTCGTATATAATCCGCTGTTATAAAGAAATCATCTTCGTCATCATCCACTATTAGTATTCGTGTAACCTCCGGAGTATTTCTGTTCATTATCTAAATCTGCATTAGAAAGCTTACTTGTTTTTATTCAATTTGCTATTATTATAAAAGCAAAAAAGGGTAAATTTATGTTTTACCCTTTTTGTTACAATAGCATAACACACTACAAATCGCTGTTAAATTGTTTGTACTGCTTCATCTTATTGTAAAGCGTTTTCCTATCAACATTTAAAATTTTAGCAGCTTTACTTTTATTATAATTTGCTTTTCTTAAAGCTTCTACTATCATTTCATATTCTGCATCAATGCTTGCTCCCTTTAAACTATGTTCATTAATTTCAAGAGATTTTGTAAATACAGGTTCCGGAGCTGAAGCTGTAGGATAAGTTGTAATAACAGGAGCAGGGGTATCAGAATTTATGGCAATGGTGGTGGGTGTTTCTTCTACCGCTTCTACAAATTGCAACCTGGAAAAATTAGTTATTTCAAAAGGCAATACGGTTGGCATTATAAAATCCGTATCGCACAACAGCGTTGCTCTTTTAACTACATTCTTCAATTCACGGAGATTTCCTGGCCACACATAACTCTTGAATATTGCTTCTACTTCTGGCGAAAAGCCTTTGATGTTTTTATGCAACTCATCATTAGTAAGCTTAAGAAAGTGTCTGGCAAAGATCATCAGGTCGTACTTACGATCCCTTAGTGGAGGAACTTCGATACTGAATTCATTGAAACGATGATAAAGATCTTCACGAAACTTTCCTTTGCGTGCAGCATCTAACAAACGTTCATTACTTGCAATAATTATTCGCACATCCAAATCAATATCCTTATTACCTCCTATCCTTCTCATCTTTCTTTCCTGCACCACCCTTAACAATGCTACTTGTATATCGTAACTAAGGTTGGCAACTTCGTCAAGAAAAATTGTTCCTCCGTTGGCAATCTCAAAACTTCCTATTTTCTGATTTAAGGCGCCCGTGAAAGAACCTTTTTCGTGCCCGAAAAGTTCACTTCCTGCTAATTCTTTAGAAAGAGCTCCGCAATCAATTGCAGCAAAAGGATTGTCTTTACGCCTGCTTCTTTTATGAATTTCCTGTGCTATTGCTTCTTTTCCACTTCCGCTTTCCCCATAAATCAGTATGCTGTAATTTGTGGGCGACACAAGATCAATTTGTTTTAGAATATGCTTAAACTCAGGACTATCACTAAATATGTATTGACCGGATGAGATTGTTTTTCCTTTGTTTAAATTTTTTTGATCATCATCCTGCAATACAATAGAAGTACTTTCAGGAGTCTTAGAAGTTTTTTCCAACGCTGTTTTAATGCTTAATAGTATTTCATCTGGAAAAAGTGGTTTGGTTACATAATCATGAGCACCAAGCTTCATTACATCCACTGCAACTTTAATATCGCTGTAACCTGTAACAATTATAACAGGTGTATAGGGATATTTTTCTTTAATTTTTATCAATAACTCTTTACCATCGAAGTCCTCAAGTCTAAAATCGCACAATACCAGGTTAGGTTCATTATTTTCCAGTTCTTCAAGTGCTTTTTTGCCGTTATGAGCAAGGGCTACATCATATCCATTCTTAGTTAGAAACCGCTTCAATAGCAGGCACATATCCACATCGTCATCGATTACTAAAATTCTACTCATTTAAAAATTTATACTTAAAATTAATTTATTTAAAGGGATTTAAGCCCACATTCTTCTTAGTTGCGCAACTGGTATTTGTAATTGTTCGCGGTATTTTGCAATCGTTCTTCTGGCTACATTTATTCCTTTATTTGCTAAGATAGCTACTAATTGCTGATCTGTATAAGGGTTCAATTTATCTTCTTTCTCAATCACTCCTTCAATTGCAGATTGTATAACCCTGTTACTTATTACTTCTCCTTCTTTATTAATAATTCCTTCGGTAAATAAGTTTTTAAGCAGAATTATTCCAAACGGAGTATCAACGTATTTGTTAGAAGTAACTCTTGATACAGTTGAAATATCGACCCCTACTTTATCAGCAATATTTTTTAAGATCATAGGTTTTAGCAGGCTTACTTCTGCGCTAAGAAAGTAATTTTTTTGAAGATCTACGATTGCTTTCATGATTTGCATCATGGTAGACTCACGTTGCTTGATCGCATTTACAAACCATTGAGCCGAATTTAATTTACTTTTAAAATATTGCGTAGTACTTTTATCGCGGTTGGCTCCTTTTAGTTGCACATTTTCCATTAACGACTGATTGATGTACAACGATGAAGACCTTGACCGGTATAAATTTACTTCGATATTACCCTCATCGTTTATAATTAAAATAAAGTCGGGAATAATATTATTATTAACTCCCGATCCTTCATTCTCTTCTAAAATAGGCTTCAACTTTAGTGACGCCAGCAACCGTAAAATTATTTTTAACTCCTCCTCGTCTATTGACAAAGCTTCCATAATCTTATCCATATTACGGTGCGAAAGTTCGGAGTAATAATCTTCTAATAACCTGATGGCCATCTTAACATCGGGGCCTTTCTTTCTAAGATTGTTAAGTTGTAGCAGAAGGCATTCACGTGTATTTTTAGCTCCTATTCCAATAGGATCGAGTCCCTGGATGTACTTTACTACTTCCTGCAGTTCACTTGCCTCCACAATAACTCCCTGCTTAAAAGAAAGGTCATCCGCCATGTCTTCGAGGTCCTGCAGTAAAAAACCATTACAATTAATACAATCAATTATGTAATCTGCCAACTTCAATTGTTTATCGGCCAGTCCCTCATACCTTATTTGTTCTTTCAGTCCCTCACGAAAATCGCTAAAGGCTTTAATAGGGACATTTGGAATTGACTCCTGGTTAAAATAATTTTCATACTCAAGTTTGTAATCAGGCACATCATCATAACCATGCTCCTCCCAATCTTCATAATCCTGAACAGACTCTTTTTCAAATTTTTCCACCGCTACTGTCTCTTCCTCCTCGTTCATCTCCAATAAAGGATTTTCATCTAATTCATCCTGTATACGCTGGTCTAACTCCAATACATTTAAGTGAAAAATGTTAAGCATTTGAATTTGCTGAGGCAATATTTTCAACTGCTGTTTTTGGGTTTGAATTTGGGTAAGCATGTGATTGTCTGGGGTTTAAATATTTTTAAGCTAAAAACCAATTAAGAACCAAATTATAAGATTGTGTATAAATAGTTTAGTAGGTGGCGTTCAAACGTTTAAATATAAGTATTATTTCAGTGTATAATCCTCACACTTAGAAGAATTTGAATTAATTATAGTATGTAGAAAACTTTCTACACGCATTCAAAATATTTTTATAAGTTTAGCAAAAGCTATTAAAATTGAAAAAAAGCTTACGCATTATTATTATTGGATATGGCCTGTCCTTCATCATTCTTACTATAGCTTTTCTCTTTTCGCGCAGACTAAATTCTTTACTTGATTTTTCTAATGAAATTGAGCATACTTACCTTGTGAGAAACCAGATTTTAAAAATTAAATTGTACTTAATACAGGCCGAAAACAACCAACGTGGGTTTATCTTACTCAAAGATAGTACTTTGTTAAAACCTCTTTCGGAGACTCAAAGAAATATTTTTTATGAACTTCAACAGCTTGGTGAACTTATAAAGAATAACACCGAGCAACAACAAATTTTAATCAAGCTAAAGAACGACGTTTCGAGACGCTACCAGGTGCTATATCAAACTATTGACTATGCAGCAGAAGGTAAGATTGAGAGTCTTAGAATAAGTTCACACAATGGCTTGGAAATAATGGAAGACTTTCAAAACCTTGCTTTAAGAATGGAGCAAATTGCATTAAATCAACTACAGGAAAGTGAAGAAAATAAAAGGGATCTCGAAGAATTAACACCTTTATATTTAAACCTCGTACTTTTTATCTCATGCATTTTTCAAACACTTTCTTTCATCTTTTTATTTAAAGAATTTAGGAGAAGCAATTTATACTACCAACAACTTGAGAGAAAGATTCAGGAATTGAAAGTCTCTAACACTGAACTTGAACAGATAGCATTTGTAGCATCGCACGATTTACAAGAACCGTTAAGAAAAATCCGGACATTTAGCGACAGATTAATTAATAATCACAAGGAAAATTTAAACGATGAAGGAAAATTGGTTTTAGGAAGAATAGCATACGCTGCCTCCCGTTTGCAAGGACTGATTGAAGACCTCATTAATTTTACCAAAATATCGAAAACAGAAGAAGAGCTTCGTCCTGTTGATTTAAATTATTGCCTTGAAGAGGCAATCCAACAACTGCACGAAATTACAAAAGCAAAAAGCGCTGTTATAAATATTGATCCACTACCCGTTATTGACGGTTACGGCAAGCAGTTACAAC
>MWVV01000356.1_pt1 | contig 16788 bp, 14 predicted proteins | sample 1047281 | NCBI WGS metagenome assembly MWVV01 (sample SAMN06349986, study PRJNA376086) | soil metagenome | isolation source: PT-2 sample Antarctic (ecotone) soil | place: Antarctica | collected 2015-01-13 | reverse complement strand
ATATATGAACGCTCAGGCGTCAAACTTAAGTCCCGCGCTGCTTCAAACTGAGGTGCGGTCTTTCGCCATTGATTCGCGGGCGGCGCGGGCGGGCGAAGTGTTTTTCGCGCTTTCGCAACCGGATTACAAAAACAATTGTTTTAACGGCGATTTTGCCGATTCGCACCAGTTTATTGCTGAAGCATTTGCCAAAGGCGTGATCGCGTGCGTTGCGCGTCCCGATAAATTTGAGGAACACAAAGCGGTTTTAGAACAATTCGAAGACCGCTTGATTTTTACAGGCGATGCGATTCTCTCTCTGCAGAATCTCGCGCACGGCTTTTATCTCGAATGGAACAAACCGGTCGTGGCGATTACGGGCAGCGCGGGCAAAACGACGGCTAAAGAATTGACGGCGCAAATTTTGGAAAGTTCGGGACGCAAAATTTTGCGCAATATAAAAAATTATAACAACGGTTTGGGACTTCCTTTGACGGTTTTAAATTTAGCGAAAGACAAAAGTTTTGATGCGGCGGTTCTGGAGATGGGAATGTCATCGCCTGAAAACGAAATCGCGCGACTCTGCCGAATTACGCCGCCTGACGTGGCGGTTGAGCTGAATGTTTTGCCGGTTCACATCGAACATCTGGGTTCGATTGAAAATGTGGCGAAAGCCAAAGCTGAACTGATCGAAGGATTGAAGCCCGGCGGAACGGCGATTCTCAACGCCGATGACGCTCGCGTCCTGCAGATGCGCAGCCTTCACACGGGCGACACGATTACTTTTGGAATCGAAAATAAAGCGGATGTTTGGGCAAGCGAAATTGAAATGAAACGGTTTGGAGAAACCGGGTTTTTATTAAATTTGCCGAATGGCAACGCAAAAGTTTCTTTGCGGCTTCCCGGTCGGCACAACGTCTCAAACGCTTTGGCGGCGGCGGCGGTCGGTTACAAATTCGGGATGGAGGCGCGGGAAATTGCCGAAGCGATGAATGTAATTGAACCGCTGGCGCAACGTGGTGAAGTTTTACATTTTCAGGAGAATTTTACGGTAATCAATGATTCTTATAATTCAAATCCGGCGGCGCTTCTCGGAATGGTCAAAACTTTATTTGAAGGCGAAAACCTCCTTGGGCGCGTAATCGTCGTGGCAGGCGAAATGCTGGAACTCGGCGAAGACGAAAAGGAAATCCACGCAGAAACCGGCGCGGCGCTCGCCCGCAGCGGTATCGATTTTTTAATCGGCGTGCGCGGTTTGGCGAAGGATTTGGTGGAAAGCGCGCAGACGAATAATTTACGGGAAACAAAATTTTTTACAAATTCGGACGGAGCGGGCGAATTTCTGGCAGATGAAATAAAAACGGGCGATTTAATTTTAGTGAAAGGCTCGCGCGGCGTAAAAACCGAAAAAGTAATTGAAAAACTTCTGGAAAAATATCATTTGGAAGAGTGAATTTGCCGGACGGAACATAAAGATATAAATTTTTTAATTGATAAAAAAGCGGGAACGGTAAAAAGAGCGATGAACGAATTTAAAATTCAAAACCGGAAATCCAAAATCTAAAAAATGCTTTATTACCTTTTGTATCAAGTTATTTTTCAGAACTACGGACGCGGCGAATCCTATTTTTTCAAGGGTTTGAACGTTTTCCAATACGTCACGTTTCGCACGGCTCTGGCGACGATTACCGCGCTTTTAATTTCACTTCTTTTCGGCGGCAAGGTTATTAAAAAACTCGATGCTTTGAAAATCGGGCAGGAGATCCGCGAAGAACTTTCAGCGGAACATCACGCGAAAAAGGGCACGCCGACGATGGGCGGAATTCTGATTCTCGGCGCGGTGTTTCTTTCGACAATTTTCTGGGCGCGGCTCGACAGTTTGTATCTGTGGCTCGCTCTTGGCGCGACGACTTCGTTTGGCGTGATTGGTTTTTTGGACGATTACATAAAAATAGTTAAGAAACGAAGTATGGGATTGACTGGCAGACAGAAACTTCTCGGGCAGTTAATCACCGCGCTCGTCGTCTGGGGCTGTCTTTACTGGGTGGCGAATTATCCGTGGAACGTTAGTATCCCGTTTTTTAAGGCGACGGCGGAAGTGAGCGGCGTAACTTATATCGGCGCGTTTGTTTATTTGATTTTTATCATTTTCGTGCTGCTCGGTTCGTCAAACGCCGTGAATTTAACCGACGGAATGGACGGTTTGGCGGCGAGTATGACGTTTATCGCAATGTCTGCTCTGACGGCTCTGACATACATCGCCAGCGACGCGCGGTGGGCGGAACGCCTCGATTTAACGCATAAACCGGAGGCGGCGGAATTGACGGTTTTTTGCGGCGCGATGGTCGGCGCGAGTCTCGGGTTTTTGTGGTATAACGCGCCGCCGGCAGAAGTTTTTATGGGCGACGTCGGGTCACTGGCTATCGGCGGGGCGCTCGGAACAGTGGCGATTTTGACGAAACAGGAATTTCTTCTGCCGTTTATCGGCGGCGTATTTATTTTAGAAGCGGCTTCGGTGATGATTCAGGTTTCCTACTTTAAATGGACGAAAAATCCGAAGACAGGCGTCGGCGTGCGAATTTTCAGGCAGGCTCCGCTTCATCATCATTTTCAGCTTTTAGGCTGGAAGGAACCGAAAATTGTTTTCCGTTTTATCATCATCGGAATACTTTTCGCGCTGCTCAGTTTATCAACTTTGAAGCTGCGGTAATTAAATTTGTATGAATTTGCAGGGGAGAAAAACTTTGATTCTCGGCGCAGGCAAATCAGGCGTTGCCGCGGCGAAATTTCTGGCGGCGCGGGGGGCGGTCGTCGCTCTGCACGACAAAAAACCGATTGCCGAATGGTCCCAAGAAGCGAGGTTTTTGAAAACGGAAAAAGTCGGTCTTCTCGAAGGGCAAATTCCTTCGTGGCTGCTCGATCAGATTGATCTGGTCGTCATTTCGCCGGGCGTCCCGACGAATTCTGTTCCGGCGCGTTACGTTGAACGCAAGGACGGCGAGGTGATCGGCGAAGTCGAGCTTGCCTACCGATTTCTCAAAGGTCAAGTCGTCGCAATTACCGGTTCAAACGGTAAGACGACGACGACGACTTTGATCGGCAAAATTTTGAAAAATGCTCGTATCGAAACGCAGGTTGGCGGAAATATCGGAACGGCTTTGATCACTCTGGCGGAAAGTTCGACTGATGAAACGTGGACGGTGTGCGAGCTTTCGAGTTTTCAGCTGGAAACGATCAGAGAGTTTCGCCCGAATGTGGCAGTCGCGCTAAACGTCACGCCGAATCACCTTGACCGATACAATTTTTTCAGCGATTACGCCGCCGCTAAATATCGTCTGTTTCTCAACCAAACGGCGGAAGACACGGCAGTCTTAAATTTCGACGACGCAACAACCAGGAGCTGGGCAGAAAATTTGAAGGCGAAAGTCGTTTTTTTCAGCGTCAAAAAAGAATTAGAAACAGGTTTTTTTCTGCGCGGACGTGATTTAGTTTGTCGGGCGGGCGGCACGGAAGTAGTTTTGACGACGAGGGACGAGATGACTCTGCGCGGTCTGCACAATGTCGAAAATGTTCTGGCAAGTTTTGCGGCGGGAATCGCGTGCGGCGCGACGGTTGAGTCGATGCGCGAAACCGTCCGCAACTTTCGGGCGGTCGAACATCGGCTCCAATACGTAAAGGAAATTGAAGGCGTGAAATTCTACAATGATTCGAAGGCGACGAGTGTTGACGCGGCGCTCAAAGCGCTTGAAGCCCTCGCCGAAGAACCTGGAAAAATTAATTTGATTTTAGGCGGGCGCGGAAAAAACGCTCCGTATGAGCCGCTCGCCCGTTTGATAAAAAAAAGTGTCCGCAAACTCGTTTTAATCGGCGAAGATGCAGACACCATTGAAGATCAGTTAAAAGATTTTGCAGAAATCATTCGCGCCGGATCGATGGCGGACGCGGTTTTGAAAAGTTTTGAAAATGCCGAAATCGGCGATTCGGTTTTGCTGGCGCCTGCGTGCGCGAGTTTTGATATGTTTCGCTCGTTTGAAGAGCGAGGCGTAATTTTCAAAAATGCGGTCGAAGATTTGAAGTTCAAAGTTCAAGGTTCAAACTTCAAAGTCAAAGAAGTAACTTAACAGAACTGGCACAAACTTAGAAGGCAAACTTTGTACATAATATTTGAACTTTAAACCTTGAACTTTGAACTATTTAGAAGAATGGAAAAAAAACTAAGAATTGATTGGTTTTTATTTGCGATTGCCGCGGGTCTCGCGCTGTTTGGAACGGTGATGGTTTACAGCGCGTCGGCGGTTATCGCGCTGAAGGAAACAGGGGGAGAAAGTCAGTTTACGTATTTTTACAAGCAGTTAGGATTCACGCTGACAGGTCTTTTGATAATGTTTGTGACAAGCAAAATCGATTATCGCTTGTATCAAAATAAAACAATTGTTTACGGGCTGCTCGCCGTGACCGCCGTTCTCCTGCTTGCCGTTTTTGGGTTTCCGGCAATTAACGGGGCGCGCCGCTGGATACGTGTTCCGGCTTTTTCGTTTCAGCCTTCGGAACTTGCGAAAATCGCTCTGCCGATATTTTTCGCATACTTTTTGACAAAAAACGAAGATGCGGTCGGCGACTTAAAAGAAACTGTTTTACCGTGCGTTCTGGTTTTGGGATTTTTCAGCAGTCTGATTGTTTTCGAACCGGATTTGGGAACGACGATGGTTTTGTGCGCGGCGTTTATCGCAATGTATTTTGCTGCGGGTGCGAAAATTCTTCATCTCGCGGCAGTCGGTCTAACGCTCGCTTTGGTGGGAACGTGCGCCCTCGTTTTCGCGCCGTGGCGCGTTGAACGCCTGATGGCTTTTGCCGATCCGTTTAAGCATTCCGCCGATTCCGGCTATCAGGTTGTGCAATCACTGTATGCCATCGGTTCGGGCGGAGTGATCGGCGAAGGCTTTGCCAAAGGTCAGCAGAAACTTTTTTATTTGCCGTATCCGCATTCGGATTTTATTTTCGCGGTGGTTGGTGAAGAATTGGGCTTGATTGGAACTTTAGCCGTGGTGCTGTCATTCGGTCTGCTTTTGTGGCGCGGCACGCGGGCGGCGCTGCTCGCTCCCGACAGATTTTCAATGCTCCTCGGCATCGGCATTATCACGGGAATAATCGTCCAGGCGCTGTTTAATATCAGCGTTGTAATTTCGATTCTGCCGGCAAAAGGCATTCCGCTGCCTTTTATCTCTTACGGCGGTTCGTCAATCGTCGTGACGCTCTGCGCCGTCGGAATTCTTCTGAATATCTCGCAGTATGCGGGAAGCGCTACTGTAAAAGTTGAGCTTAAAAACGACGAATTTGAAGCGCCGCGTCGCCGAAAGCGTGGGCAGATCGGTTTGAAGTAAGCAGTCAGCGGTTAAGGCGAGAATGGAACTGTTTCCGTAAATGCCTGTGAAGTTATGAAAATTTTAATCGCCGCGGGCGGAACGGGTGGACATATCTATCCGGGAATCGCCGTCGCAAAAGAGGTTTTAAGGCGGAATGCGGAATCAAAAGTTTTATTTGTCGGGACGGCGCGGGGCTTGGAGACGAAAATCGTTCCCGAAAACAATTTCGAGTTGGCTTTGATCAACAGCGTGGGGCTAAAAAACGTCGGACTGCTTGGAAAACTAAAGGGATTATTGATTTTGCCGAAAAGTTTTCTGGAAGCGCGAAAGGTGATTAAAGGCTTTGAACCGGATGTAGTAATCGGCGCGGGCGGATATGTTTCGGGTCCGGTTTTGCTTGTGGCAAGCCTGCTGCGTGTTCCGACGCTGGTGATGGATTCAAACGCTCTGCCCGGTTTTACAAATAGAAGGCTCGCGCCGTTTGTCACAAAAGCGGCTTTGACATTTGATGAAGCACTCCCTTTTTTCGGCAAAAAAGGAGTTGTGACGGGAAATCCGGTGCGCGGAGAGTTTTTTGACATCGAGCCGAAAGAGCGCGGCGCGAAAGTCAATCTTTTAATTTTCGGCGGTTCGCAGGGAGCGCGGGCGATCAACGACGCGATGATTGCCGCTTTACCTTTTTTGGGAGTTGATAAAGATAATCTAAGCGTCGTTCATCAGACAGGCGAGGCGGATTTTGAAAAAATAGAAGAGTTATACCGGCGAGCCGGTTGGGAAAGAGCAGAGGTTCGCCGATATATTTCGGATATGGTCTCTGAATTCGCGCGAACCGATTTGATAATTTGCCGCGCCGGGGCGACAAGCTGCGCCGAACTGGCGGCGGCGGGAAAAGCCTCGATAATGGTTCCGCTGCCGACGGCGGCTGACGATCACCAGCGCAAAAACGCCGAAGCATTGGAGCGAGCAGGCGCGGCGAAGATGATTTTGCAGAAGGATTTGAGCGGCGAAAAATTAGCCGGGGAAATAAAAATCCTGCTTTCTTCGCCGGAAAAAATCACTTCAATGGAAGCTTCGGCGAAAAAATTGGCAAAAGCGGACGCGGCGAAAGCGACGGTTGATTTAATAGAACAGTTATCAGCGGGCAATTAACAGTCAACAAAATTGATAACTGATAGTTGATAACTAATAACTGAAAATGTTTAGACACGTAAAAAATATCCACTTCATCGGTATCGGCGGCATCGGGATGAGCGGCATCGCTGAGGTTTTGTGCAATCTCGAATTTCACATTACCGGTTCGGATTTGAAGAAATCAAAAAGCACCGACCGGCTGGAAAAGCTTGGCGCGAAAATTTACGAAGGGCACGCGGCGGAAAACGTCGGTGAGGCGCAGGTCGTCGTTTATTCATCGGCGGTCAAAGAAGATAATCCGGAAGTGGTTTTTGCGCGCGAAAATAAAATTCCCGTGATTCCGAGGGCTGAAATGCTCGCCGAATTGATGACCTTAAAGCCGTATTCGATCGGCGTTGCCGGTTCGCATGGAAAAACATCGACCACTTCGATGGTGGCGACAATTTTGGGACACGCCGGTGTTGATCCGACAACGATTGTCGGCGGCGTGGTCGATACGCTCGGCTCAAACGCGAAGCTCGGTACGAGCGATTGGTTTGTTATCGAGGCGGATGAAAGCGACCGTTCTTTTCTGATGCTTAACCCGACGATTTGCGTCGTCACTAATATCGACCGTGAACATATGGAATCTTATAAAGGAATGGACGACGTGACGCAGTGTTTTACGGATTTTGTCAACAAAGTCCCGTTCTACGGCGCGTGCGTCATCTGTCTCGACGATCCGAACGTGCAGTCAATCGTTCCGTTTATCAAACGCCGCCGCGTAACTTACGGTTTTACGGCGCAGGCTGACGTTTCGGCACACAATATTTCTTATAATGAAAATTTTGGATCGAGTTTTACGGTTTGGAGAGGAAGCGAGGTGCTGGGTGAAATAAATCTGCCGGTTCCAGGCAAGCATAATGTTTATAACGCTTTGGGAGCGACAACCGTCGCGCTCGAACTCGAAGTTCCGTTCGCTTTGATTGCCGAGGCGTTTACCAAATTCAAAAACGCGAACCGTCGTTTTCAGTTCAAAGGCGAAGCGCGCGGAGTCACTGTGGTTGACGATTACGGACATCATCCAACCGAGATTTTGGCAACGCTTTCGGCGGCGAAAAATGGTTCGAGCGGGCAACGGACGGTGGTTATCTTTCAGCCGCATCGCTACACGCGAACACACGAACTAATGGAAGATTTCGCGCGCTCGTTTAATAATGCCGACGCGGTTTATCTGCTGGATATTTATCCCGCCATCGAGACACCAATTGAAGGCGTGACGGCGGAAATTCTTGCCGGAAAAATCAAAGAATTCGGGCATAAAAATGTCCAGTATATCGGCGACATCACAACGGCGGCAGCGCGCGTAGTTGAAGATTTACAAAAAGACGATCTGGTAATTACTTTGGGAGCGGGAAGCATTACCAAACTTTCTGATGAAATTTTAGATTTGCTCAATAAAAATTAGGGACGAACACTTTACCGAGGCTACTTTAGATTCAAATTAAAAAGCTATGACGACACGAAAAAGAATACCAAAACGCAAAGCTGACACGGCGATTAAAAAACGACAAACCTCATCGGCGCGAAAAAATAATTCGGCAAGTTCCGCGAGTTTGTTGATTCCGCTCGTTTTTATCGTCGGTATCATCTTTTGTCTGGGGTTTCTAACTTTTATGGGTTATCGAACGGTCACCGCTTCATCGTTTTTTGATGTCAAAAATATTGAAATTCGCGGACTGCATCGAACTCCAAAAGCAGAGATAGAAAAAATCGTCAGTCAGCAGAGTGCCAGATCCGGCGCCTGGAACGCCGATTTAAAGCAGATAAAAGATGAAGTCGAAAAAATAAAATTTGTTAAAACAGCGGTTGTTTCGCGCGTTTTGCCTGACGGTTTGCGCGTCAGCGTCAACGAAAGAGTTTATAGAGCGATAGTTCGTCTGGGCAGAACCGATTTCTGGGCGGACGATGATGCCGTACTTGTCGCCCCGGCTGAACAGGGTGATGCAAATCCGCCGTTCGTTTTGCGCGGCTGGGACGAAACAAAATCTGAAAAGGCGACAAAGGACAATCAAGAGCGCGTAAAAATGTATCTCAGGATGCTCAGCGATTGGCAGGAGTTTGACCTTTCGAAACGCGTGAGCGCGGTTAATCTGGCGGATTTGCAGGCGCCGCAGGCAATCGTGCCGGATTCGGGCGAAATGGTGACAATTTACTTACCGAAAGATAATTTTGAAAAGCGGCTTCAGAAGGGACTCGAAATCATTGTCGGGCGCGGAAGAGAAATTGAATCGGTAAACCTTAATAACCAGAAAGAAATTTTAGGCTTTCGGACAAAATAATGAGTTCACATTGAAAACGATGAACCGTGAAATTCAGGCAGTCGGCTTAGACATCGGCACGAGCAAAGTTCGCTGCGTGATCGGTGAACTGTCTGATGGCGGCGTGATGAACATTATCGGTATCGGGCAGAGTGAATCGCGCGGTCTGCGGCGCGGAATTGTCACGACGACTGAAGCGGTTGTCGAAACAATCAAAAAAGCCGTGGGCGATGCCGAGCGAATGAGCGGTTTTGAGATTCAGACGGCAACTATTAATCTTTCGGGCGAACATCTACGCGGCGAAAATAAAACGGGCGTCGTCGCGGTTGCCGGCGCGGGGCGCGAGATTACGACTGAAGACGTTGAACGAGCGGTTGAATCCGCCAGCGCGATGCAGCTGCCTGCCGGGTGGGAAATTGTCGATCGGTTGCCGCAGGAATTTATCATCGACGGGCAGGACGGAATCGTCGAACCGATCGGAATGCGCGGTTCGCGTCTGGAAAGCCGGATTCACGTCGTTTCGAGTCCGAGCGCCGGTAAACAAAACGTCGTCAAAGCAATCAGGCAAGCGGGGCTCGAAGTTGAAAAAATGATTCTCGAACCGCTCGCGGCGGCGCAGAGCACTCTGACCGACGATGATAAAGAATATGGCTGCGCGCTGGTCAACATCGGCTCGGAATTAACGAGCCTGATGATTTTCGGGCGCGGGTCGGTGCAGCACACGACGGTTTTTCCGTTTGGCGGAATGCATTTTACCAAAGACATCGCGGTTGGTTTGCGCGTATCGATTCCCGAAGCCAATAAAATTAAGCATCATTACGGCTGCGTCGCCGGATTTTTGATGAACGAAGCGGAACGAAAAGAGTTGATTGAAGTAACGCCGGTCGGCAGACAGGAAACGAGGCAATTGTCAAAGGAAATTTTGGCTGACATTATGCAGCCCCGCGCCATCGAGCTGCTTCAGCTCATCGCGCAGGAAGTTTTTAATTCACGCGGGCAGATTCCGAGCGGTGTAATTTTAACCGGCGGCGGCGCGCTTAATCGCGGAATGGTCGAGATTGCCGAACAGGTTTTCGACGCGCCAACGCGGCTCGGATTTCTTGAGCCGAAACTCTTCGGCGGACTTTTCGACGAAGTGCAGAATCCGGAATGGGCGGTCGCCTGCGGGCTGGCTCTTTCTTCGATGCGAACGCAGATGCGCTCGGTTAATATGGGCGGAAAATCACAGGTGCGAAAGGTTGCCGAGTGGTTTGAAAATTTTCGTGAGAAATTCAGATAAATTTAACATTTCAACTAGATTTTTTATCGCAAATCGTTGTATGCTACTCTCCCATAGGCACAATATCTTGTTGAAATTATAATTTTTACCAAAAATTCATCACGATTGATTTGAGTAGCCGATATTCATAAACGCGGACGAACAATTTATATATACGGACGGTAACCCAAATGAACAATAACGGAATTACAATGACCTTTGATGACCAGATAATAACCGGCGCAAAAATTATCGTGATAGGTGTCGGCGGCGGCGGCAGCAACGCCGTCAACCGGATGATTGAAGCGGGTATCAAAGGCATCGAATTTATCGTGGTGAATACGGATGTGCAGGCTCTCAACGATTCGAAAGCGCCGATCAAAATTCAGCTGGGCAGCGAACTCACGCGCGGGCTCGGCGCGGGCGCGAATCCGCAGATCGGCAGGCAAGCTGCCATCGAAGACACAGAGAAAATAATGGATGTGCTCGAAGGCGCGGATATGGTTTTCGTGACTACGGGACTCGGCGGCGGAACGGGAACGGGCGCCGCGCCGGTGATTGCCGCCCTTGCCATCGAACTCGGCGCGCTGACCGTCGCCGTTGTTACCAAGCCCTTTAACGTCGAAGGCAAAAAGCGGATGCGCCAAGCCGAAGAAGGACTCGCTGAACTTCGAGGCTGTGTTGACACGATTATCACCATTCCTAATTCAAAGCTCAAAGAAGTTGAAGAAAAAATTTCGATTATGGAAGCATTCCGCCGCGCTGACGATATTTTGCTGCAAGCCGTCCAGGGCATCTCCGATTTAATCATCGTGCCGGGAATTATCAACCTTGACTTTGCGGACGTTAAATCCGTGATGCAGGGAATGGGCGTCGCTTTGATGGGCATCGGTGAAGGAAAAGGCGAAGGCGCGGCGATCAGCGCGATGAAGGCGGCGATTGATTCGAAACTGCTCGAAGAAAACTCGATTAAAGGAGCGAGAGGCGCGCTGATTAATATTACGGGTTCAAAAAATATGCCGCTCGATGAAATCGAAGATGCGATTTCGCTGATTCATCAGGAAGCCGACGACGATGCGAACATTATTTTCGGAACGGTATTTGACGAAGAAATGCAGGATCGCGTAAAAATAACGGTTATTGCCACCGGTTTCGATGAACAGAGACAAAATGTTATGCCGCAGACACCCTCTGTGGAAGCAAGCCACGCGGCGGTTGGAAGCCGTCTGATGCCCGCCTTTAACCCGGCGGACGTAAAAAAGGAAGAAGACATCAATGTTCCGACATTTATCAGGCGGCAGGCTGATTAAATGCATAAATCGTTAACCAAGGCGCCGGGTGGTCATTTTATTGAATACGTCTAAATCAAACCTTCGCGGATCGCTATCGCGACGGCTTCGCTTTTGGAGTGAACGTGCAGTTTGGTATAAATATTTCGCAGGTGGAAGGAAACCGTATGAACCGAAATATTAAGTTCATAAGCGGCGGTTTTGTAGTGGTGACCGTCAACCAATTTTTTTAAGATTTGTTTTCCTGTTCAGTAAGGCTGTAGTCGGAAATTTCGGGCGGCGCGAATTTGCGAAAAAGCGTTACGACGCGCCGCGCGACATCCGGCGATATTAGCCCCCGCCATTCATCACTTCGGTCAGAGCCTGGATGATTTGCATGGGCGGCGTGTTTTTCAATAAATATCCGTTTGCTCCCGCACACAATGCTTGAAAAATCTTTTCGTTTTCTTCGTGAACGGTTAAAACGACAATTGGCAAATCTGGAAATTTTTCGCGCAGAATCTGCGTTCCTTCGATGCCGTCCATCCGCGGCAAACCAATATCAGTTAAAACTAAGTCGACTTCACTAATTTTAATTTGATCCAAAGCAATTTCCATGCTGCCAAAACTTTTTACGCAGGAAAAATTCGGCGTAAAATTAATCAGCGACTGCAGACCTTCGCGCAGTTCGCGTTCGTCTTCGATAATGGCGATCCGTGTTCGGCGAGAGATATCCATTTTGTTAAAAGCTTTTGGAAAATTATTCGCTTCGGTAAAATATGTTTCCATTATAATCGTTGTTTGACAATTTGCCTTCTTGCCGCCCTAAAACAATCCAGCAGGATTTAGTATGTGCACTGCCAATGAGCATTACCGGCAGCATAGGTTTAACACACAAATTTTTATCAATAAAATTCAACTGATCGGTCAGGATGCCCCGCGCCGTCCGCGTTCGGTAATCTATTCGGTGCACTGTAATTTTTACCACACCAAATATTATCCGCACGCGAATTGTTTGGGTGTTTATACCGGTTTTTCTAGGGAACATAAGCCGAGGGCGCAGGAATGTCCGTGCCTGCTCCGAACATTACGCTCAAAAACCGCTTGTCGAATTAGTTAAATACCAAATGCCGTCCGAGGGGCGGAAGACCGCCACGTCCGCTCTTCCGTCGCCGTCGTAATCTCCCGGGATCGGCATATCCGTCGCCTATTAATGCCCCACGCCCACACTGTTCCATCCGCTTTCAGGGCGAGTGAGTGCGCTCCCCCGCCCGAAACGGCGATGGCGTTGGTTAAACCCGGTACCACGCCCGGCGTCGGATTGGTATAACCGTATGTGCCGTTGCCAAGCTGTCCAACTTCGTTATTACCCCAAGCCAGTACCGTGCCGTCAGCTTTGACTGCTAAGGTGAGCGAATTCGGCGAATCGCCAGGGAATTGGTTGTGGTTCAACCAACCGATAGGCGACCTTGCGGATAATTGGATCCCAGGGACCAGGTTTAAATGGCTCGTCAGGATTCGGATTTCCGCTCGTTCCGCCTAATAGTTGGCTGACGATTGAAACTAATTTTTCACACGAAATGTTTATTGTCTCGCCGTTTGTTTGCGTTTTCATTTTAGTTCTCTTTAAACTATCTTTATTTTAATTTTTGTGAAAAGTACGGATCCCAATGCGAAGTAAGGCATAATACACACTTACTTCGCGCGTTTCTGAATTCGTCAAAGCGTATCAATCACGAAACGACCAAAAGATTTCACCTTTTTGGCAGTCAAAACTAATTCTTATCTCGAACTAAAGTTAAAATACTAAATAAAAAAGGGTTTGTGACCTACGTATGTATGTAGGCAGCCAGTACGAAAAGGAGAGTTTATTTTTGGGGAATGTGAATTAAAAGTGTTGTGCCGCGATTAATGTTTGCATCGATCTTCAGCGTGCCTTTTAATTTTTCAACCCGCGTTAGCATATTTGCTAAACCGTTGCCGCTCATTTGATTAGTTTGGTCAAAGCCAATTCCGTTGTCCTCGATTTTGAGAACGATTTCGTGGTATTCGATTTTGAAATCAATCACCACCTTTGTGCATTTGGAGTGTTTGGCGACATTATTAACGGCTTCTTTGAAAATCAGATAAAGGTCGCGCCGCAGATGCATCGGGAGTTTTATTTTTGCGTTTGCTTCCGGTTCGGTAAACTTGACGTGGATGTTTTTCGGCACAAGAATTTCTTCGGCGTGTTCGCGCATTTTTCTAATCATTTCCAGAAGCGAATCGCGCTTCGGATTGATTGCCCATACAATATCGCTCATCGAACTGACCGATTGTCTGGAGATTTCCGCAATCGAATTGAGAAGGCGATTTTGTTCAGTATTGTCATTATTAATTTGCATACGCACGACTTCGCTCAAGACAGAGATCTTAGAAAGATTCGAACCGATGTCGTCGTGCAAATCCGTGGCGATCATTGTGCGGGCGCGTTCTACTTCAAGAAGCTGTTGAACCCGAAAGCGGTACAGGGCATAAACAAATGCGCTGATCAGAAGACATCCGAACGCCTAAAACCATGGGCGTAAACAAATCGGTTGAAGGATTTGAAACGAAACCACGGCAGGATTTTCGGTGAACGTCTCGCCTGAAGCTATAGCGCGAATCAGAACATGATATTTTCCCGCCGAAAGATTCGCAAAATTGACAAATCTTTCTTTGCCCGGCGGCGACCAATTCGCATCTTCGGTAAATTTATATTGGTAGCTGACATCTTCGTTTTCAAAATTTGAGAGACTGACGTAGTCAATCCGTACTTGATTTTGCTGCGGCTCAAGCGTCGGCAAGTTCAGCTCGCTCGTGCCAATTGCCGAAACATTCTGCGGAACTCCTTCAATCTGCACGCCGAGCACCAAAATTTCAGGCGGCGGCAACGTTTTATCGGCTTGCGGAACGTATTTAACCAGACCCTCAGTCGCTCCAAACCAGAGAGTTCCGCTGTCATCGCAAACTGCTGTGGTATATTCGCGCTGAAGTTGATTTTTAGCCAGATTAAGCCGCTTAAAATCTCCGGTATTTGGATTCAGGCGGCTAATGTCGCGGTCGGTTCCGATGTAGATAAATCCGAGTTTGTCCTGCGCGAGTGAATAAGTTAGATTACTCGATAAACCGTCGGCTTCGGTGTAATTGATAAACTTGAGTGGTTCGGCTTCCGGGTTGTCAATTCGAAGTACGCCGCCTTGCCGCGCCGCCAGCCAGAGCCTGTTCTCACGGTCAAAAAACAAACTTGCGATTCCGCTCGGCGGAACTCCCTGTTTTTCGTTCCAAAAATTAATTTTTCCGTTGCCAAGGCGCGCAAATCCCTGATTAAAAAAGCTGAACCAGAGATTCCCTCGAGTATCTTCGGCAAAAGAGCTGATTAAATCGGCGTTCTTCGACAACTTCATGTCGCGCAGCGTTTCGGATTCGCGTTCCCACTTATAAAATCCGTTTATTTGCGTTCCTCTGGTGGCAATCCAAATATCTCCGCGAGAATCTTCAAAAAGCCTGAATATATCAGTTGACTCGAGCCCATTGTTTTCATCAAAAACATTAACGGGCAATGTTTTTTCTAATTCTTCAAATTTGACAGCCGGAAATCTGAACAACCCTTCTCCGGTAGCAATCCACCATTCACCGCTGCTGCGAGCCTGAAAACTCAACTGATTTCTGCCCGAACCATATTGAGCGATTGATTTGGGAAATTTTGGAACGAGCCATAAAAAACCGTTCTCGCCGAGTCTGCCGAATCGCCACTCAAATGCCTGAGTTGTTTTTCCCGCGATTTCGCGCATGCCTAAACATTTAATGAGGAAAAATTATATGAAAAAGCAAATTATATTTACAAACTTGCTGCTCACGCTGGTGTGCAGTCTGATTTTATCAACAAATAGCGTCAGCTCAAGTTAAAACGTGGGGAAGCAATGACAGTGGACAGCTCGGCGACGGGACAACAACTAATCGTCCTTCACCGACGAATATCAATTCGCTGACGGATATTATTGACATTCACGGCGGCGGCGGGGGCTTTGGAGGAGGTCATACATTTAAAGCAGGCGGCACGGTAATGGCTTGGGGTCTGAATGATTATGGACAGCTCGGTAACGGCACAACTAATACCACCGGATGTAAATGCAATCCGACACCGGGCACGGTATCCGGTTTAACAAACGTCGTCGCCGTTTCGGGCGGAACGAATCACTCGCTCGCCCTCAAAGCGGATGGAACCGTCTGGGCGTGGGGCGCTAATGAAAACGCGCAGTTAGGGGACGCGACAACCACCAATAGACTCACGCCCGTGAAAGTCGGCGTTGGCGTAAGCGGCTTCAACAGCATCATCGCTATTGATGCGGGCGGGCGACACAATCTCGCTCTGAAATCAGACGGAACTGTCTGGGCGTGGGGCGATAACAATTCCGGGCAAATCGGCGACGGTACGCTCACAGATCTTGTATTAGTAGTGCAGATTACTTCTCTATCGAATAATATTCTCGCCGTCAGCGCCGGTAACTCTCACAGCATGGCGCTGAGCAAAACCGGACAAATTTATGTCTGGGGGCAAAATGATTCCGGTCAATTGGGTAACGGCACAGCGAGCGAATACGCGGTCGCACCGACGCTTAATACAAACATTTCCGGTGTCGCGCAGATTCAAGCCGGCGGCTTTCATAACGTCGCGCTCAAAACAGACGGCACGGTTTGGGCTTGGGGCAATAACGCTTTAGGACAAATCGGGAACGGGACGGCAGCATCAATTTCGGGCTGCCAGTGTGTGATGGCGCCGACGCAAAGCTCAATCACGAACGTTATCGCCATTCGCGCCGAAACCGGTTCGCACGCGCTTGCCCGCAAAAAAAACGGTACCATTTGGGCGTGGGGTCATAATTATTACGGACAAATTGGTAACGGCACAACTAATACAAACATTCCGAGCGGTGTGTTAACTCCTGTGCAATCGTCGGTCGGCGCGGGCAACATTATCTTCGGGACAGGGCTAAATCACAGTCTTTTGTCCGTTCCGACAATTCCGACACCTACTGGCACGAACGTTGTAGTTCGGTTCGGCGACGGCTATGTCCGCTTTGCCAGCGTCATCTTTAACGGAGTTAATACAATTATTACCGCGATTGACCCGACCGCCACCGGTTTGACTGTTCCTGCCGGACTGACGCTCGCCGCCAATAGCCAAGCCTATGATATTTCAAACTCTCTTACTCCAGGCAACAGTGACCTGACTGTCTGCATTAATGCGACGAACTAATACGACCAGACAGAATTTAACAAACTTCATCTTCTTCACGGAGAAGGCAGCGCGCTTGTTGACCGAACAACCAGCAGAAATTACCAAAAACGCGAGATTTGCGCCGGAGTTACGTCACTCTCGCCATTTGTCCTGGCAAAATCACTCGCGCCGACAGCAGCACAGGTTTCTGTCTCCGGCAGAGTTTTGACCAATCAGGGCAGAGGCTTGC
>MWVV01000355.1_pt1 | contig 16824 bp, 16 predicted proteins | sample 1047281 | NCBI WGS metagenome assembly MWVV01 (sample SAMN06349986, study PRJNA376086) | soil metagenome | isolation source: PT-2 sample Antarctic (ecotone) soil | place: Antarctica | collected 2015-01-13 | reverse complement strand
GGTTTGGGGCGAGGTCGCCGGAACGCTTTTAGGCGTTCTGGATTTATTCTCGGGCGGAAACTTTCGAACAATCTCGGTCTTCGCGCTCGGCGTAACTCCCTACATTACCGCTTCAATTATTCTTCAATTAATGCCTGTTCTTTCGCCCGCGTTTAAGAAAATTCAGGAAGAAGGTGAAGTCGGACGACAAAAAATCAATCAGTGGACGCGTTACCTGACAGTTGCGCTTTGTTCAGTACAGACATTTTTCGTCGCGACCTGGCTCAAGAGTAACGGCATTATTCCTGACACTTGGTGGGCGACAATGATGATTGTCATCACTTTGACAACCGGGACGATTTTCGTAATGTGGCTCGGCGAACAGATAACCGAGCGCGGAATCGGCAACGGGATCTCGCTGCTCATTTTTGCCGGTATCGTGATCGGATTACCGAGAGCCATTGTGCAAATTAAAGACCGAGTCGGAAGCGGCGATCCGCTTCAAACACTTGGCGTTTTATTTTTGGTGGTCGTCCTTGTGGCTTTGATTGCGCTTATTGTTTATGTCGAATCGGCTCGCCGAAATATCGCGATAAGTTATGCCAGTCGACGCGTCGGTAATCAAACTTTTCGCGGACAGGAAACAAGCCTGCCTCTAAAATTAAATATGGGGGGTGTGATACCTGTAATTTTTGCCTCGTCTGTGTTAGCAATGCCTCAGACGGTTTTCTCGGCTTTTCCGCCAGACCAGAATAACTTGAACTCAACATGGGGAAAGATATATACATTCTTTCAGCAATTTCACGGCGGGGATCCTTATTACGAACTGGTCTTTCTAAGTTTAATTGTTTTATTTACGTTCTTTTATATCACAATCGTTTTCAATACAGACGAAGTAGCTGACAATTTGAGAAAGCACGGTGGTTTTGTACCAGGGGTTCGACCAGGGGCGCAAACTGCAGATTATCTCAGTACTATTTTGACCCGCCTTACAACTGTCGGGGCTTTATATTTAGCGTTTGTCGCATTTGTACCACAACTTCTTTTAAGCGGATTTAAGGTGGCGCGTCTTCCGTTTATCGGAACGGCGGTTGACAATTTTCTGACCGCGACACCGGGCTTAAGCTGGATTCCTACTGGCTTGGGCTACCAATTTTTCTTCGGCGGCACATCGCTTCTGATTTTAGTTGGCGTGGCGATGGATACTATTTCTCAAATAGAAGCTCAACTGGTAATGCGCAATTACGAAGGTTTTCTCGGCGCGGGTTCGCAGCTTCGCGGCAGAAGAAATTAATTTAATTACGAATTGCGAATAGCAAATTACGAGTCGGCTCTTAGAGCGTACTCGATAATTTGAAGTTCAAAATTCGTAATTTACTTTTTATGGATAAGATTATTGTTTTAATTGGCGCGCCCGGTGCTGGTAAAGGAACACAGGCAAGGCTCTTTGAAGAAAGAAAAGGAATTCCGCAGATTTCAACAGGCGATATTTTTCGGGAGATGAAAGACGCCAATACGCTGCTCGCTTTGGAAGTACAGAGAATCATGGGGGAAGGAAATCTGATCTCCGATGATTTGACCTTAAAAATTGTTGAGGAGCGAACTTCCAAAACGGATTGTCAAAGAACTTATATTTTGGACGGCTTTCCGCGAACGGCAGTTCAAGCGGAGATGCTTGAAAAGCTTGCCGACGAACAAAACAAAGAAATTAGCGCTATTTTAATTGATGTTCCGCTTGATAATTTAGAAAAAAGAATGACAGGACGCCGCAAATGCCCAAATTGCGGAGAAATTTATAATATTTATTTCAAGCCGCCCCTCAAAGATAATTTCTGCGATTCGCACCCGTCAGAAAAGCTTGAGCAGCGCGCCGACGATACGGAAGAAAAGGCAAAAGTTCGACTTGCCACATACGAAGAGCAGACCAAACCCTTGCTCGATTACTACGAAAAAACAGGGCGCTTGAAGCGGGTTGATGGAACAGTTGATTCTGAAACTATTTATCAGCGATTAGAAAAATTGATTTAAATCAATACGCTGTTTCAAAATTTTTTTTTGTAAACTAAGTCAATGATTATTGCCAAGACAAGTAAAGATTTAGACCGGATGCGCGAAGTTGGCGAACTCATTGCTGAAGTACGCGAGACTCTGCGGTCAATGGTTCAGCCGGGCGTGACAACGATTGAATTAAATAAGGTTGCTGAAAAAATGATGCGCGATGCGGGCGCGATTCCAACTTTTGTCGGCTATAAACCGGCGGGAATGACTCCGTTTCCTTTTGCGATCTGCGCTTCAGTTAACGAGCAGGTTGTTCACGGTTTTTCAAACACAACGCCACTTAGAAACGGCGATATTATTTCGATTGATATGGCGGCAACCCTAAACGGGTTTGTCGGAGATACGGCGACAACCGTACCAGTTGGAGAAGTGGCGCCGGAAATTAAACAGTTAATTGAAGTGACGGAAGAATGCCTGGCAAGAGGGATCGCACAATGTTACCCGAACAGGCGTGTCGGCGACATCGGCTGGGCGGTTCAGGAATTCGCTGAAAAATTTGGATACGGAATTGTGCGAAGTTATACGGGTCACGGAATTGGTCGCAGTATGCATGAATCGCCGCAAATTCCAAATTACGGCAGACCCGGAACGAAAGAGAAAATTCGCGCTGGATATGTTTTTGCGATTGAGCCGATGCTTAACCTCGGCACATACGAAACAAAAACCTTAAAGGATAAATGGACGGTTATAACTTCCGATGGCAAGCCAAGCGCGCATTGCGAACATACAGTAGCAATTACAGCGTCGGGTCCGGAAATTTTGACTTTAACGAAAAAGCAAAAAGCGGAGTTTAATAAGCCGAAATTGGAATCAGTCGCCGCTTAACTTGAAAATTTAAGAAAAACCCGCTAACATTAGCAGTTTGCCGACTCGAACGAGTTTGACACAGTAATTATGTCGAAAGAAGAAGCGATAGAAGTAACGGCGACTGTTCTGGAAACATTGCCGAACGCGATGTTTAAGGTCGAATTGGAAAATAACCAACATCAGGTTTTGGCGCATATTTCAGGCAAGATGCGCAAGAACTTTATTCGTATTTTGCCGGGTGATAAAGTTTTGGTTGAGCTTTCGCCGTATGATTTAAATCGCGGACGAATAACTTACCGGTATAAATAAAGCAATTTTGAAGAGTCGCTTCTGAAAATCAAAAGCGAGGAAAATATTATGAAAGTTCGTCCTTCAGTAAAAAAGATTTGTGATAAATGCAAAGTTATACACCGCAAAGGAATTGTGCGTGTAATTTGTGAAAATCCGAAACATAAACAAAGACAAGGCTAATTAACTTGAAATGCAAAATTATAAATTTACAAACAATTTTGCATTTTACATTTTTAATTTTTAATTGGAGAAATTATGGCTCGTGTAGCAGGAGTAGATTTACCGCCGAATAAAAGGGCGCAGATTGGATTGACCTATATTTACGGCGTCGGTAAGCCCCGCGCGACGGCGATTCTTAATGAAGCGTCAATTAACATCGATACAAAAATCAGAGAATTGAGCGAAGATGAATTAACTCAGATTCGAACGATTCTCGACGCTCAGGGTGATATCGAAGGCGATCTGCGCAAACGTGTCCAGATGGATGTTAAGCGCTTGATGGATATCGGTTGTTATCGCGGTCTGCGTCACCGGCGAGGTCTGCCGGTTCGCGGACAGCGCACAAGCACTAACGCCCGTACCAGAAAAGGTCCGCGAAAAGCCGCCGTCGCGAAGAAGAAAGCACCAGGCAAGAAATAATTACAGTTCACAGCTATCAGTTATATTGTTAACTGATAGCTGTGAACTGTTGACTGATAACTGTGAACTGAATTATGGCAAAAGCAGCACCAAAAAAGAAAACATTTCGAAAAAAAGAGAGAAAAAATATTCCGGTTGGAATCGTTTTTATCGCAGCGTCTTTTAACAATACGATGATTTCCATTACGGATACGCAGGGAAATCTTGTAGCGCAATCTTCTTCAGGTGCGCGCGGCTTCAGGGGTTCGCGAAAAGGAACGCCGTTTGCTGCCCAGCAGGCTGCTTCAGAAGCGGCTCGCAAAGCGACGGAAGTTGGAATGCGCGAAGTTGAAGTGAGAGTTAAAGGTCCCGGCGGCGGTCGCGAATCAGCAATTCGGGCGATCAATCAAGCTGGAATTCGCGTTACATCGATTCGTGATACAACGCCGATTCCGCACAATGGATGTCGTCCGCCAAAACGTCGGAGAGTATAACAATTTTAGATGTTAGATTATTGGATTTGAAGTCTAAAATCCTAATTTGAATTTTTTAGTAATACTATCGAAAGGATGAAGGGTAAAAATTTTACCTGTAAACTTTTTAGTCAAAAAAAGAATTGCTTTAAAAGCATGTCCATTTTTTGACTGAAGCAACAAAAAATATTATGGCTAGATATAGAGATGCGGTGTGCCGTCTGTGCCGCCGGGAAGGTGGAAAGTTATTTTTAAAAGGCGACCGGTGTTTTAAGCCGATGTGCGCGATTGAAAAACGCGGGACACAGCCGCCGGGAATGCACGGCGCAACGGCGCGGCGCAAGGTTTTAGCCGGTTACGGTCAGCAGCTGCGTGAAAAGCAAAAAGTCAAGCGCATTTATTTTGTGCTTGAAAAACAGTTTCGCAATTATTTCGAAAAGGCTTCGCGCCAGAAGGGTATTACCGGGGAAAATTTACTTTTCTTGCTCGAACGTCGTCTCGACAACGTTGCGTATCGAGCTGGTTTTTCAACTTCCCGGCGGCAAGCTCGTCAACTGGTTAACCACGGACACATTGAAGTCAATGGACGTAAAGTTGATATTCCTTCTTTTCAAGTCAAGATTGGCGATGTGGTGACCGTTAAAAACAAAACTATCAGGAATGTTCACGTCGAAGGCGCTTGGCAAACTTCGGGCGGGCGCGGGCGTCCAAACTGGATTTCCTCGAACGCGCAGGATTTCAGCGTTTCGATTTTGGCTCTGCCCAAACGCGATGACATTGCCGCGGACATTAATGAGCAGTTAATCGTCGAACTTTACAGCAAGTAAATTCAAAATGCCTCGAACGAAGGATGTATTGCAATAAATACATTCTTCGTTCGGCGGCTGTCCTTTGTTTTTAAAAGAGACTTTTTCGAGAAGACAGCATATGACACAAAATAATCATTGGACAGATTTCCAAATACCGACTCGCTTAAATGTCGAATCGGAAACTTTAACCGAACGATACGGAAAATTTTACGCTCAGCCGTTTGAGCGTGGGTTTGGCACAACAATCGGCAATTCATTGAGACGAGCGCTTCTTTCATCAATCGAAGGCGCGGCGATCACGGCAGTTAAAATAGAAGGTGTAGAACACGAATTTTCTTCGATCAAAGGCGTTGTTGAAGACGCGACTGATGTTATTTTGAATGTCAAACAAATTCCATTTAAGTTGCACGCCGAAGGATTTAAAACTTTAACCCTTCGCAAAAAAGGCGTCGGCGAAGTAACCAGCGCGGACATTGAAGCGGATGGCGACGTCGAAGTTTTAGATAAAGATATTCATATTGCAACGATCAGTTCTAATGACGAACTCGTCATTGAAATGCGCCTGAAAAGCGGGCGCGGCTATGTTTCTGCCGAATTTAATAATGACGAAGACCTTTCGGTTGGTTATATTCCGATTGATTCGGTTCATACGCCGATTAAAAAAGTTAATTATACGGTTGATAAAACCAGACAGGGTTCAAACACGGAATTTGATAAGTTAATTATTGAAGTGTGGACAGACGGGTCGGTTAAACCTGATGATTCCATTGGTTTGGCGGCAAAACTCGTCAAAGATCATATGTCGATCTTTATCAATTTTGAAGAAGAGGAAGCCGAGTTTAAATATGAAGATATCGCTCGTCCGCCGCTTTTGCGCAATGATTTATTAGATCGCAACGTTGAAGAACTCGAACTTTCCGTGCGTTCCTATAATTGCTTGAAGAATGCGGATATTCGTTCGATTCGAGATTTAATTCACCGAAGCGAGAGAGATATGCTTCACACGAAAAATTTTGGTAAAAAATCCTTGACTGAAATCAAAGATATGCTCCACGGAATGGGACTCGATTTCGGAATGAATTTTGACGAACAGGGAAATCCGATTCCAGTTTCGGGCGGACGCGATTTAGACTAAAAAGCAGTTCAAAGTTCAAAGTTTAAGGTTCAAAGTTGAAAAGCCTTAAACTTTGAACTTTGAACTTTGAACTTTAATTTTATGAGACACTTAAAAGCACATCGTAAATTAGGCAGAACGACCGAGCATCGCATTTCGATGCTGCGGAATCTGGCAACTTCTTTGATTATTTCTGACAAGGAATATATCGTGACAACTGTTCCGAAAGCGAAGGAACTGCGTCCGTTTGTCGAAAAAGTCATTACATTAGCTTGCAAAGCGCAGCATTTGAGCGGAGATGACGCGAAAATGCACGGAGTTCATCTGCGGCGGCAGGCAGCCGGATTTTTCCACGCCGGAAATCACACCCATAAGCTTCAGCAAAGTCGTTTTCGCGGAGCCAAAGGAACGCCGAAAGAAAAAATTGAAAGAACCGCCGGCGTCAAAGCTTTACAGAGACTTTTCGGCGAACTCGGCACACGCTATAAAGATCGCAATGGCGGTTACACGCGAATTATCAGGCTTGGTCGGAGGGTTGGAGATAATACTGAGATGGCGGTTATCGAATTGGTTGACAGCATACGGGAATTAGCGGCAAAACGTTAAAACTCAAGGAGCAGCGGCAAAATGAGTGAAAACTTAGGCTCTTCCCGATCACCAAAAAATAAAGAACAAGCCGGCGAACGAAGTAAAAAGCCGGATAATTCCAAAAAATTGAATCACACAATCGAGCCGTCTTTAAATATGGCTGAACTTTATGAGTTAGCCAATTTGGTCGATGAACACGGTTTTACTGATTTTGAATTCGAAAATGCGAATATCCGGGTTCGTTTAAGTAAAAATCCAGCTCCGCAAATTGTAAACGCCGCACAGCCTTATGCACAGATTCCAACTGCTCCACAGCCTCTAATCGACAATTTGAAAAGGGAATCTGCCGGCGAAGATTTTTCGCAGCCTCCTATTTTATCTGAAGACGTATTCGTTTTAACTTCGCCGATTGTCGGAACATTTTACAGTGCTCCTTCGCCGGATAAAGACGCGTATGTAAAATTAGGAAGCAAGGTTTCCGCGACAACGCACGTCTGCATTATCGAAGCGATGAAGCTGATGAATGAAATAGAAGCTGAGCAGGCGGGTGAGATTGTCACAATTTATGTCGAAAACGGGCAACCGGTTGAATACGGTCAGCCTCTTTTTGGAATCAAAAAATAGTTCGAAGTTCAAGGTTCAAAGTTCAAAAGTGTGTCTAGTTATTATCCGACATTGAACTTTGAACCTTGAACTTTTATGAGATGGAAAAGCGTAAATTTAATAAAATCCTGATTGCCAATCGCGGGGAAATTGCCTGTCGAATTATCTGGACGTGCAAAGAGATGGGCATCCGCACCGTCGCCGTTCATTCGGTTGCCGATAAAGACGCGCTTCATGTCAAGTATGCCGATGAAGCAATCTGCATCGGTCCCTCGCCTTCGGCGCAAAGCTATTTAAGTATTCCATCCATTATCAGCGCGGCGGAAATAACTAACGTAGATGCCATTCATCCGGGTTACGGCTTTTTGGCGGAATCAGCAACTTTCGCCAAAGTGTGTGAAGACTGCAACATCAAATTTATCGGACCGAGAGCCGAAGTAATCGCTATGATGGGCGATAAAGTCGAAGCACGGCGCACGATGAAAGCGGCGGGCGTGCCGATTTTGCCGGGCAGTCCCGAACCGATTGATAATGCTGATGACGCGATAAAATTAACCGATGAAATAGGATTTCCCGTAATTATCAAAGCGTCAGCGGGCGGCGGCGGGCGCGGGATGCGAATTGTTCGACGCGAAGAAGATTTAGGGTCGCAACTTGAGATGGCTTCCAGCGAAGCGCTTGCGGCTTTTAAAAACGGCAGCGTTTATATTGAAAGATACATCGAGCGTCCGCGCCATATCGAAATTCAGGTTTTAGCGGATGAACACGGGAACTGTGTTCATCTCGGAGAAAGAGAATGTTCGATCCAAAGGCGGCACCAAAAATTACTTGAAGAAGCGCCGTCGCCGGTAATAACTAAAGAGCAGCGCGAAAAAATGGGCGCGGTAGCAGTCAAGGCGTGCCTCGAAATCGGGTATTCAAGCGCGGGTACTTTTGAGTTTTTGCTCGACGAGGACGGCAGTTTTTATTTTATGGAAATGAACACGCGCATCCAGGTCGAGCATCCGGTGACGGAAATGGTGACGCTCGCCGATATTGTCCGGAACCAGATTCGCGTTGCTGAAGGCGAAGATTTAGGTTACACGCAGGAAGATGTGCAGATTGTTGGACACTCAATCGAATGCCGAATTAACGCTGAAGACCCAGTAAAATTTACGCCCTCACCGGGGAAAATTACGGCATTCAATATTCCCGGTGGTCCGGGCGTGCGCGTCGATACGGCGGTTTATCCGGGTTATGTCGTGCCGCCTTTTTACGATTCGATGATTGCCAAGCTGATCGTTCACGCGCGCACGCGCGAGCTTGCCATTGCGCGGATGAGACGGGCGCTGGAGATGATGGTCGTCGAAGGAATAAAAACAACGATTCCGCTGCATATAAAAATTATGAACGACGAAAAATTCCAGAAAGGGGATTTTTCGACCAAGTTCATGGAAGATTTCAATAACGGATAGTTGATAAATGACGTTGAATAATGGATAATCAACAGAAATAATTGTCCGATTTTAACCGTCAATTATTCATTAATTTTTGCGGTTGCCGCTTTTCGAAAGGCGAATTTACTGCGAGCTGGGAGAAATCATTTTTTAACTTATGGCTACATTAAAAGAAACAAAAGAAACAATCGTCAGTGATTACAAAACACACGACGGCGACACAGGATCATCACACGTTCAGATCGCTCTGCTCACGCAGCGGATTAATGAACTTACCGAGCACTTTAAAGTTCACAAAAAAGACAATCATTCTCGCCGCGGCTTGCTGAAAATGGTTTCGCGCCGGAGAAAACTTCTCGATTATCTCAAACGCCAGAATATCGGCGATTACCACGATATTATTCAGAAGTTAGGATTACGCAGATAGATTTTTATAGATTAAAAGTTTAAGATTCAAAGTTCGAAAACAATTATTTATCTTACATTTTGAATTTTGAATCTCGAACTTTGAACTTAAATGACTTCTTCGAGTCATTTCACATAACAGTTCTCTCGAAGAATTTATCCACGGTTGCTGAACGTGACAGTGTAATAACCCGTTGATAGAAGAGGGCAGTCGTCAAACATTAGTAAATTAATGGCGGCAGGGAAGCTTCACGGCATAGCACCTGTCGCTATTTTTGTATGAAAGGAGAGAGATGGCACAAAAAAAATATTTAAAAGAATCGATAAAATTAGGCGATAGCCAGTTGACGATTGAAACGGGAAAAGTCGCCAAACAAGCGGACGGAGCGGTAGTTGTTCAATACGGCGAAACAATGATTCTGGTCACCGCGGTCAGCGCGCGAACTGCAAAGGAAGGCTTGGATTTTTTCCCTCTGACGGTTGAATACAGAGAATCGAGCTACGCCGCAGGACGCATTCCGGGCAATTATTTTCGCCGCGAAGGGCGCCCGAATGAAAAGGAAGTTTTGACTTGTCGTCTGATTGACCGTCCCGTCAGACCGCTTTTTGGCGATGGATACCGTTTTGAAACCCAAATTGTCGGCAGCGTAATTTCTGCTGATGCGGATAATGATCCGGACGTTTTGGCGATTACAGGGGCGTCGTGCGCACTTTATTTGTCGGATATTCCGTTTGAAAACCCGATTGCCGGAATCCGCATCGGTCTAATTGACGGAAAATATCTTATCAATCCGACTTATGACGAGCGGCGCGAATCAACTCTGAATCTAGTGGTTGCCGGAACCGAAGAAGCAATCGTAATGGTCGAAGCGCAGGCGCATGAAGTTGAAGAACAAATTATGGTCGAGGCTTTGATGCTCGCTCACAAAGAAATTAAGCGTCTTTGTTTGTGGCAAAAAGAATTGTTTAAAGCTCTCGATATTAAAAAACGAACTTTTGAAGTACAATCGCTTGATGAAAATCTCGTACAGGAAGTTGAGCAAAATTATACAGACCGTCTGCGGCAGGCGCTGGATACGACAAAGACTGACAAAATAACGAGTTACGCGGCGCTTGACGCGCTCAAAAAAGAAGTTGTTGACAGTTGTGCGGAAACTGAGCCGGAAAAACGCGCGATGGTCGGCAAAGCTTTTAATAAGCTTAAGGAAAAAATCTTTCGTGACGATATGCTGGGCAATCGCCGCCGCCCGGACGGACGCAAGTTTTCGGAAATTCGTCCGATTTCCTGCGAAGTCGGCTGGCTACCGAGAGTTCACGGTTCATCACTTTTTACGCGCGGCGAAACGCAGGCGATTGTAACAACGACGCTCGGTACGAAAATGGACGAGCAGTTTACGGATGATCTGGAAACCGGCGAAATTCGCAAGCGTTTTATGCTTCATTACAATTTTCCGCCGTATTCGGTTGGCGAAGCCGGACGTTTCGGTTCAACGAGTCGGCGCGAAATCGGTCACGGAAATCTGGCGCGTCGCGCCATAGAACCGGTCTTGCCGGACGAAAGCGAATTTCCATACACGCTTCGCATTGTTTCTGAAATTACTGAATCGAACGGGTCAAGTTCAATGGCTTCGGTGTGCGGAGGCAGCTTAAGTTTGATGGACGCGGGCGTTCCGCTCAAACGCGCGGTTGCGGGGGTAGCGATGGGTTTGGTAATGGAAGGTAATCGGTATGCGATTTTGTCGGACATCGCCGGCGCCGAAGATCATTACGGCGATATGGATTTCAAGGTAACCGGTACGTCTGAAGGAATTACGGCTTTACAGATGGACATCAAAATCGGCGGTATCAATTCGATGATTTTGTCCGAAGCGCTCGAGCAAGCCAGAAAAGGTCGGCTTCATATTCTCAATATTATGACGCAAGCGCTGGACGAGCCGCGCCAGGAACTGTCGCAATACGCTCCGCGCATTATAACGATTAATATTCACCCGGATAAAATCCGCGAAGTAATCGGACCGGGCGGCAAGATTATTCGTTCGATTACAGAGGAAACCGGCGCCAAAATTGATATTGCCGACGACGGCACAATCAGCATCGCAACGGCTGACGGTGAAGCGGCGCAGGCGGCGATTGCCCGTATCCGTGCGATTACCGCTGAAGCTGAAATCGGAGAAACTTATCTCGGAACTGTTTCGCGCATCGTCGATTTCGGCGCGTTTGTGGAAATTTTGCCGGGTCTTGACGGACTTTTGCATATTTCGGAAATCTCCGACCGCCGCGTCAAAGATGTGCGCGACGAATTAAAGGAAGGTCAACAGATAATGGTCAAATGTATCGGCAAAGAAGGCAACAAAGTAAAACTTTCGCGCAAAGCCGTTCTGCAGGATGAACAATCGCGAGGCGAAAATGCGCCGGCAACAGCCGAGTAGAAAAAAGTAAACACGAGGCACAAAGTTTGGACGGCTTCGGTCGTCCATTTTTATTTCTTCGGGCTTTACGATTCGTCTTTTAGCATTTAGCATTAACATCTAACGTTAACCTTTTACAAAATTATGGCAGCAGAAAATATCGAAACGATCGTGTCTTTAGCAAAACGGCGCGGCTTTGTTTTTCCCGCGTCGGACATTTACGGCGGCTTGGGAAGCAGCTGGGATTACGGACAGCTTGGCGTCGAGCTTGCCAACAACATCAAAGGATCCTGGTGGAATTGGCTCGTTTATGAACGCGATGACGTTGAAGGGATTGATTCTTCGATCATCCAAAATCGTCTGGTCTGGAAATATTCGGGTCACGAAGACACTTTTTCCGATCCGCTCGTCGATTGCCGCGAATGCAACGCCCGTTTGCGACAGGATAAACTGGAACCTGAAAATCCTGAAAGTGATTCTCCAAAATATATCTGTTCAAATTGCGGCTCGACCAATCTGACCGAACCGCGTGATTTTAATTTGATGTTTCGGACGACTCTGGGCGCGGCTTCGTCGGATGAAGATCCAATGGCTCTGGCTTATTTGCGACCTGAAACGGCGCAGGGAATTTTTATTAATTTTGCAAATGTTTTGAACACATCGCGCCGCAAACTCCCTTTTGGCATCGCGCAAATCGGCAAATCTTTCCGTAACGAAGTGACGCCCGGAAATTTTATTTTTCGCACCAGGGAATTTGAGCAGATGGAAATGGAGTATTTCTGCCGTCCCGAAGACGCGCCAAAGCTTCTGGAAGATTGGGTCGCGAATTTTCAAAAGTGGTTCACGTCAATCGGAATTTCTGTTGAAAACCTCAAACTTTACGAACAGACCAAAGAAGAACTGGCGCACTACGCCGCCCGAACGGTCGATATTTTATATCGATTTTTCCCCGAACGAGAAGACGAAATTAAGCAGTTTGATGAATTGATGGGAATTGCCAACCGCACGGATTTTGATTTGAAAACGCACTCAAAAAAGCCCGAAAACGCCGAGGGAAAACGCCTCAATCCTGATTCGACAGAAGATTTATCATACTTTGATGAAGCGACAAAACAGCGTTTTTATCCATACGTTATTGAACCCGCGGTCGGCGTTAATCGAACTCTGCTTGCCGTTTTGATGGACGCATACACCGAAAAAACAAATGAAAAAGGCGAAACCAGAGTTATCTTAAAACTCAAACCCGACCTCGCCCCGATTAAAGTCGCCGTGTTGCCGCTTGCTAAAAACAATCCTGAAATAGTCGAAATGGCGCGGAAACTCAAAAAAGATTTACAGCCCTTGATGCGCGCCGTTTATGACGATACGGGCGGCATCGGCAAACTTTACGCCCGCCAGGACGAAATTGGAACGCCGTTTTGTGTCACGATTGACCACGAATCTTTGGAAGATAATGCCGTAACAATCCGCGACCGAGACACTTGGGAGCAGGAACGAGTCAGTACGGACAAGTTGAAGGAATATTTGCAGGAACACTTAAAGTAGCGATTTTAACCGGTAGGAAAGATGTAGAATGCCTTTTCCTTGTTTGTTTTACTAATTAATTTCAAGAAACCCAGCAGAAAACAGCAATAGTTTCGCATTCTCAAATTAAACTCTGATTAAAGATAAGCGTTTCTCGTAAGCCTCTCGAGCGATTTGGACATCTGCCAAAAAATTCGGAAGCTCATCAAGCAATAAGGCTTGCGGTCCATCAACCAGAGCCTTTGTCGGCTCCGGGTGAAAATCCACGAGAATCATGTTCGCGCCGGCGATTACGCCCTGCGCGGTGACGTGCATTACGTCGAGAATGCCTTCGGGTCCGCGGCTTCTGGAACCAACCGAATGCGAAGGGTCAATACAAACGGGCATCCTCGTCAATCTTTTGACGACCGGAACGTGCGCGAAATCAACGAAATTGCGGTGCGGATCGGCAATGTTGGTTTTCATTCCGCGCAAACCGAAAATGACGTTTTGGTTGCCTTCACTCGCGAGGTATTCCGCCGCGTTGAGCGATTCGTCCAGAGTGATTCCAAAACCGCGTTTGAGCAGAACGGGGAATTCCTTCTGTCGCCCGACGCTTTTGAGCAGTTCAAAATTTTGAGTATTGCGCGTCCCGATCTGCAGCATCACGCCCGTCGGATTGCCCGTCAAAGCAAGCGCTTCCTTAATTTCTTCGATGTGCGATTCGTGCGTAATCTCCATCGCGATAACTTTGATTCCGTATTTACCCGCGAGTTCAAAAACGTATGGAAGACAGTTTTTACCGTGTCCTTGAAAAGAATACGGACTGGTGCGCGGTTTGTATGCGCCCATTCGCGTGCAGACCTGACCATTTTCCTGTAGAGTTTTCATCATCGCTTCGACGCTTTCCGGCGAATCAACCGCACACAAACCGGCGAAAACATTGAGCGTGTCCTGCCCGAAACGCACGCCCTGATAATCAAAAAAAGCAGACCGGTGATCGTCTTTGTGTCGTCCAAGAATTCTGTATTCCTCCGAAACGCGGACGACGTGGTCAACGCCCGGCAAATTTTTCATCTCCTGGACAGGAAGCGCCGCCGTGTTACCGATCAGATAGATTTCGGTTAAAGTTTGTTCGGCGCCCCGCACTTGATGAACGCGCCGCTCAATATTTTGCAGACGCGCCAGATGCATTTCCAGTTGCTGATATTCAGGCGTTTCAGAATCGATACTTGGTTTAAGAATAAGGATCATAAATAGTTTGACGAGGTTGAGTTGTTTATTATTTGTTTGAAATTTTCAATGTTGAATAGCGTCCCAGAAAGCGCACGAGTTCTGCCTGCTCACTGATTTCGTCGAGCGCCCCGCGGAGTTCGCTTTCGCTTGCCGGAGCCTGCAAATCAAAGTAAAAATTATACTGCCAGGGACGCCCTTGAATTGGACGGCTCTCAATTTTTATCAAATCGATGCCGCGCCGGACAAAAGGTCTGAGCGCGTCGTGGAGCGCGCCCGGGCGATGCGCCAATCTGACGATTAAAGAAATTTTATCGCCGTGCCCTGAAACGTCCGAATTTGGAGCGAGCAGAACAAACCGCGTAAAATTCTCGTGGTGATCTTCCAGATGTTCCCGCAATATCACGCCGCCGTAAATCGCCGCGGCGCGTTTTCCTGCAATCGCCGCTCTTGTCAAATCTCCGCTCGCGCAAACGCGCCGCACGCTGCCGGCGGTGTCGTTCGCCGCCGCTCGCTTGAGATGCGGATTGGCAGCGAAGAATCGTTCACACTGGGCGAGCGCGACCGGGTGCGATTCAACCGTTTCAATCGACGCGAGCGACACTCCGGGGCAGCCGATTAAAAAGTGCGAAATCGGCAAAATTATTTCCGCCTTGATGCTCAAAGAACTTTCCAAAAGCAAATCATGACAGCGATGAACTGAACCGACCAGACTGTTTTCAAGCGGAGCCAAAATATAGTCCGCGCTTCCTTCTCCAATCGCCGAAAAAAGTTCTTCAAAAGTCGGACGCGGCACACGTTCACTATTTTCCCCCAAAAGCTCGATAACCGCTTCTTCGCTAAACGTTCCGCGCTCACCTAAAAATGCGATGCGCCCGTTTTCGACAAAACTTGCGCTCCGTGCTTCAGCTTGATCGGTATCTGCCACTGCCGGAAAGGTGCGTTGCTGGATATGTAAAGATTCATCAATTATGCGTTGAAAAATACTCGTCACGTTCTGCTCATCGAGCGGACCGGAATTTTGTTGGCACAACCTGTCCAAAACTTCACGCTCTCGATGATGATCGCACAGAGACGTATCATTACGCCGTTTTACTTCACCGACCCGCAAGGCGATTTTCGCCCGCCGATTGAGCAATCGAAGCAATTCATCATCAATTGCGTCAATCTCTGCCCGCGGATTATTTTTCTCTCTCATTGTTATCTAATGGATTGCTTAAAAGTAGAATCATTTATGGTTCAATAATTTAACATACTTTATACAAAAACATCTGAACAACTTTCCCGTATGCCTGCGCCTGAATTTATACGATGGAAGCCGCATCTTTTTTAATTTTGAATTGTTCTAAAACATCGAAAACCTGAAGCGCGTATTTTACATTGCCGAACGGTGCGGAAACCTGCACGCCATTGATCAAATCCTGAACTTCAGTTAATGATTCACGGGCAATCCTGATGCCTTCTTCGCGCGCTTCTTCCTTGCTTTTATCGGAAGCCATGCGCATTCGGCGAAGAATTTCCTGGGTAATTACGACGCCTGGAACTTCGTTGTGCATAAATTCGGCGTTGCGAATCGAAACGAGCGGGAAAATTCCGGCGACAATCGGAATCCGCACGTGTTCGGTTCGTTTGAGAAAATCGCGCAATTGTTTAATGTCGTAAACGGGTTGTGTGATGGCGTATTCCGCGCCTGCTTCAACCTTCCATTCAAAGCGCCTGATTTCTTCTTCGAGATTTATCGCGCCCGGATTGACGCCGACACCGATGGAAAACGCCGTCGGTTTACCGATTGGATTGTTGCCCAAATCCAGTCCGTGATTGAGCCGATTGACCATATTCGTCAAACCGATTGAGTCAATATCAAAAACGGCGGTTGCGTCGGGAAACGGACCCATTTTCGGCGGATCGCCCGTAATAATCAAAAGATTATGTAACCCAAGCGCCGCCGCGCCGAGCAAATCCGACATCATTCCCAAAAGATTTCGGTCGCGGCAGCAATAATGCAGAACCGCTTCGATGCCGAGGTTTTGTTCAACGAGAATCGCCGTCGCCTGCGCGCTCATACGGGTCTGCGCCCGAGGACCATCAGGAATATTTACCGCATCAACGCCGTTTGCCTTTAACAATTTTATTGAATCCAGAGTCTTTTCCGCGTCGCAGCCCTTGGGCGGCAAAACTTCGACTGATGTGACAAACTCGCCCTGCGCAATTTTCCGCGACCAGTTTGAACGCATTTCCGGCGGCACAATTTCGACATCGATTGGTTTTAAGTCGATAATTTTTATTGATTCCGATTGCCTCGCGGCGTTTGCCGCACGGGGCGAAACGGCGCGCACCGAGTCGGAAATCAGTTTGATGTGTTGCGGAGTTGTCCCGCAGCAGCCGCCGATAAACGTCGCGCCCGCTTTGATAAATCGCTTGGCAAATTTGGACATATACTCGGGCGAACACATATAAAATTGTCTGCCCTGCACGTCGCGCGGCAGCCCGGCGTTAGGC
>MWVV01000354.1_pt1 | contig 16848 bp, 14 predicted proteins | sample 1047281 | NCBI WGS metagenome assembly MWVV01 (sample SAMN06349986, study PRJNA376086) | soil metagenome | isolation source: PT-2 sample Antarctic (ecotone) soil | place: Antarctica | collected 2015-01-13 | reverse complement strand
TCTCCCATCTGTTTTACTCGGCGTTTCTAAGCATGCTCAATCCGAGCCGACTAAAACCAATCAAACAACAGCGACTCAGACTGAATCAAAACCGAAAAAGAAATCATTTCGTTCGACGAAAGACCAAATAATGCAGGCGCAAAAGATGTTAAAAGTTGCCGAAAGCGGGAAAATGGACGCGGAAACGAAGGCTGCCGTTAAAACCTTTCAAGGTGAAAATGGCTTGCGAAAAAGCGGCTCGCTAAATCGCGCGACGCTCGAAAAAATGCACATCACTTTGACCGACGCGCAAAAGGATATTCCGGTTTCGCCGAGATCTTTCATAACTGCCAAAACCGAAAAATCAAGCGAGAAAAAACCGCGCGGTGCGGTCTTCCGTGCCAGCAAAGAACAAATTATGCAGGCGCAAAAGATGATGAAGGAAAAGGGAATGTACGGCGGCGAGGAAACCGGAAAACTTGATGATGCGACGCGCGAAGGCTTGAAGAAATTTCAAGAGGCAAACGGAGTGAAATCGACCGGCACACTAAACCGAGCAACACTTGAAAAAATGGGTATTGCTCTGACCGATAAGCAAAAAGAAATGTAAGCGAAAATTTTAAAGAGTAAATTTTCAAAGTTTTTTCGCAATTAAATAAAACTCGTTGATAACATTTGTAGGATCACGCCCGCATGTCTGCGCAAAACTAAACATCTTTAGCGTCTTATGACGCTTTGGGCAGTTACGCGGGCGTAACCGTACGATTATTTTTCATCAAGATCGCAGCACTTAGTAATAAAATCTACTGCGTCTTTCGGCGAGTCCGTCAAATGTATCAGCCCTAAATCTTCAGCATTAATATTTTTTTCGTTCAGCATCATCGAAGTCAGCCACGAAAGAAGCCCTTTCCAGTAATTTGAACTAAAAAGTACGATCGGAAAATTACGGATTTTTTTTGTTTGAATAAGCGTCAACGCTTCAAAAACTTCGTCCATCGTGCCGTAACCGCCGGGAAAAATGACGTAACCGTTGCTGTATTTGGTGAACATCGTCTTGCGGACGAAAAAGTATTTGAACGACAATCCGCGATTTTGATACGGATTCGGAATTTGCTCAAACGGCAGCTCGATGTTGCAGCCGACTGAAACGCCGCCTGCTTCAAACGCGCCGCGATTTGCCGCTTCCATAATACCCGGACCGCCGCCGGTGATAACTTCAAAACCGGCTTCGGCTAAAAGTTTCCCGGTTTCGCGGGCAGCAATATAATTCGGGTCGGTTTCCTTCGTGCGAGCCGAGCCGAAAACCGAAACTCCGTGCGTTATCGTTGCCAGTTCGTCGAAACCTCCAACAAATTCAGCCATTATACGAAAAACGCGCCACGAATCTGATGATTTAAATTTGTCTTCCGGTTCGGGCGAGCGAAGTAAAATCTCGTCTTCAGTAGTTTGCCAGTAAGGATGTTTTTCCAGTTCTTTGGCTTCGGCGACCGTTTCCGGTTCGATTGGTTTTCCCGTGTCTTTTTTAAGTTTTGGTTTTTTTGCTTGTGTATCAGCCATTTTTATTTTGGATTTTAAATTTTGGATTGGTTGAGAGAAAGAAGTAGAACACTGATTTGTTAAAATTAGTTATGATTTTTAGAATTTTATCTTAATCAATCTTAACAATTCTAACGAATCAATGTCCTTATCTTACTTCAATCTAAAATCCAAAATCGCTAGATTCCCATAATGTTATAACCGCAATCAACGTAAATCGTTTCGCCCGTAACGGCGGAAGATAAATCGCTGACAAGAAAAAGCGCGGTGTTGCCGACTTCGCGTGCTTCGACATTGCGCTGCAAAGGCGATTTTTCGGCGATGTGTTTGAGCATTGCGCCCATATTTTTTACACCGCGAGCCGAAAGTGTGTTTATCGGTCCGGCGCTGATGGCATTGACGCGAATGTTTTGTTTGCCTAAATCTGCGGCTAAATATCGCACGGACGATTCGAGCGCTGCTTTTGCCACGCCCATTACATTGTAATTTTGCACAACCTTTTCCGCGCCGTAATAGCTCATTGTAACGATGCTTCCACCATCCTTCATTAAAGGTGCGGCGGCGAACGCCAGTTGTGTTAATGAAAACGCGCTGATTTCTAGCGCGTTTCGGAACGCATCGCGCGTCGTGGTTAAAAATTCGCCTTCAAGCGCTTCTTTCGGTGCAAATGCGATTGAATGAATGAGAAAATCGAGCTTGCCGAACTCTTTTCCGACTGTTTCAAATGCCGCGTCGACTTCTTGCTGATTAGTTACGTCGCACCGCACGACCACCGCGCTTTGCAAATCGGCAGTTAATTTTTCGACGTTTTCCTTTAAGCGTTCGCCTTGGTAAGTAAAAGCCAGTCGCGCTCCGTTTTCGGCGCAGGCTTCGGCGCAAGCCCAGGCGATTGAACGTTTGTTCGCCACGCCAAAAATCATTCCGGTTTTGTTTTCAAGCATAATTTTAAGAAAGTAAAAGAGTGTAGAAGGGATAAAGGGAAAAAGCAAGTTATCGAATGTTTACGACTGCTGAATTTCGACCCAATACTTTTTCAGCTTCTCATGTTTACTCATTCACCGACGAAATTTTTCCGTAAAGTTTCAAAATCTAACAAGCGAATATCAATATCAACCGGCGTTGAAGCGAAATTTTCCGACAACAGAGAGCGAAACTTAAATTCGTTTGCCACGTCAAATTGCGTAACAATTACCAGAAGCAGTTTAATTTTTGAATCAAGACCGAGGCGAGCGAATTTTTTTTTCGCTAACTGTACTTTTTTCAAAAGCTCTTCAAATCCATTTGGAGAAAAACTCGGCTCAGTTAAAAAGCCAACCTCAACAAAGTTAAAAGCATTAAGACTAAGAAAAACCGCGTCAAAATCTGCTTCGCCAACTTTTATGTGGCGTGTCATTGAAGTTTTTCTTTCCTGCTTGATTTGCCGCAGAGCTAAATCTTCGGCTGCCAGATAATCAATTTGCAAATTTTTAATTTGCTCTTCCGCCATTGTTGTATTCGCGGAAACTTTTCTGACTTTATCGCCGAACTTTCGCTTTTGGTCTTCGAGTGACATTAACTGCCAAACATCATTTTTATTATTGCGCGAAAGCGTTTGCAAATTTCGGAAAACAAGCCAGGTTGCCAGCGATAAACCAAAAACCGGAATGCTCAACAAGAGAATTATTGTGACAAATTGAAAAGCCGGTTCGAGAAATTTAACCGCAAGCGCAACTGAAACCGCTATTAAAAAAAGGACGAAAAATATCAATCCGCCGACAGCGATTAGAACTTTGCGCGATGGATTGGCTAATTCAAAAACTTGCGGCTTATCGTCTTTCGCCATTTTTCTATAAAGGCAATTCACCACAGAGACACGGAGAGAAATTAAAACGGGATAGACAGGATTTATAGGATAAAATCTTTTCCTTATTCGCGTAATCCGCGCAAATCCGCAACTAAATTTTTCTAAAAAACTCTGTCTCTCTGTGCCTCTGTGGTGAAAATAAATTACGCCGAGGTTGCGCGTTCAAACGGAATTTCTTCAAAATGCGTCATTCGCTTAAAAGCTCTGAAACGCTCGTTGATTTCGTCTTGCGTTAAGCGGTCAACTCTTTCGGTGCCGAACTCTTCCACATTAAACGAAGCCATCACCGAACCATAAATCATAGCGCGGCGCAGGGCGTCTTCCGTAATTTCTACCTGGCTGGCGAGATAACCCATAAATCCGCCCGCGAAGGTATCGCCCGCGCCCGTTGGGTCGAAAACGCTTTCTAACGGGTAAGCCGGAATCGCAAAATAATCGTCTTTCGTGAACAATGCCGCGCCATACTCGCCGCGTTTGATTACTAATGCCCGCAAATCGCCGATTTCCATAATTTTTTTCGCAGCCTTGTGAATGTTCGGTTCATCTGCTAATTGTCTGGCTTCAGCATCATTAATAATTACGCAATCAACAACTTTTATCGTTTTTAACACAGCGTCTTTCATTGAATCAATCCAAAAATTCATTGTATCCATCGCCACAAATTCCGCATTCGGACATTGTTCGCGGACTTCTATTTGCAGCATCGGTAAAATGTTCGCTAAAAAAAGCAGACGCGAATTTTTTGATTCTTCGGAAGGTTTTGGTTGAAATGTTTCAAACACATTTAATTGCGTTTCAAGCGTGTGCGCCGTATTCAAATCATAATCGTAACGCCCGCGCCAGAAGAAAGTTTTACCGTCCGCGACGACTTCAATATCGTCAGTGTTTATATTATGACGTTTAAAGACATTCCATTCCGCATCGCTAAAATCGTTACCGACAACACCGATGACGCGAACATTTGTAAAAAAACTCGCCGAAAGCGCAAAGTGCGTTCCTGCGCCGCCGAGAAGTTTTTCGCGCTTGCCGAAAGGTGTTTCGAGCGCGTCAAAAGCTACCGAACCTACAACTGTTAAAGACATATCTTAGTAATTTTCCCTTTTAAAATTGTTTTTTGAAATTTAGATAAAACTTGATTTTATGATTTTACACGCCACGGCGGATTTTGGCGATTTTCGCCTGCGTAGAAAAGACAAATTTTATTGGAGTTCGGGTCTAAAAGGTAAGTTTCGCGCCACAGCCATGGTTGGTCTGTCGGCTCGGCTTCAAATTCGATTCCTGAATTTTTTAATTCCGCAACTTTCGTATCCAAATCGTCGCATTCAAAATAAAGAACAATGTTAAAATTCGGTGAAACTTCTTCCGCAGTATGAACGGATAATGTCGTTACGCCATCGGGACACGACAGCCGCGCGTAGCGCGGACGCGAATCAACAATTAATTTCAATCCAAGTTTTTGATAAAATTCAACGGTTTCGGAAATTTTATCAGAACTAATCGTAACTTGATTTAGGTTCATTTCTTGGATTGAATTTCTTTCAAAGCCTTTTGGGCTTCGTTTTTATAACTACTTTGCGGATATTTTTCAACTAATTGCGATAAGTAAGCAGTTGCGTCTTCGCGCAATTTTTCGGGCGCGAATTTTTTCTTTTCTTCTTCCGAAACAATTTTCTGCTTGCCTTTGTTTTGCGAAAGATAATAACTGCTCATTCCAGCGTAATATAAAAACTCGTCCATTTTGGAAAATTCCGGGTAAGCTGCAAAAGTTTCTTCAAAGCGCAATAAAACGGCTTTGTAGGCTTTTTTCAATTTGAAATATTGCTGTGCGACTTCTAAATTGTGTTTCGCGTCCGCTTCCAAAATCGGGTCGCGTTGAACTTGCGGTGCGATTTGCTTTTGGGCAAGAGCGGATGAAGCAAAAGTTAAAAATATAAAACTAAAAATTAAAAATGCTTTTTTCATAAATTTTATAATCTCCCGCACAATTTGATGCAGCGAGATTATTTGAAGTTTGTTCTTCAAAATTTTACTTGTCAGAGGTTGTACTTGCGTATTTTCGGATAATTGCTTCAAGATTTTTTGCGGTTTTTGGATTCCAAAGTTCAGGCGCGGTGAAAATCGCGTTTTTCGTTGCGCCTGCAAACGGATTCGGCGTTTGTTTAGCAGCAACTCTTTTGACGGCTTCCTTCAAAACTAATTGCGCGTTTCGCACGTTTTTGTGCAAATACTCGATAACCATTTCAACCGAAACCGAGTCGTGTTCTTCGTGCCAGCAATCGTAATCAGTAACCAAAGCCAATGTCGCATAAGCAATTTCAGCTTCACGGGCGAGTTTCGCCTCCTGCAAATTCGTCATTCCGATAATGTCCATTCCCCAACTTCGGTAAACATTCGATTCGGCTTTCGTCGAAAACGCCGGACCTTCCATACAAAGATAAGTTCCGCCGCGATGCACTTTCAAGTTTTCGACCGTTTTGCATGATTCTTCCAAAATATCGCCTAGTTCCGAGCAAACCGGATGCGAAAATGTGATGTGTCCGACAATTCCGTTGCCGAAAAATGTTGATTCTTCGGCTCTCGCTCTTGTTCTATCGAAAAATTGGTCAGGAATAACCATATCGGTCGGCGTGTATTGTTCCTGCAAACTGCCAACTGCTGAAACCGACAAAATATATTCAACGCCGAGCAGTTTCATCGCGTAAATGTTAGCGCGAAATGGAAGTTCAGACGGCGTAAGTTTATGTCCGCGCCCGTGTCGCGGCAAAAACGCAACTCTTTCGCCCTCCAAAGTTCCGATAATAAAAGCATCTGATGGTTTGCCGAAAGGTGTTTCAAGCGTTTCTTCTTTTATATCCGTCAATTCCGGCATTTGATATAAACCGCTGCCGCCGATGATTCCAATTTTTACTTGTTCCATTTTAATCATTCGTCTTCTCGCCAATCAATATAAAAACTTGCGCCGTCCTCAAATTCAATTACAACTTCTTCTTTTCTATGTCGGCGAATCTTTTTAACAAATTTACCTTTCAAAAGTTTTGTCGCTCTCGCTTTTTCTTTTTTGAATTGTTTTTTCAGGTCTTTATCATAAACCGCGCCTTGTTTCTTGCATATTTGCTTGAAAAGTTTGTTTAAGCAAAAACCAATCTGCCTTTTGGTTCGGGGATTTGTCTGCCTAATTCCCGCGCCGTTTCAATCCATTCTTGAATAACGATTTCCGCATTTGCCAATGCTTCCTGATAAGTTTCGCCGTCTGCCATACAGCCTGAAAGTTCGGGAACTTCAGCAATAAATGCCTTGTCTTCCTCGCTCCAATAAATAATTATTTCGTATTTACTCATCGCTCACTCCTAGACGATACTTCAAAATCAAATTTCTTACCTGTTTGACTTGATAAGATTTTGCTTTATTTCCTTTCGGCTGAATGTTGTTAATTTCTTCAACGCCGTCTTTTGCGAAAATGTGATGACTGCCTTTAATTCTTTCTGCAAAGCCTGGCGAATTTAGCAGTCTTCGCAAATCGTCAAAATCTATATTTGCATCGGATTCGCCAAGCAAAACCTTTTCGCGGATTTTTCAGCCTTCGACATATTTTACAGCTTTTAATTTCCCGTCTTCTTCAATCAACCGGCAAAGCGGCGTTTCAAAATCGTGATAAAACCAGCACAGCCAATTTTCTTTCAGTGCCTGTGGCAACAAACGTTTCTTATTCTCTAGGGTTTCGAGCGGAAAAAGGTCATAACCCATAATCCAGGGAAGCGGAATGTGTGCTGTTGTCGGAATCAAATCGGAAAAACTGTAAAAAGTCGCGTCGCCGGATTTTAGGCGGACGGTTTGCATCGAGCCGTTATGACCGCGCGTTTCGGTCATCGTCAAACCGCTGACGACTTCGTAAACGCTCGGTTTTAATTCGAGATGACCGTCTTTTTTTAACACCTCCCAATTTTCCTTTAAGTAACTTGCTTTATCTCGTTCGTGCGGATTTTCGGCGTGTTCAAATTCTCTGCGGGAAACAAAATAGCGCGCGTTCGGAAATGCTGGCACAATTTTTCCGCTTTCATCCGGTTTTGTGTTTCCGCCGCAGTGGTCAAAATGCAAATGTGTGTTGACGACGATTGTTATGTCTTCGGGTTTGCAGGCGGTTTTCTCAAAAAGCATCTCGGCAAAAGGTTTCCGTCGAAAAACTCCGAAAATCTTCGTTTGTTTTTCCGTCCACTTTTTGCCCATTCCCGTTTCAATAAGGATTTTTTCCGTTGCTGTTTCGACGAATAAACAGTTCGTACCAAGCCGCACGCGGTTAAACTCATCAGGCGGTGCGACCTTTTCCCAAAGAATACGCGGGACAACACCAAACATCGCCCCGCCGTCAAGTTTGAATTCGGCGTCGGGAACCGTTTCGATTCGGTAATCACCAAGCTGCATAACGGAAAACTGAAAATGGAAAATGGAAAATAAAAAACAAAACATTTTCCATTTTCCATTCTCTACTTTCCATTAATTTTACTTCTTCGGTGCGGGTTTTGGCTGAGTTTTGCCTTTTGGCTCGCCGCCTGCTTCTGTTTCCATTCCCTGCGGCGGCGTCTGCATTTGTTGTTGCTGCATCATTTGTTGTTGCATCATTTTCTGCATCTGCTCTTCGGAGACTTCCGGTATGGTGAAATCTTCAGCTACTTCAACCGGATTGTTTGCCACAATTTCGTCTAAAACCTGCTTTTGCTTTTCTTCTTCAAGTTGCGCTTTGACCATTTCCGAAACGGGCATTTCGCGCGCCATCGGGTTGTTCGAGTCTTTAACGGTTGTCGTTATCAAAATATGGCGAACATCATATGTTTCCGCCGGTTGTCCGGCTTGGTCTTTGCCTTCGCCTTTTTTCTCCAATTTAATAATGTGATAACCGTAAGCCGTTTCAACTAAATTTTCGGCAATTTTTCCCGGTTCGAGAGCTAATGCGGCTTGTTCAAATTCGGGCATCATTCTACCCTTTGGTACATCTTTGTAAAGTCCGCCGTCGTTCTTGCTTCCCGGATCTTGACTGAATTCACTCGCTAACTTGGCAAAATCTTCTCCTGCTTTAGCACGGCTTAAAATTTGTTCAGCTTGAGCTTTTTTCTCTTTCGGGTCTAAGTCAGGATGCTCCGCAATATATTTTTTTACATCCTCGTCGTTTACCTTAACCTTTTCTCCCAAAACCTTTTGTGCGTAATTTCCGGCAATAAATTGCGCTTGTTGAAGTTTTATTTGCAACTCAAGCTCGCGGTTAAATTCTTCGCCCAATTCTTTGGATTTTTCCTTCGCTTCTTCCTCGTAAATTTTGATTTTGGCAAAATCGTCTTTCGCTTGTTTGATTTCTTCTTCGGTTAGTTCTTTATCTTTTGGAAACCGACCGCTCTCTTTGGCAATCGCGATTTTAGAATCGAGAAATTTTTGAAATTCTATTTCGTGACCCCGTTTATCGCCTTTACCGAATAAACGGCTTATGAAATTTTGCTCTACTTCTTTTTCACCCCAAAATTCCTTAACCCGGTCTTCGGATATAAATCCGAACGGCGGCATTTCGCCCTTGCCTTCATTAATTTTTTTATCGTAGATGGTGGCTGTTATAACCGAGCGGATATTTTCAAGTTCCTGCTTGACGTTCGGGTCATCGGCAAAACCTTCTTTTCGGGCTTGGCTCGCCACGGCAAGCAACTGCTTGATATTTTCAGCTATCTTTTTTTTCTGTTCGGGGCTTTCAGCCAATGCTTTCAACTGCATCGGGTTGGCATCTTTGAGAAGAATCTGCATTTCTTCCGCCGTTACGCGGTTCAGATCTTCGCCGTGTCCGCCGACTTTGGTTTTCCAGTAAACGAGTCCCGCGCCTAGTCCTAATATAACCAAGGCAAGGATTAAACCTTTTGCCAGCCCGCTCATTCCTCTGCTTTGGCTTGTTCGCGGCGGCGTGAGCGCCGGACTCGCTTTTACTTCTCTAACCGGTGTCGGCGTTTCTACAATCGTTGCGTTGGGAGTTTCCGTTCCGGCTGCGTTGGTTGAAAAATTATCTTCGGTGGACGCCGCAAAATCATCTGTCGGCGTGTTTACAAATTCCAGCTGCGTATCGTCGTTCGGACAAATTTCTATCGAATCGGAGTATTCGGTTCTACATTTCGGACATTTTTTCATTAAATTTTCCCTCTAATAATTCTGATTTTTATCTTTTGTCTATTATTTTTCACTTTTATTTTTACTTTGCACTAATTCGAGTAAAACGCCGTTCGCCGATGACGGGTGAACAAACGCCACAAGGCAATCTTCCGCACCGATGCGCGGTTTTTCATCAATTAAACGCATTCCCTGAACTTTTAGTTTCGCTAAAGCGTCTTCGATGTTTTCGACTTCAACAGCGATATGATGAATTCCGGCGCCACGTTTTTCCAGAAATTTCGCAATCGGCGAATCGCTGCTCGTCGCTTCCAACAACTCTATTCGCGTGTCGCCAATCGGCAGCATCGCCACGCGCACCTTTTGTTCTTCGACAACCTCGGTGTGAACATTTTCCAAGCCAAGCGCATCTCGCCAAAACTTTAACGCTTCGTCAATTTCTTTTGTGGCAATTCCGAGATGATTGATTTTCATATTGAATTTATAATTTCCTCAACCGCCGAATACGGATTGTTTCGCTTCTCGGCAACTTCCAAAGCCAAGCTGTCCAGCTTTGCGCTTGTTCCGTTTTTGCTCAACAAATTCGTCAAAAGTTTTTCTCGCAAAAGCTCTAAAAGCCTCCAGCGCGCAATGTCAGTTCTTCGCGTCAAATTTATCTCGCCCTGTTTTTGAAAATCATTGTAACTTTCGATGGCTTTTGATAAATCTTCGATGCCTTTGTTTTCCGTCGCTACGGTTTTTACAATCGGCGGATTCCAAAAATCGGGACGATGCGCCAAACTCAATAACGCTTCGAGTTCCTTTTCAGTGCGCAAAACTCCTTCGCGGTCGGCTTTGTTAATGACGAAAACGTCGCCGATTTCCATAATTCCGGCTTTTATCGTTTGAATGTCGTCGCCCATTCCCGGAACGAGAGCAACCACCGAAACATCAGCCGTTTTGACGATTTCAACTTCGTCCTGTCCGACGCCGACGGTTTCGACAATAATTTTATCAAAACCCGCCGCGTCTAAAATCGCCACCGCGTCAACGGTTGCGCGAGAAAGTCCGCCCAAGTTTCCGCGCGTCGCCATCGAACGAATAAAAACATTTTTATCAAGACCGAGTGTTTGCATTCGGATTCGGTCGCCGAGAATCGCGCCGCCGGAAAACGGGCTGGACGGATCAACGCAAACAATTCCGATTTTTTCGCCTTTGTCTTTATAAAACAAAGCGAGTTTGTCAACGAGCGAAGATTTTCCCGCGCCAGGCGAGCCGGTAATGCCGATGATTAAAGCGTTTCCCGTTTGTGTAAAAACAGCTTTCATTAATTCGGAAGCATCTGCGGCGCCGTTTTCGACTTTTGAAATTGCTCGCGCGACGGCTCGCGGTTCGCCCTTTAAAAGCCTTTCGGTTAATTCTTCGACTGCTGACATAAGTTTGTAATTTTCTCACTTTTCCCGAAAATTGCCAAAGGACAAAGCAGCTTTTGCTAATTTTCAATACACAATCCACCGTTTTCTTTCGATACAAAAAATATTTAAGTATTAAAATTTTAATGCCGACATAAACCGAGAAATAAGAATCGGAGATTTGGTTTGGAACAAAATTAAATTTGATGTTGTTCTCGATACAGAAGATAGCGCCGGCTACAAAAGTTGTTTACAAAGTCGAAAAATAAATTTACGCCAATCTTCTATTGAAGCAAAAAGGCGAGTTCACGGTGAACTCACCTTTTTCTTTCATTGATTAAATTTAGCCTTTTCGTTTACCAGCGAATCGGACGTAGTTCCGGACCAACAACGTGCGAATTGGTTAAAATATCGCCGCTTCTGTCCGGACTAAGCAAATTCGAACCGTGTTCGTCATGTATAAAATGCGCTCCATACCAAACAACTATGTCTTGATTAACCAGCGATTCGTTGTTTACCCAAGGTTCAAGTTTGACCGCACTGCTTGTATCGGGATTAGGGTCATCAATTTCGTCGGGTTCTCCTCCGCTTCCAGCCTTATACCGTAAAAGCCAGAAATCACCGCCTCCAAATGAGTCAGTTGCGCCGTCAGAGATATTCGGCACTATCGCATACGCTTCATTCCCGGTCGAGTTCTGAATCAGAAAGCCACGATTTGTTTGGTAATTTCGGAGTCTTGCCGCCTCATTGATAATTGGCTGCAAAAATTTTCGCCCGCGTTCGATTTGAAAAATTTTATTAATCGGATTAACAATATCAAAATCAAATCGCCAGTAGATGTGATGATTGTGAACTGCGCAGACACATGGATTGTTTACCGCGCCAAAACCGTAGCGCGGGCGAATCGTACCGTCAGAAGCAAATCGCCACTCCATAATATAGCGATACCAGCCGGCTTGCATTTCAGAAACCATAACAATTTCTTTTCCAAAATCGGTATTTTGCGTATAAATTGCCACGCCTTGAAAATTTCCGGTATCGTTTCCGCTATCCAAAGCTGTTTGGGCAGTTTGTCCTTCGGCTAAAATTCTGATGCCGGGAGCTGGATTAATCGCGCCCGTTGCGGGAGCGTTAAAAAAGCCTTCTCCATACTGCCAATCTCGAAATGGTCCGCAGTTACCTTCCGGGTATTGCACAGTTAAAACCGGTGCGTGTCCGCGTTTAAGAACCGATTTGCCTTTATATTTTACATCTCGAATTTCAATACCGGAACGCTCAACGGAACCCGAAGAAGCCGACGGACGAACGACTAACATTTCCCAGAGCGTTGAGCCGTTTTGTGAAATCATTACTTGATATTGTCCGGCGACGCCTGAATCAGTGCTTTCTTGTCCGCTCGGCGCGATACCGCAAGCCTCCGATGCGGCTTTTGAAGTCAGCGGCGCGTTACCGACATAGTTGATGACTTTTTCTTTTTTGAAACTGACGCCGACTACTTGATTTTCCCCGTCGGGTAAAAATTTTACGCCGACATTAACCAGACGCTCGCCGTTAAGGTTTGAAACGGGCGGCATTGCTTCGTAAAAATTTAGTTTGTTTTGTTTATACAGAGCGCCGAGTTTGACATCTTTTTTTATTATCTCTAAGGCATCTTTAAATTCTTCGTTTCCAACGCCCGGTTCAAAATTTTCCTCGCGGATGGCAACAGCCTCCGTACCGGCAAAATTACTTTCGGCGACAAAAGTCCGGTCGTTTGTGTAATCGTAAAAAACTATCTGAAATCGAGTTGGCGGAGCGGTCAGTTTCGATTTGTCACCGTTGTTTTCGATATAATCAAATGATACCAAACGATATTTCGTATTTTTTAATACATTTTGTACCGCCGCGCTTTCTTCAACTCTAGCTTTCGCCTGGTCAACCAGTGCTTGGTTCGGTCCCCAAGCGACAACTTTTATATCAACTTTCTCTTGCAATCTCTTTGTTCGCTTCGGCGTGTTTTCACCGGCAACAGCAAAGCTCGATAATAAAGCCAAACCCAAACCAATTCCCAATAATCTATTTTGCAGCAACTTCATATTTTCCTAATCTTTTAACGCTTGATTGGAAGCAAACTTTGTTAGTATTGTAACTGATTTAAAGAACTACTACCAATAATAAACATTTTTGCTGTCCGCCTTTTTCTTAAACAAAAAAGCCTGCTGTGATTTACACAAAGCAGGCAAGTGTGAAAGTTAAATTAACGTCCTGACTACTTACATTTTGAATAGCCGCAATCACGACAGAAATCGCAGCCGGAAGCGTGTTCAAGCTGTCCTTTGCATTCGGGACATTCGCCGATTAAATTTGCCATCGCCGGTTGCGTTTCAACAGTAACTTTATTTTGCGAAATCTCAGCGATTGCGCTTTTGCTGATTTGTCTTTCCGATGTCGGCAAATTCTTCAAACGCCGGTCAATCAATAATAAACATTCGGCAACGGCTTGTTCGGGCGATGTCAAAAGGCGCTCGTTAAACCAGACGGCGTGCGTTGCGGTAACTTTGTTCAAACTGCGGGCGACTTCTTTAACCTCAAATCCGCCGCGCAACATTTTTGAAGCGAGAAGTCCGACGCCTTCAGAAATCGGTCCGGTGGCGAAAACTTCCAAAATCTTTTCGCCGTTGTGATTGACCGTTACGTAAAGATTCCGTCCATCAAACGGAATGCGCCACGTCGAGCCTTGCAATTCGCGGGGTCGTTCAATGTGAACGGGTTTTTCAATTTTTGATTCGGATAATGTTTCAACTGTTGTTAGCTCGTTACATTCTTCTACAGCGATTTTTTCTATGTCTGCCGTTTCCGGTTTCTTTTCTTCGGTTTTCATTGAAGTCAAAACTTGCCCTTCACGTGAACCGTCGCGGTAATAAGAAACGCATTTGCAGCCCAAATCCCGCGCCAGACGATAAAGTTCGTCAACCGATTCGATTGTGTCGTCCTTCGCGCCATTGCAGGTTTTCGACACGGAATTATCAACATTACGTTGTGCTGCTGCCAGAACTTGGACGTGTTGCTTTGAAGTAATACTCATCGCCGAAATAAAATACGGCGGCAATTTGTCTTCGTTATCAACAACATATTGCGCCGCGCGTTTTATTGATTCTTCGTCTGTCTGGTCAACTTCAATTCCTAACGCTTCAGATGCCAAAGTGTGAACATAAGTCCTCGTTCCAATCGTGTCTTGACGCACATAAGCCCAAGAAAAATTCGGCTCGCAACCGCTTGATGTTTCAGAGACAAGTGAAATTGTGCCGGTCGGCGCAATCGTCGTTGTTTCGTAATTGCGCGGCGTCAAAGGCGTATCGCTTGAAATACCGATTTCGTCATATAAAAATTTTGCATACGCTTCACGATTAGGTTCAAATTCCGGGAAAACGCCTTTTTCCGCGCCTAATTTTAGAGAAGCCTTCCACGCTTCTTTTCTGACAAAGCTCATCACTTTATCCATCAAATTAATTGATTCGGGCGAGCCGTATATAATTTTCAATTTCAAACACAAATCGGCAAAGCCCATAATGCCCAATCCGACCGGACGAGTGCGTTTGACCACATCGTTAATTTCAGGAAGCGGAAAATCTCCGGCGTCAATTACATTATCGAGAAACTGTGTGCAAAGATGTGTAACATTAGCGAGTCGTTCCCATTCGATACTTTCATCTACATTTGTTCCATTGCCAATTTTCTTGTAAAACCTTGATAAATCAATGCTTCCGAGATTGCACGAATTCGAGAAGTGAAGAAATTGTTCGCCGCACGGGTTACTTGCGTAAATTGGTCCCATTGAATCCATCATGTGATTATGGCGATTTACTTGGTCAATAAAAGCGATTCCCGGTTCGGCATATTTGTGCGCCGAGGCAATAATTCGATTCCAGACATCCGGCGCGTAAATCATTCCGGCTTGAGGTGGATTTTCAATTGTGCATTCGGAAAGGTCTGCTGTCTCAAAAGCGAGTTTGTCGGCGAAAGTCATAGTTTCGCCATTCGGACGGCGATAAAGCACATAGTCTGTGCCGGTTACTGGGTCAAAAACGGATTGCGTCCACATTTCACCGTCAAATTCAGTTTGAAACCATTCCTTTTTATCTACGGCATCAAGAAATTTGTCGGTTACATTAACGGAGATATTAAAGTTTGTAAGCGAATGCTGGTCGTTTTTCGCGTGAATAAAACGGAAAACATCCGGGTGAGTCACGCGCATCATTCCCATGTTAGCGCCGCGCCTGACGCCGCCTTGTTTAACGACTTCGGTCATCGTATTGACGATATTCATAAAGGAAATCGGACCGGAAGCGACGCCACGCGTTGAATTTACCATTGCGCCGTGTGGACGCAAAAATTCATATGTCATCCCTGTTCCGCCGCCTGTTTGGTGAATTGTCGCAGCGGCTTTGGCGTGTTCCATAATTCCTGGAATTGAATCGGGAACATTCAGAACAAAACACGCGGCAAGTTGTCCTTTCGGTTTGCCGGCATTGACGAGACAAGGCGTATTCGGAATGAATTCGCGATTGAGCATTGTTTCGAGCATCGAATTATAAAAATAATCCCGCATTATCGGGTCTTGTTCGGCAGTCGAAATGTGACTGACCACGCGGCGCACAATGTCCGCCCAAGTTTCAATCGCTTCACCGTTCACGTCTTTCAGCGAGTAACGCTTACTAACAACTTTTTGACCGTTCAAACCAATCGGTTTGATTTCGCGTTTGACGGCTGCTGCATTGCCGTTTCCATTTGTTTTCCCGTTTCTGGCGACAACTCCGCCCGATACAACAGGCTCAAAGACTGTACTCATTTTCGCTTACCTTTCCTCATGTCTTCGTTTTGGAGACACAGTTAGATTATATTTTAATGTTTTTATCTGTTTTTTGCATTATAAAATGCGGATGCTTTTAGAACTAGCTTTTGAACTTCACTTGAAAAAATATGTTCGGCTTCTTCATCAAGTGAAAAGCAATATACCCGAATTCAAATTCGCTTGTCAACAAAAAAATGCACAATATGTTGTGTATAGGTTAAAAAATTTCGCAAAATAAAGCGTAAGTTAAAGTAATTCATTAGGTTCCGAGGTTAAAAATTATTTATCTCGCGGGAAAACTTTGGCGGTCATTCAAAATTTGACATTACAACTTAAATTTGTCGAAATTGGTTCTTATGGATAAACTTATTCACGTAATGGCTGCCGACGAAACGGTGCGCGTTATGGCAGCAGTTACGACAGATATAGCAACCGAAGTGATTCGTCGCCACCGAACTTCTCCAACCGCCGCCGCCGCTCTGGGGCGCGTTTTAACCGGAACGCTTTTGCTTGGCTCAAGTCTAAAAGACTTTGATCGTTTAACCGTAAAAATTGAATGTAACGGCGCGGTGGGCGGTATTGTAGCCGAAGCCAATGCGACGGGCAAAGTGCGCGGCTATGTAAAAAATCCGCGCGCCGACCTGCCATTTAACGATAATGGAAAATTTAATGTCAGAGGGATTATCGGCGATGGAATGTTTTACGTTATACGCGAATCGGGATACGACATCGGACTTTACCGCGAACCCTACGTCGGTTCGGTGCCGATAGTTTCGGGTGAGATTGCGGAAGACTTTGCATACTATCTGGCGAAATCCGAACAAATTCCTTCGGCAGTTTTGTTAGGGGTTCTGCTTCAAAAAACAGAGCCTTTCGTAAAAGCATCGGGCGGCGTAATGCTGCAAATGCTGCCCGGCGCTAATCCGCATATTATTACGATAATAGAAGATACAATTCAACACGCGCCACATTTGACATCAGTAATCAGCAATAACACAACGCCGGAAGACCTCGTGAAATTAGCTCTAGGCGAGATAGATTTCGAGATTTTGGAAGAAAAGGAAATTGAGTTTGCCTGCAACTGTTCGTTTGATAGAGCAGTTTCATTGATTGGCTCGCTTGGTGCAAGCGAA
>MWVV01000353.1_pt1 | contig 16855 bp, 13 predicted proteins | sample 1047281 | NCBI WGS metagenome assembly MWVV01 (sample SAMN06349986, study PRJNA376086) | soil metagenome | isolation source: PT-2 sample Antarctic (ecotone) soil | place: Antarctica | collected 2015-01-13 | reverse complement strand
CAAGCCAACAGCGTGGATGTCAGAAACGGAATAGTCGCGGTGGCAGTCGAAGCAAACGTCAAAACCGACAACGGCAAAGTCGTTTTCTTTAATGCCTTCGGGAATTATTTAAACGCCGTGACGGTCGGCGCGCTTCCCGATATGCTAACTTTTACGCCGGACGGCACAAAAGTTCTCGTCGCCAACGAAGGCGAGCCGAATGACGCTTATACAATTGATCCGGAAGGCTCGGTGAGCGTCGTTGACATAAGCAGCGGCGTGGCGAGTGCGACGTCGACGACCGCCGGTTTTTTGGCTTTTAATAACGCCACGCTCAGTGCGAGCATCCGTATTTTCGGACCGAATGCCACCGTTGCTCAAGATCTCGAACCGGAATACATCGCTGTTTCAGACGACTCAAAAACGGCTTGGGTAACTTTGCAGGAAAATAATGCCGTCGGCGTTTTGAATTTGAGTACAGGCGAGTTCACCAAATTAATCGGTCTCGGTTTCAAGGACCACAGCCTCAGCCGCAATGGAATAGACTCCAGCGACCGCATCAGCAGCTCGGCTCCCGGCGTGATTGAAATTCTCCCAAGACCGATTTTCGGAATGTATCAGCCTGACGCTATTGACACCTTCAGCTACGCCGACGAAACTTTTTTCATCACCGCCAATGAAGGCGATGCGCGTGAATATGCAGGTCTCACGGAAGAGGTACGAATCAGTTCTCTGCTGCTCGACCCCACTATTTTTCCACAAGCGACATTTCTGAAAACAGATGCCCAAATTGGTCGTCTCAACGTAACAAAAACGCTTGGGAACACTGACGGCGATGCCGAATACGAAGCACTTTACGCTTTCGGCGCGCGTTCATTCTCAATTTGGAAAGGAAGCGGCGAACAAATCTACGACAGTGGTGATGAAATCGAACAGATAACCGCACGCGCCTTTCCGTCGTTTTTCAACGCCGGCAGCACAAACAATACACGCGATGACCGCAGTGACAACAAAGGACCCGAACCCGAAGGCGTAACCGTCGGGAAAATCGACGGGCGCAATTATGCGTTTATCGGTTTGGAGCGTATCGGCGGCGTGCTGGTTTATGAAATTACAAATCCCTACTCGCCGCGATTCGTCCAATATATCAACAATCGCAATTTCTTAGCCGCGACAAACACGCCGGCAGCCGGTGATTTGGCGCCTGAGGGATTGCATTTTATTTCTGCCGAAGACAGTCCGACCAAAACGCCTCTGTTAGTCGTTGCTAATGAAACAAGCGGTACAACTACCGTTTATGAAATCGTTTACTTCAGATTTAGAAGATTACTTCTATAAGAAAAAGGCGAAAGAGTTAAAAATCTTTCGCCTTTTTTTTAATTTTTCCTTCGTTTATTTTACGGCTGTCGTATTCGCCTTTTCTTTCGGGTCGTACGGCGTCGCTTGATAACGCTTAACGGCATCGAGCGCGTTGTCGTAATTGTCGCCGAGAGCTTCCGCGCGTTTGTATGCGGCAGTCGCTCTCGGGCGATCGCCTTTCGCGTCATAACCGTTGCCCATTTTAATATTTGACCAAACTGCAAGCCACGCCGGACTCAGATTTCCGCTCAAAACAGCTTTGAAATTATCAATCGCCAGATCGTAGTTGCGTTGTTCTAAAAAGAGCAATCCGAGATGGTAATAAATCCAGGAATTCGAGCGGTCAAGTTTTAGAGCGGCTTCAAACTGCTGCTGCGCTTCGACGTAATTTCCTTCCTTAAACTGCTCGATGCCGCGCCGCGCAATCGAGGAAATCCGTAAATCCTGGGAAATTCTTAATAGTTTATTATTTGGGTCAATAACTATTCCGATCGGTTTGCCGTTTGATTCGATATTGAAATCGGCGCTTGCATCTTCGATGTCAATCTTGACAATTTTAGATTCATTTTCACCTTCGGCACGAAGCTGGACTTCAACCGGCAGACGCAGATTGTCGTAGTTTTGCTTGACCGTTCCGCGCGTCACGAATTTGCCGCCGCGCGTGCGAATAATCTGATAATCCGTCGTAAATTCAGGGACCCCCGTGCCTTCAACCCATCGCGCAAAAAAGTATCGCATTGGTTGTCCGGCAACTTGAGTCGTCAATTTTTCAAAATCATCAATCGAAGCGTTTTTCCCGCGATACTGCTGTAGATATGTGCGAAGCAATTGATTAAATTTTTCCTGTCCGAGCGTATCGCGGAGGAGTTTGAAAACTAGCGCACCTTTACCGAACATTAAATATTGATACGCAACCGATTGATCTTCATGCACCGTCGGCGTGCGCGAAAGCGATGCGGTTTGTTCAAAAGTTAAAGATTTTTCTAAAAGTTCGCGCCGCAAGTTGTCGAGTTGCGCTCCCGAAGCCGTACTTTCACGGAGAGACTGGGCGCTGAATTCTGCTAAACCTTGCGAAACCCACGCATCGTCAAAAGACTTCAAACCAACCGTCAAGCCCCACCATTGCAGAGCGGCTTCGCGCTGAAGACGTTCCTGCGTAATATCGCGCGATTGTTCAAACAATTTGTCCGCCATAAAAATCATTCCCTGCATCGAATAGTAATCAAGGCTTTCGTCGTCAATCTGAACAATTACAAGGCGTTTGCCGCCGTCGGGCGCGCCGTATTGCTTCGTGTAAAAATCAAGCGCGCGTCCCAGAGTTTCACCGTAAGCGGCAACCTGCGCGTCCGTACCGGATTTAGTGTAAAACTGCAATTCATACTCGCCGAACCGCTGAGTTTTGTTCGTATATTTTCCGTAAGCAAAGTTTCCGATGAGCGCGGGCTTCGATTGCACAAATCGATATTTTCCGCCCGTCTGCGTCAGCGGCGCATCACTGAAACCGACGAGTTGAAAACCTCCGGGCACCGAAATCGTAATGTCCGATGTCGCGCGGTCAGCAGCATATTCGTGAAACGGAAACCAGCGTGCCGCATACATTAAATAACCCCCGTTATTGCCGACGGCAGCCAACCTTTTATTTAAGAGAGGTCCGCCCTGCGCGCTGTTTAAAATGCCGCTATATTTAAAACGCAAAGTAGTCGGCGTTCCTTTTGTGATAACTGCTCCGAAATCTACCTTAACGCTCGGACCTAAATCAGACACCCCAACCTGGTCTTGAATAAAAGTTACCTGGCTTGTTGTCGGGGAGATTGCGTTCCGGACCTTCGGCAAAGTTGTGGAAACGGAAGAAGCCGAATTTTGAAGCGTTACACTTTCGACTTTGAGCGATCCGTTTAGTTCAAAAGTAACAGTGCGTGTGTCTTCAAGCGGCGTAAAAGTTACGTCTGCCGTCGCATTTAATCTATTGTCACTGGGCGCAAGCTGCACGTCCATCGAATAATTCGTCACGTCGAACGTCGAACGTTGAATTTGTTGGGCGAGGATAGCGGAGGAGAAGAAAATTAGTGTAAAAATTAACCCGAATAACAATACGAAGTTTTTTGTAAATTTTTTCATTATATTAACGAAATCCCTGCTTAAATATTTACTGTCGGTTTTGCCTTTTTATGATGACGGAAAAACTCTATACGTTGGCTCGTTAAAAAGTGGTATCGGTAAGTGGTAAATGATGAGTATTTTGCTTTTCACTTACCGTTCACCACTTTCCACTTTCCACTATTTTACGTAAATCGGGTTGGAGATTATCCAGGGCATTTTATCGAACGGAGCGCCGAGCGAATCGAGATATACTTCTGTGCGGTAAGTTCCCTTTTCCTTCGCGTGAAAATTTATTTCCGTTTTATCCGTTTCTTCAAAAATCTTTTCGCCATTTTTGAAGATGACAAATCGCGCGATTTGCGGTGCGCTGATTTTCAGATTCAAAGTTTCCGTTAGAGTGATTTCATCGCCCATAATTTTCATTTCCGCTCCATTTTCCGCCGTAAACAAAAAACCTTCTGTCACGCTCAAAGCGTCAAATCCAACAAAGCAATGTCCGTTTTTAAGCGCATCGAGAAGATTTTCCTGGTTAAATTCTCTGTCTTTTTCAAGCAAAACGTGATTTCTGACGGTGCGAAAAATGGTTTCATAAGCGTCAATTTTAACATTGATAATTTTATTTCCCGCGTCGTCGCCGAAAAGATGAAAACCGATATTCGAGTGCGCGTCAGTTCCGGCGAATAAAGTTGATTTTTTTTGCGCCGTAACTTCGTCAAACTTTTGCAAATTTTCACCGGGACGCTGAAAATATTTAGCTAAAACTAATTCGGGGTAACTGTAATATGACCAAACCGCGTCAAAAAGAACGAGAACCGGATTCATCTTTTTGGCGTTCGTGTGCAAGCTGAAAACTTCGATGCCGTCGAAATCAGTGTCCCAGGTCTGGTGCTTTTCGGGATATGTAATAAAAGCGAGTTTGTTGTCCGTGTGAATTTGACGAAGGAAATCGGGCGTGGAAATTTTGTCGGCTTCTCCGGCTTCTGCGCTTCCCTTCAGCAATAAAAAACGATCACGACTGGCAGTCTCGACTTCCTGACCGTTGACAAAAAGAATGCCGTTATGCACACCGCGCAGAGTCATCTCGGAAGAATCGAAGAATTCCGAAGTATGTTCGGTCATTACAACAAAATCAAGCGCGTTTTTTTTCGCGCCGTCAATTAATTCGTCAAAGTTTCCGGTGCTGTGCCCGCCGATTAAAGTATGAACGTGAATCACGCCTTGAAAATCGTTGTAATTTTGATTTTCTGTTTTGATTTTTTGAGTTTCGAGCGTTGAAATCTTACCGGCGAGTTGACCAATTTTATAGCGATTATAGATAAAGGGAATTTGCGCCAAAAAAACAATGACAAAAATGACAATCGCTATTTTTTTCCACAGTTTCATAAATACTGTTAACTGAAAAAGTCAACGGAGACGACGCGTTCCGCAATTTCCCTTCCCAAGTTTATTACTTCCTGATGAGCAGCAACATTCGTATAAAAATCGAGCGCGGCGCGGTCTGGAAAAACCGCCACTAAACCTGTGTCGAATGAACGTTCGAGATGTAAAACGTCAAGACCGACATTAAAGCTAATAATATTCGGAATTACATTCGGTAGATTTTTTAGTTTAGCGACGTGTTGGTTGTGTTGTTCTAGTGTTGTTTCCGGTTTGTATTTCCAGCAAACGATATGGGTCAGCATAATTGTTACCAAAGTTTTTCAACGTTTAATACAAATTCTTTTAGTAGCGGTTCACCACTGACTTTTGAGGGATGATCTAAAATTTCCGCCTCAACACCCTGCCGATAGACATAAACTTTTTTCTCCGACGGGTCAATCAGCCAGCCAAGCTGTGCGCCATTTTCAACGTATTCGCGCATTTTTTCCTGCAATGTAAAAAGCAAATCCGTGCGTGAGCGAAGTTCGATGACGAAATCGGGACACAACGGCGGAAATTTTTCCTGTTCTTCATTGCTCAAGCTGTTCCAACGTTCATTGCTCACCCAAGCCAAGTCAGGCGAGCGTTTCGCGCCGCTCGGTAAAACAAATACGGTTGAAGAATCAAAACCGACGCCCGTTCCGTCTTTTTCCGACCATTTCCCAAATTCAACAATCAACGAAAAATTTCGATAGCCCGTTCTTCCTCCGGTTGGCGGCATAACAATTAATTCTCCTTCTTTGGTCAATTCTATTTTCAGGTCTGGATTTTGACGGCAGAAATCTTCAAAATCTTCATCATTCAGTTTTTTCAGAATTTCCTGAAAATTTAGAACAATTGAAGCCGGATAAGCGTCTTGAACGGAAAAACTCGGATTCATATTTTTTTACTCCTTACTACTCACACCATTTTCGCGTAACTTCGTGCCGATACGCAAACATTTTTTCTAATTTCGGTAAAACCACAAACGGCGCGGCGAATGCGCCGAAAATCCAGAACGGCGGTTCAAACTCGATTTCGTCTCTTAAAATTGCACCCGTCCCGTGCGGTTTTATGATATGTTGATGCCGCCAAATTTTAAAAGGTCCGGAAATTTGCACGTCTTCAAACATCTCCGGCGGCTCGTAACGAGTGTGTTCGGCAACCCAGCGTGACGAAATTAAACCGAAAATCTTTTGTTCGATAATTGCCTGCGAGCCGATTTGTTTGATGTCGGCTTTCTGAATTACTTTCGCGTTTTCCCAGGGTGGAATCAGACGCTCGAAGGCATCGGGCAATTCATGAAACGCGAAAACCTTTTCAGGTGCGGCTTTGATAAATGTTTCTTTGATGAATTTCATATGAAAAACCTCAAGCAGCTTTCCCGTAAAGGTGCAAAGAAAAGCCGGAAATATTTTAAATCATTGTGAAAAATAAAAATACTTTATTTTTTACCTTATTCTTCCTTTGCCTCTTTGCGTCTTGGCGGGAAATCCTCGTCTAAAAGTTTATTTAGCAAATCCCAAGCTTTCTTGATGTGTCTTTCTTCAACCCTGAGGCTGCCGATTGAAAGCCGGAGCGTAAACTTCCCGTTTAGTTTTGTATGCGAAATATAGGCTTTACCTGAAGCGTTGATTTTGTTCATCAAGTTTTCGTTTAGCGCATCCAAATCTTTAATATTTTTGGGACACGCGCGAAAACATACGAGCGCAAACGGCACGGGCGCGAGCAGTTCCCACCTCTCTGATTTTTCAATCCACGACGCGAGAAGTTTTGCCAACCGACAATGTTCGCGGATTCTTTCAATCAAACCTGCTTGACCGAAATAACGCATCACAAACCAAAGTTTCAAAGAACGAAAACGGCGACCGAGTTGGATGCCGTAATCCATTCCGTTTTTTACCGCTCCTTCATTGGTTTTGAGATATTCCGGCACGAGAGAAAACGCCTTTTTAAGCATTTCCAAATCCTTGCAATACAAAACCGACAAATCAAATGGCGTGAACAGCCATTTGTGCGGATTCGTCACGATCGAATCGGCTCGCTCGCAGCCTCTCAGACAGTTTTGCAGTTCTGGAACAATCGCCGCACTTCCCGCATACGCTGCATCAACGTGCAGCCAGAGATTTTCCCGGTCGCAAATTTCTGCAATCGCTTCGACCGGGTCAATGCTCGTCGTCGAAGTCGTCCCGATTGTTGCGACGACGCAGAACGGAAGATAACCGTTTTGCTTGTCTTCGGCAATGGCTTCAGCTAATTTTTCGGGAATCAAGCGAAATTCTTTGTCCGTCTCGATTTTTCGCAGTGATTTTTGCCCGAGACCGAGCGTGATCACCGATTTATCAATCGAAGAATGAACTTGTTCCGAACAGTAAACCCGAAGCAGAGGCAAGTCGCTGTGCCCGCTCATCCCGTTTTCGCGGATTTGCAAATCCAATTTTTCACGCGCCGCCGCAATCGCGTGCATCGTCGAAACCGAAGCCGTATCGTAAATAATTCCCTCGAAATGTTCCGGCAGGTTCATCATTTGCCGCAGCCAGGAAAGCACGACGTCTTCGAGTTCGGTTGAGGCGGGCGACGTGCGCCAAAGCATCGCTTTCTGGTCGAACGCCGCCGCAAGAAGCTCGCCGAAAATTCCAGCCGCGCTCGTCGAAGTCGAAAAAAGTCCGTGAAAATTCGGATGATTCCAATTGGTAACGGCGGGCAAAATCAATTTATCGACATCGGCTAATATATCCGCAAAATCTTCGCCGTTTTTAGGCGCGGACTTCGGCAGATTATCTTTTAACCAGTTCGGCTCGACCTTTGAAAGCACCGGAAGCTGTTCGATGTTTTGAAAATAATCGGCTATCCAATCAATAATCTCGTGTCCGGCGCGGCGAAAATCTCCCGCGCTCATATCGCCGGTGTCAGGCGCAAATGTTTGTTCTGAAATTTTATTTTCTTTTTTTTGCATAGAAATTCTCGAATATTAATCGCTAATTGCTTTAGACTTTTTCTCTTCATCCTTTATCATTCATCTTTCATACTTTTCCAATATTGCCCCTTCGTGCAATAATTTTCAAAATCAGATACAATGCTTTGAATTTCAAACTTTACCCGAATAAGCGACGTGATAGGCGAGTGATTGGAGACAGTTTAACTTTTTATTCAACGCTATAATTTTATCTGTGAGGCAAAATATGAAAAATATCTTTCTGGCTTTCAGCATTATTTTTTCGATAGTTTTTTCGTCCGCGTGCGTGGACAAAGGCGCGAACAGCACAACGACGACCGGCGGCGAGGGCAGCGGCGATATTAAAGTCGGCGTTTACGGCGACACGAGCGGCGCGACTTCGAGTTTTGGTCAGTCAACCAAAAACGGCATCCAGCTTGCTTTTGAGGAAATCAATGCGGCTGGCGGCGTTAATGGAAGGAAACTTATAATGATATTTGAAGACGACCAGGGCAGACCCGAACAAGCCAAAACGGTTGTTTCCAAACTTATCAATCAAGATAAGGTGCAAGCCTTACTCGGTGAAGTCGCTTCGACCAATAGTTTAGCCGCCGCGCCCGTCGCGCAGGACGCAAAAATTCCGATGATTACGCCGTCCTCGACCAATCCGAAAGTGACGGAAGTCGGTGATTATATTTCCCGCGTTTGTTTTATTGATCCGTTTCAAGGCTCGGTGATGGCGAGATTTTCGGCAAACACTTTAAAAGCTAAAACAGCCGCTATTATCGGCGACGTCAACTCCGATTACAGCAAAGGCTTGACCGCCGTCTTTGAACAGGAATTTACCAAACTCGGCGGACAAGTCGTTGCTAAAGAGGCTTATACGCAAACCGACCCGGATTTCAAAGGACAATTAACCAAAATCCGCAACCTTAAACCGGACGTGATTTATATTCCGGGCTATTACGGACAAGTCGGAATTATCGCCAAGCAAGCCCGCGAACTCGATATGAATATGCCGCTTCTCGGCGGCGACGGTTGGGATTCGCCCGACCTCTGGAAACTCGGCGGCGAGGCTTTGAAAAACGCCTTCATTTCCAATCATTATTCGGCGGACAATCCCGCGCCGGAAATTCAAAATTTCGTCAAAGCCTATCAAGCAAAATTCAGTGTCGCGCCCGATTCGTTAGCGGCTTTGGCGTATGACGCGGCAAAGGTTTTGGCTGATGCAATAAGGCGTGCAGGCGGCACGGACAGCGCGAAATTAAAAGATGCCATCAACGCCACGAAAGAGTTTAAAGGCGTAACGGGAAGCATCACGCTCGACGCTAGCCGCAACGCGGTCAAGCCCGCCGTAGTTTTAGAACTAAGTCCGGCAGAAAGTAAGTTTACCTTTAAGGAAACGATTTATCCCGAAGGTATGAGCGCGCCGACCAATACAAATACCAATTCTTCAATGAATATGAACTCGATGAGCGGCGGTAATATGAATTCAAATTCGATGACCGGCGGCAATATGAATTCAAACGTGTCATCCGGGTCGAATATGTCAATGAATTCAAACTCCGCGAACTCAAGCGCGATGAATGCAAATATGCGGTAGGTTCAAGGCTCAAAATTCAATGTTCAAAGTTAAATGCAAACTTTGAACATTGAACATTGAACTTTGAACTCGAACATTTATGGATACTTTTGTTCAGCAGCTTATCAATGGTTTAACCATCGGCTCGATTTACGCGCTTATCGCGCTTGGTTACACAATGGTTTACGGGATTTTGCGGCTCATTAATTTCGCGCACGGCGATATTTATATGGTCGGCGCGTATGCCGGCTATTTACTCGCCATTCATCTCGGTTTTGAAGCGAATCCGTCAATCTTCGGTTTTATCGTCGTGCTGCTCGGCGCGATGCTGATTGCCGGTTTAATCGGGATGGCAATCGAGCGTTTCGCGTATCGTCCGGTGAGAAAATTCTCCAGAATGACGACGCTGATTACTGCAATCGGCGTGTCGCTTTTAATCGAATATCTGTTCGTCTTTATCTTTTCGGGAACGCCGCGCTCTTTTCCGCAGCTTCTCCAGAATGACAATTATACGATTTTCGGCAACGCGACGATTTCCACTTCGCAAATGTTGATTTTCGTGGTTTCGGTTCTGCTGATGATTGCTCTGCAATACATTATTTTCTATACGAAAATCGGCAAGGCGATGCGAGCCGTTTCTTTTAACCTGAATTCGGCGAAGTTGATGGGCATCAATACCGATTTTGTTATCGCTTTTACGTTCGCACTCGGCTCGGCACTCGCGGCGGCAGGCGGAGTTTTGACAGCGCAATACAATCCTAAAATCGAGCCTCTGATGGGAATTATCGTCGGTTTAAAAGCCTTTGTCGCGGCGGTTCTGGGCGGCATCGGCAACATCCCCGGCGCGGTTCTCGGCGGTTTATTAATCGGCGCGGCGGAAACTTTAGTCGTCGGCTACGGAAGTTCTATCGGTATTCCGTCAACTTATCGTGATGCTGTCGCATTTGCAATTTTAATTTTAGTTCTTTTGGTTCGTCCGGCAGGTCTTTTGGGGTCGAACGTGCAGGAAAAAGTCTAGCGATTTTGGATTTTGGATTATTTTCAGTTGATTTTATCTTTATCATTAACGGTTTGTTTTAATAATAAATAAAATCCAAAATCCAAAATCTAAAATCCAAAATAAATATATGTCTTCTTGGGTGAAGAGTTTAATTACGGGAATCGTAGTCATCGCGCTTTTGTATATTTTAAACGCGATGATGAGCAGAGGCGGGTTTTTCGGCGCGGGCATTGACGATTACACGGCGCGACTGCTAGTGTTTATCGCCATCAATGTCATCCTCGCCACATCCTTAAATTTAATCAACGGTTTTACCGGACAATTTTCCATCGGACACGCCGGATTTATGGCGGTCGGAGCGTATTCGTCCGCTTTTTTTACGGTCAATTACGGCAAAGCGATTGAAGGCTCGTTCGGGTTTTTAGGCGAAACGGGCGCAGCAAGCGTCGTTTTAATCATCGCAATTGTCATCGGCGCTATTGTCGCCGCGATTGCGGGTTTGATTGTCGGCATTCCGTCCTTGCGTTTAAAGGGCGATTACCTGGCGATTGTCACGCTCGGTTTTGCCGAAATTATTCGCATCGTGATTTTGAATATCGACGCGGTCGGCGGCGCGACCGGCTATCAAGTTCCGGGTTACGCCAATTTTCTCTGGATTGGAATCTTTGCCGTCATCACCGTTGTCGTCGTTCACAATATCGTCAAATCCGATTCGGGGCGCGCTCTGGTTTCAATCCGTGAAGACGAACTCGCGGCGGAAGCGATGGGCGTGAACACGACGCGCTATAAAGTTACGTCGTTCGTTATCAGCTCGGCATTTGCCGGAATCGCGGGCGTTCTGTTCGCGCATTACAACAAATTTCTCTCGACCAATGATTTTCAATTTATCAAATCGTTTGAAGTTATCATTATGATTGTCATCGGCGGAATGGGGTCGATGACCGGCGCGATTATCGGCGCAATCGTCGTTACGCTTTTACCCGAACTGCTTCGTGGTCTTCCCGCTATTCAAGTCGGCTCAAGCACGTTCCAGTTCTCCGATTTGCGCCTCGTGATTTTCGCTCTGATTTTGATTTTGACGATGATTCTGCGTCCGCAGGGAATTTTCGGAACAGCCGAAATCGGCAATATCTACCGGCGTTTTAGAAACAAATTAGGAAAAACCGGAGGTTTGGAATAATGCAGGAAAACGGCAGAAGCATTTTACAAACCGATAAAGCGACGATTCGTTTCGGCGGACTGGTCGCCGTCAACGAACTGACGATGAGCGTCGGCAAAGGCGAAATCTACGGTCTCATCGGTCCGAACGGCGCGGGGAAAACGACGATTTTTAATTTGCTGACCGGTGTTTATGAACCGACTTCCGGCGATATTCGCATCAATGGAACGCGCGTCAACGGCTTGCGCCCGTTTCAAATCTCGCGGCTCGGCGTTTCGCGCACATTTCAAAACATCCGACTTTTTCCGAGTATGACAGTTTTGGAAAATGTCGTAACCGCATGTCATCGTCACGCCAACCAAAATATGCTCGACGCGGTTTTTCGTCTGCCGCGCTATTTCTCGGACGAATCCGAACACCGTAAATTTGCAATGGAACTGCTCGAAATTTTCGACCTGGCAAAGTATAAGGACGAAGGCGGAACTTCACTTCCATACGGTAATCAACGGCGTTTGGAAATTGTCCGCGCCCTCGCCACGCGCCCGAATTTATTACTCCTGGACGAACCGGCGGCGGGAATGAATCCGTCCGAGCAGGGAGACTTAACCGGTTTGATAAAGGAAATCCGCGACCGTTTCGGTTTGACAATCGTTTTGGTCGAACACAATATGCGCGTCGTGATGGGCGTTTGCGACCGCCTGCAAGTCATCGATTACGGAAAATCAATCGCGCTCGGACTGCCGCAGGACATCAAAAATGACCCGAAAGTTATCGAAGCATACCTCGGAGATTGACGGAATTTGCGATTTTCGATTTGCAATTTGCGATTGGTTTTATCATTTGACAGCAATCTGAAATCGAAAATGCTTGCCGACGGAATTTTTGAAATGATTTGATTTTCGGTAAATCCACAATCGCAAATCGCCAATTTAAATATGTTAATTTTAGAAAATGTATCCGTAAATTACGATGCCATCGAAGCCTTGACCGATATTTCCCTGACGGTCAACCAGGGCGAAGTCGTAACTTTAATCGGCGCGAACGGCGCGGGGAAAACAACGACTCTGCGGACAATTACCGGTTTGCTCATCCCAAAAAACGGGCGGGTAATGTATGAGGGCAAACAGATTAGTGGAATGCCAACCTTCAAGCTCGTGCCGATGGGAATTGCGATGTCGCCTGAAGGTCGCGGCGTGTTTGCAAATCTTTCGGTGCGCGAAAATCTGGATATGGGCGCGTATATCCGCAAGGACAAAAAAGGAATTTCGGACGATATGGAACGCGCCTTCACGCTTTTTCCGCGTCTTAAGGAACGCGAGAAACAAAAAGCCGGAACGCTTTCCGGCGGCGAGCAGCAAATGCTGGCGATGGGACGCGCGATGATGTCGCGCCCGCGTCTTTTATTACTTGATGAACCCTCGCTCGGTCTCGCGCCGCTTCTCGTTCACACGATTTTTGAAGCGGTTGACGAAATTCGCAGCGAAGGAACGACGATTTTACTGGTTGAGCAAAACGCCAACGCCGCGCTTCATCATTCGGACCGCGCATATGTTCTTGAAACCGGCAGAATCGTGATGGAAGGCGACTCGAAACAACTCGCCGCCGATCCGCGCGTCAAAGAAGCGTATCTGGGCGAATAATTAGAGAGTTCAAAGTCCAAAGCCCAAAGTCCAAAGTCGAAAGCTGTTCTTGACTTTGGACTTTGGACTTTAGACTAAAATGAAAACCGAACAATCAAAAACCTGGTGGAGATGGCTCGCCGTTGCCGCGTCTGCCTTGGCAATTGCGTTCATTCCAGTTCCTGAAGGCATAACCCATGAATCGTGGACGCTTCTGGCGATTTTTATCGCCACGATTGTCGGCTCGATTGTTCAGCCTTTGACGGGCAGCGCAATGGTTTTGCTCGGCGTTATCGCCACCGTGCTTTTCGGCGCGTTAGAGCCGAAAGACGCTTTGAAAGGTTATAGCGAGCCGGTCGTGTGGCTGGTTCTGGCGGCGTTTTTTCTGTCGGTCGGAATGATAAAGACCGGATTGGGCAGGCGCATCGCGCTGCTTTTCGTCCGCGCAATCGGACGCAAAACCATCGGACTCGGCTACGCTCTGGTTTCGACCGATTTTGTCCTTGCTTCGATGATTCCATCAAACGGAGCGAGAAACGGCGGCGTGATTTTGCCGATTGCACAAGGCGTTTGCGAGACTTACGATTCGCGTCCCGACGACGGAACATCTGGAAAACTCGGCACATTTTTGATGAATTTGCTTTATCAATGCGATGTCATAATTTGCGCGACCTTTCTCACCGGACAAGCCTCAAACTTAATCATCGCCAAACTTGCGAAAGAAACGGCGAACGTTGAATTGACTTATGCGAGTTGGTTCGTTGCTGCCATCGTACCGAGTTTAATTTCGCTCATTGCCATTCCTTTTTTGATTTACAAATTATTTCCGCCCGAAATTAAGGAAACACCTGAAGCCCCAAAATTTGCTAATGATGAGCTTGTTAAACTCGGTTCAATAACCAACCATGAAAAGATAATGCTCGCTGTTCTGGTTAGCGTGGTTTTTTTGTGGACGACAAAGGATTACCTGCATAAATTCGACACTGCAATCGTTGCGCTTTTAGGCATCGGCGTTTTGCTCTTCGCCAAAGTTTTAGATTGGCGAGATTTGATGGGCGAAAAAAATGCGTGGTCTGTTTTCATATGGTATGGCGGGCTCGTCAATATGGCGACGTTTTTAGGCGAAACGGGTATCACGAAAATTTTCGCCGACCGAATGGCGGGAATGACTTCGGGAATGATTTGGACGTTCGCTTTGGCAATTCTCGTGCTGGTTTATTTCTACTCGCACTACTTTTTCGCTTCGATTACGGCGCACGTCCTGGCGATGTTCGTGCCGTTTCTGGTAGTTACCATTGGAGTCGGCGCGCCCGCCGGATTAACTGTTTTGCTGCTCGCTTATTTTTCAAATCTCAACGCCGGTCTCACCCATTACGGCACCACTCCCGCGCCGATTTATTTCGGAACGGGTTATGTTAAACAGAAAACCTGGTGGACAATCGGCTTGCTCGCGTCAACGGTGAATATTTTGATTTGGTCAATCGTCGGATTGATTTGGTGGAAGTTTTTAGGCTGGTGGTGAGCTTTTTTGTACAACTTTCAGTTCAGATTAAACAAAATAAAAAGGGCTGACATAATGCCTGCCCTATAAATTTATTTTAAAAAGTTTAGTTCCCTTGCGGCGGAGCCGGAGCCTGTTGCTGTTGTTGAAGCTGCTGCTGAAGTTGGGGCGGAATCTGCGGAGATTCCGGAGTTTCCACCTCGGAAACATCTTCGAGTTTCGCCAAGGCATCCTGATAAATTTTAATATCGCCTTTCGCTTCCATTTCTCTGCGCAGCGAAGCTATGTAATCAGAAAAAACTTGTCCGCGTTTTTGAGTCTGCATCGTTTTGATAAGTTCGTCGCGTTGTTTGGCAAAGTCTTCCATATTCACTTCTTCGCGGTTGTGAAGACCGACGACATACCAATTATCACCGATTTTCACCGGAGATTTTGTTACTTCACCCGGTTTTAAATTGAAGATGGCATCTTCTAATGGTTTTGAAGTTGCTGCGTTCGGACCTTCGCCGAGCGGTGAACCAAGAACGAAGCTTTTTGCCTCCTGCGCCTTTAAGCCCTTACTTTGCGCGGCGGCGCTCAAACCGCTTGCCGAAGTCGTTTCGGCGGCAATCTGTTTAGCGATTTCCTCAACTCGCGTCCGCGCCTGTTCAACTTTCAATGTTTCGATGATCTTTTCTTTCACTTCATCAAATTCGGCATCGCGCGGATCTCTTTTTTCTACCAGAAGCGGGATCGCAAAGCCATTTTGGATAGGAATCTTATCGCCGACATCATTTTGATTTTCGAGTCCGGCAATGCCTTCTTCAAACTGCGGCGAAACACCGACATTTTCGACTTCGTCGCCCGGTTTGACAAAATCGGTTTCGCGCACCATTTCGCTTCCGCTCATACTGGCTTGCGCGGCAAATTCTTCCGCTACCGCTCGTACGTCTTTGACTTCCTTGAGACGGTCTGTAACTTTTTGAGCTAACTCGGCGGCAACGCCATATGCACGGCGATTTCTCAAGCTTACTTCAATTTCCTTTTTTGCGTCCTCAAAGCTTTTTGCCACCGCTTCGCCGCGCCGCAAAATGTAATATCGGTCTTGGAACTTAATCGGCTCGGTCACATCGCCAGGTTGCAGTGTCAAGAGGCGTTGATAGGGGTCGGTCGGATTCTTCGCATTTTCGCGCACCAAACCGGGCAGCCTTCCGCCGTTCGCCGCCGTTCTCGTGTCTTCAGATTGTCCTTTTGCTAATTCGGCAAAATCCTCTTCGGTAGATTTTGAACGCGCCTGCGCGACGAGTGAATTCGCTTTTTCCAAAACCGCGCCTTCTAATTCGGGATTGGCAAGCTGCAAAACGATTTGCTGACCCTGGACGCCGGCTTGTTTTTTATCGGCAGGAATATTCTCGTATTCGGCTTTTAGTTCTTCTTCTGAAATCGGAAGTTTCTCACCGATTTTTGCCGTGTTGAGGAAAATATAGCGAATCTTCTTTTGCGGAGCATTTATGTAAAAATTTTGTTTGTTTTGCTCGAAATAATTTTTCAGCTCTTCGTCTGTCGGTTTGATGGTCTGCGCCACATCAGCGCCGGTAATCGGAATAAAAGTCAAATCCGACTTGGTGTTTTTACGTTTAAAGTCGTCGAGAACTTCTTCTTCGGAAACCATCACGCCGGCTGTCAGAAAAGCCTCCAGTTTATCTCCGCTCAACTGATCGCGAACTGATTGCTCGAAAGCTTTGACGCTTCCGAATTGTTCGGTTACATTCTGTTCATAAAGCTTTTGATTAAACGGTTTTCCGTCTGTGGATTTGTTTTGCTGCCGAATATAACCGGCAACTTCGGCATCCGAAGAAATCAGACCGAGCCGATCAGATTCATTGCGGACAATGCGTTCACGGATCATTCCGTCAACCAGAAATTTGGCGGGCAGGTCACGTCCCATCCGGCTGATATTCTCTTTCTGCATTGCCAGTTCGCCGACGGTAATCTGTTCACTGCCGACTTTTGCCACGGCTGCTTCGTCACGAATTAAATTGCCCTGCACGTCGGTCGGCGCGGGCGCGTAAAAAACTATCAGACTGATGACCATAATGACGGCGAAAAGTAAAAGAACGAAATTACGCGTTCTTTCCATACGACTGAAAAACTTTAACATCTTTTATTTCCTACTTTTTGAAGATTTATTGTATTTTACACTATTTTGTTGTCAGTTGAGACAAAGCGCGATTTTATCAGATT
>MWVV01000333.1_pt1 | contig 16895 bp, 14 predicted proteins | sample 1047281 | NCBI WGS metagenome assembly MWVV01 (sample SAMN06349986, study PRJNA376086) | soil metagenome | isolation source: PT-2 sample Antarctic (ecotone) soil | place: Antarctica | collected 2015-01-13 | reverse complement strand
AACGATTAACTTGCTATCCTTTCTTAAATGTTCCTGCTCTTTCTTTGTAAGCTCGTACCCGAGTTCCGAGCCGACAATTTCGCTTCCGCCGTAAGGTAGATAAACCGTGATTCCGATATTCATAAAGTTGCTTTGTTCGCTTATGTTTAATTGCTTTCAGAGAATGTTATCAATTGAAATCTCAAATTATTTTAGCACCTCGCGATACTCGATCGGAACAGTCGGCAGATAGAATTTCGTTTCCAAACTTCTCTTTCAAAAATATTCAATTTACACACTTCTGTTTTAGTGTAAGTAGTCGTGCAAAATTAACTTAGCCAATCGGCAGTCGTTTTGAGTTCAAACTTTAGTTTGCTCCGTCGCGCTTCGCCGGCGAAAGCACGATATAATCGTCAACTCAAAGCGCGATTTACCTTTATTTAATTGTGAATGACTACTTAAATTAAAATATTTGTTAGAATTCCGGGTTCGTCAAACTTTGTTTGCGGTCTGTTTAAAATTTCAGGTATTCGGACGCGTTCTGCAACCAATGTTTTTTGTGATAAATTTTTAGTGATGTTGGAAAAAGAACTGGAAATTACCATTAATTTAGCGCGACAGGCGGGCAGAATAATTTTAGATTTTTATGCGACGGACTTTGAAATCGAAGCGAAAGTCTTTGCCGACAATTTTTCTGAACCGGTGACGATTGCCGACCGCGCCGCCAGCCAAATTATTGTCGAAGCTCTCAGCAAAAATTTCCCGGATGACGGAGTTTTGTCTGAAGAAGAATTTGATGACCGGGAAAGGTTGGGGAAAAAGCGCGTGTGGATTATTGATCCGCTTGACGGAACGCAGGGCTTCGTTGATAAAAATGGTGATTTCGCAGTTCAGATTGGTTTAGCCGAAAACGGTGAAAGCATTCTCGGCGTAGTCTTTCTGCCGATTGAAAATGTTTTGTATTACGCGCGAAAAAGCGGCGGCGCGTGGCTGGTTGACAATGGAAAAACTCCGGAGCGGATGGAGGTTTCCGGCAAAATTGATTTCAGCCGAATGAATCTGGCGACGAGCCGCAATCATCGAAGTGCCGGAATGTCGCGCGTTTTTGAAAGTTTCGGTTTGAAATCAGAAACGCGGCGCGGTTCGGTCGGTCTAAAAATCGGTTTAATTACGCGCCAAATCTGCGATTTATATGTTCATCTCAGTCCGCGCACCAAACACTGGGACACGTGCGCGCCGGAGATTATTCTGACCGAAGCGGGCGGCGAACTGACCGACCTTTTCGGCGGCAAAATCATTTATAATACGCCGGACGTTCACAATTACAACGGCGTCTTGGCAACCAACGGCAACGCGACACACGAGCGGGCGGTAGAAAGTTTGAAACCTTTGTTGAATGAATTCGGCAGGCTGCGCGTAAAACCCGTCGCGAGAAATTAAATAAAGAGAAAAGGGAAGTTATGCAGAAAAAATTGCAAAGTGTTTTTGATAAACTGAGCGTTTTCAACGAATCAGGCGAGCTAAATGTGATTGTTGACACGCCGAAGGGAAGCCGCAACAAATACAAATTCGACGAAGATCTGGGACTTTTCAAATTAGGCGGCGTCTTGGCAGTCGGACACTTCTTTCCGTTTAATTTCGGTTACATTCCGGGCACGCTCGGCGGCGACGGTGATCCGCTCGATGTTTTGATTTTAATGGATGAACCGGCTTTTGTCGGCTGCCTGATTCCTTCAAGGTTAATCGGCGTGATCCAGGCTAGACAGACCGAAAACGGAAAAACCGAGACTAATGACCGACTTGTTGCCGTCGCTGCCAATGCCCGCGCTCATTCGGACGTCAAATCACTCAAAGACTTGAACAAAACTTTGATTGACGAAATTGAACATTTTTTCGTTTCTTACAATGAAGCGAAAGGAAAAAAGTTTGAACCGACGGGTCGCGCCGGGGCACAAAAGGCACAAACAATTGTTGTGGAAAGCACAAAACAAAAAAAGCATTAGCCACGAACAGACACGAAAGTGCACCGACTAAAATAAAAATAGGACTTTCTCATTATGCGGAAACGCGCGCAAAGCAAGTGTGTTTCGAACATTTTACGCCCTTGCTTGGCGTAGGCTTCGGTAAAAACTGAAAAAGTCCTTAAATAAATAATTTTCGTGTACTTTCGCGTCTGCTGCTGGCTAAAATTCTCTGCGTTTTGAGCATCCAATTTGCTATAATCATATTATGAAATTCCTGCATATATCTGATGTTCACCTCGGCTGCACGCGTTATCAATTAGCGGAAAGCCCGCGCGATTTTTTTGATGCGTGGATCGATGTTCTGCAAAAATATGCGATTGGGGAAAGCGTCGATTTTGTTTTGATTGGCGGTGATTTTTTTCACAAACGCAATGTTCCGCCCGAGACGATGAACTACGCTTTTGCAGGGTTGTCTTTGCTGAAAGATAACAATATTCCGTGCGTGGCGATTGAGGGAAATCATGACCAGTTGGGAAACGATACCGAACACAGTTGGTTGCGCTCGCTCGCCAAATGGAATTTAATCAAGCTGTTGGAGCCAAAAAATATTGAAGGGAAAATAACTTATACGCCGTGGGATGAAGAATATGGCGTCGGCGGATTTATCGACATCGGCAATGCGCGAATTTTTGGCTCGCTGTGGTACGGCGCGTCGGCAAATTGGGCGATTCCGATGCTGACTGAATCGATCAAAGAAAATACCCGCCCGGGCGCGTTTCAGATTTTGCTGCTCCACACGGATGTTGAAGGTCATCAGACGCACCCGATTCCCGCGCTGTCGCTGGCAAATTTGAAAGAATTAAAGTCAGTAACTAATTACGTTGCGCTCGGACACACGCACAAAAGTTACGAAATCGACAATTGGGCGTTTAATCCGGGTTCTCTAGAAATAACGAGTATTGACGAATACCGCGAAACGCGGGGCGCGTTTTTGATCGAAGTCGGCGAGAATCTGGAAGTTACCGCCCAGCATCTGCGAGATTACCGGCAGAGACCGTTTCAGCGTTTGTCGTTTGACGTTTCGGGCTACAGCGACGTGAAGGACATTACGGACGGCGTTCTCGATAAGGTAAAAAACGAAGCGCGCGCGTTTGATGAAAATTCCGAACTGTCACGTCCAATCATCGAAATAACTCTGCGCGGGCATCTCGGTTTTCCAAACTCAAATCTCGAGCAGCAAAAAATTCGTGATGAAGTAAGAGAGATGACCGGCGCGCTGCACGTGCGGATCAAAAATCACACCGCGCCGATTGAATATGCGGTCGCGGCAGGAATGGGCGAAGACGTTTCGCGCGAAAAACTCGAACGCCGCGTCGTCGAAGATTTAATAATCCGTGATAACCGCTACAAAACGCGCGTCGATGAAATGGCGGACGCGATTGTCGGCGCGAAACGTCTGGCTTTGAGCGACGAAACGCCCGATAAGATTGTTGACTTTATAGCTCTCAAAATAGTCTAAAATCCAAAGTCTCAAGTTCAAAATCGTCGATCAATTTGACTTTGGACTTTGGGGACTTTGGACAGTAAATCTTATGTCCGAACCCTCAGAAAAAGTTATTGGAATCAAGCATCTGCCGCTGTTTCCGCTTCCGCTTGTGCTGCTTCCAAATGAACTTTTGCCGCTTCATATTTTTGAGCCGCGCTACCGGCAGATGTTCAAAGATATTGCGCTCGAGAAAAATTTATTTGGCGTCACTTATTTCAATCCGCAGGAATCATTCATCGAAAAACCGCTCCCGGACACCATCGGATGCGTTGCGGAAGTGCGCGAAAGTCAGACGATGCCTGATGGTCGCTCCAATCTTTTGTCGATCGGTGTAATCAGGTATCGCCTTCTCGATTATGTTGAAACGGATGATTCGTATCTGGTCGGAGAAGTCGAGTTTTTTGGAGATTTAGAGGAAGACACGAATCTTTTGAAGCCTTTGACCGAAGAGGTTTCAGAACTCTTTAAACGCATCGCCAGTGCCGCTCGCAAGCTCAGCGGTGAACGCGGCACTTTCCCCGCTATTTCACAAACCGAACCGCAGGCGTTGTCTTTTCTGGTCACCGCCGCTTTTAATCTCGAACCCGATTTGAAATATCAATTATTGGAGATGCGTTCAACGATTGAAAGACTCGAGCGCTTACGCGAAATTCTTCTCCAAGCTGTCGGTAGAATGGAAGAAAGCGCGGAAATCCACAAAATTGCTAAAACAAACGGGCATAGTAAAAAGAAAATAAACCTAAATTGATGTAGATTTGAGTCATACAATACAAACAAAATACAACTTGAAATTGATTTTAAGAGTCTTAAACGCCAGCTACAGAAAAAGACTTTTGCACGAGTTGCCGAAAATGTTACGATTAAGATGCATTTGAAAAGGAAGAGTTTCAACCGATGAAAACAAAATTATCCGCCTGTTTATTAATTGTTTGCGCTTTTTGTTTGAATACGTTTGCGCAAACAATTACGCAAACAATCGCCAAAAACGAAATAAAAGTTAAAACTGAAAAAGCGTCGAACACGCAGTTTTTTCCGCTTTCCGAACTTAGAGAAGGAATGAAAGGCACGGCGCGAACCGTTTTTCGCGGCAGTGAGCCAGAGGAATTCAATGTTGAAATTCTCGGAATAGTGCCAGGCGCGATTGGTCCCAAGCAGGATATGATTGTCGGACGAATTTCAGGCGGCAGCAGCGACCGAACGAGCGTTTTCGCCGGAATGAGCGGCTCGCCCGTTTATTTGGACGGCAAACTTCTCGGAGCGATTTCATACAGTTTTCCTTTTTCAAAAGAACCGATTTGCGGCATTACGCCGATTGACCAGATGATTACGATTTTTGAAAAAAATCAAAATATCAAAATAAAATCCGTTGAGCCACGCGTCTTTTCATTTTCCGAATTGAATGCGGCAACCTGGCAGCCGAACTTGCCGAAAAATGCGGCTGTTTCAAATACTATTCTGGCAGGCACGAGCGCAAGTTCGTCGCTCGCCGTCGTCGCCGGACAAGCTTTTCAACCGATTGCCACACCCGTTACTTTCAGCGGTTTTAGTCAGGAAACACTTAATCTTTTTGCGCCGCAACTATCGTCCGTTGGCTTGCTTCCTGTCGCAGCCGCGGGCGGCGCGGCGCGAATCGCTCCCTTGAAAACGGCGAATGAAAAAACTTTGCTCGGCGGCACTTCGGTTTCGATGCAACTCACGCGCGGCGATTATTCGATGGCGGCAAGCGGCACGGTCACTTGGCGCGACGGCAATAAAATTTACGCCTTTGGTCATCCATTCTTAAGTCTTGGCACGGCGGATTTGCCGATGTCCGAATCACACGTCGTAACGGTTATCCCAAATTTGAATAACTCTTTTAAACTCGCCGTGCCGGACGCGATGGTCGGAAGTATGACGCAGGATCGCGCCACCGGTGTTTTTGGCACGCTCGGACAGACGCCGAAAATGATTCCCGTTAGAGTAAATCTTGAAACAAGCCGTAACCAACAGGAGACATTAAACTTTGAAGTTGCCAAAGACGATTTTTTAACGCCGCTTTTATTGAATATCGCGGTTTATAATTCGCTTACCGCCAACGAACGCGGACTCGGCGATTCAAGCGTCGAAATGACGGGCGAAATCAAGCTAAAAAATCAACAATCAATAAAACTTAACCGTCGTTTCGCGGGTGCGCAAGCCGCTCAGTTCGCTTCGCTGTCAATTGCCCTTCCGGTCAACGTGCTGCTTCAGAGCCGCTTCGCAGATGTCGAAATCAGCGACGTGAATTTGAACTTTGTTTCGGTTGACGGAAGCAAAACCGCCGTTTTAGAGCGCATCGCACTAGACCGTATGGAAGTAAAAGCAGGCGAGAGTTTTGAAGTTCAGGCATTTATCAGAACCAACACGGGTAAGATTTTTTCGCAAAAAATACCGGTTACAATCCCCATTGATACGCCGACCGGCGCGTTGACGATTACGGTCGGCGACGGCGGTTCGATGCAGCAAACAGCGGCTTCGCGTCAATTCGTGCCAAAGGATTTAAGCGAGTTGGTCAGGACCCTCAACGAAATTAAAAAGGGTGACCGGCTTTATGTGCAGACCTCCCGCGAAACACGCGGCGCGATTATCGGCTCAAACGAAATGCCGAATCTTCCGCCCTCAATGCTCGCGACTTTGAATAATAACCGCACCGCCGGCGGCTTTAAACCGACTGTTTTAACAGTTTTAACCGAGCAGGAAATTGCTCCCGCCGAGTATATAATTTCGGGTCAACAGAATTTGACGCTTGAAGTTATAAAGTAAAACCCAGATAAATTACGAAAAAGGTTGAGAATGCTTAAAAGTTCTCGACCTTTTTTTATTTTTTATAAACTGTAATATGAACAACATAAAAACACTCGCGCAGGCAATCAATTTTGCCGCCAAAAAACACAAAACTCAAAAGCGTAAAGGCGCTGACGGCGAACCTTACATCAATCATCCTTTAGAAGTTTTAAATTTGCTGGCAAATATCGGAAATGTTGAAGATTACGACATTTTTATCGCCGCCGTTTTGCACGATACAATCGAAGACACCGAAACTACCAAAGAAGAAATAACTGAACTGTTCGGCGAAAATGTCTGTCAAATGGTTCTGGAATTAACCGACGACAAATCTCTGCCCAAAGCCGAAAGAAAACAACTTCAAATCGAACACGCGCCGCGTATTTCGGTTGGTGCGAAGCAAATTAAACTTTGCGACAAAATCAGCAATATTCGTGACATCACGGAAAATCCGCCGCACGATTGGTCGCGCGAAAGAAGAATTGAATATGTCGGGTGGGGCGAAAAAGTCGTCGCCGGACTTCGCGGCGTAAATAAAAATTTGGAAAAATGTTTTGACGAATTAATTGAAGAAGCCAGGAAACAAATTAGTCGCGGTTGAACGTGGCTAATGCGGGTAAATCAGAAAGCGGCGAATCTTTTCACAATCTATAATTGCCGACACATTCCTATATTTGTTTTACATTAGTGTCTATCTGCGGTTGAATTTTTCTCGCCTTCAACCCAGGTTTCACCGCCCGCGTAAATTTCTTTTTTCCAAATCGGAACGGTGCGTTTTAACTCTCTAATCAGCCATTCGCAGCCTTCAAACGCGGCGCGGCGGTGCGGAGCGGCAACCGAGATAACAACGCTCGTTTCGCCGATTTCGAGCCTCCCCAGACGATGGACGATTCCGACCAGAGAAATTTCAAACTGCTTGTGCGCCTCGGCGATGAGTTTTTCCATTTCCTTCAAAGCCATCGGCTCGTAACTTTCGTATTCGAGATAAAGCGTCTCCCTGCCTTTGGTAAACTGGCGGACGTAGCCGTCCAAAGCAACCGTCGCGCCGCAATCGTTTGGTACAAATCTTCGCGCAACTTCGCCGACGTCAATCGGTTCGGTTGTTAATTCAAAAAAATCCTTTTCAGTTATCATTTAGCATTTATCGAGCCGTTGATACCAGTATCTCAAAAACGTTTGATGACTCGATTGTTTTTTGTCTCCCTTCGCATCTTTGCGCTCTGCGGAAATTTTTTATTGCTCCCGCAAAGCCGCAAAAGCATAAAGGAAAAACCCAAAACATTTTTGAGATTGCTTCTAATTAAATTTCCAATGCTAAAGCATTCTTAGCCGCCCGAAACAGCCGTAAATACAGCGAGTTCATCTCCGTTTTTGATAATTTTATCACCGCCGGAATATTCCTGATTGACGGCAAAAAGCAGAGAATTCTTAAAGTTTTGCTGTAAACCGGGGAAAGATTTTAAAATCGCGGCAAACGCTTCGTCCGCGTTGACATTTTCAGACAGTGAAAATTCAATTGCCCTTTCTCCGGTCGCCTCCGCCGTCGCTCCAAAAAATAAAACTTCTACAATCATAAATAAAATTGAAGTATACGAAAATATTTATATACTAAATATACTAAATATTTCCTGGGAACAAAAAACAAACTGTTTTGGCGCAAACGCTCAATAAAAAAAAGTAAAGAAAACTAAGTTTTGATAACTTATTTCTTCATTCTTCGTTTCTTTATTTTTGTGGCAAAATATATTTGATGAGTGATTTTATCTTAGACAAATTTCGGGAAGAATGCGGCGTATTCGGCATTTTTGGACACGCAGAAGCCTCGACCTTGACGCAGCTCGGACTTTTCGCGCTTCAGCATCGCGGACAGGAAGCGTGCGGAATTGTCTCGAGCGACGGTGAAAATCTGCATCAGTTTCGCTCGATGGGTCTCGTCGCGGATGTCTTGAGTGAAGACGTTTTAAAGAAATTGAAAGGTGCGAGCGCCATCGGACACACGCGCTATTCGACCGCCGGGAAAAATACAATCCGCGAAGTCCAGCCGTTTTCTGTCACTTGCCAGCACGGGCAAATCGCCATTTGCCATAACGGAAATTTGCCTTATGCACCGCAAAAACGCGCTGAACTGGAAAAACTCGGCGCAATTTTTTCTTCAACTTCGGATACTGAAACGATTCTTCATTCGATTGCCAGATGCAACGCGCAAGACGCGGTCGAAGCCGTCAAAGAAGTTTTGAGCGAAACCGAAGGAGCTTTTTCGCTTCTTTTTCTCACGCCGAAATCTTTAATCGCGGTGCGCGACCCACGCGGTTTTCGCCCGCTCGTCCTTGGGAAACTCAAAGATGCGTGGTGTGTCGCTTCGGAGACGTGCGCATTTGATTTAATTGATGCGGAGTATGTGCGGGAAATTCAAACCGGCGAAATGCTTGTCATTGATGACACAGGACTTCATTCGACGTTTCCGTTTGCCGAAAAACCGCGCTCGGTCTGCACGTTTGAACACGTTTATTTTTCGCGTCCCGATTCGGTAATCTTCGGGCGTTCGGTTAATCAATCGCGGCATCAGATGGGCAAACAGCTTGCTGTCGAACACCCGGTGGAAGCTGATTTGGTCGTGCCAGTACCAGATTCGGGCGTTGCGGCGGCGATCGGTTACGCGCGTCAGGCAGACATCAATTACCGGCAGGCAATTATTCGCAACCATTATATCGGACGGACGTTTATCGAGCCTTCACAAAGCATTCGCTCATTCGGCGTGCGTCTGAAACTTAATCCGATTCGTGATTTGATCGCGGGCAAGCGCGTCATTTTAGTTGACGATTCGATTGTGCGCGGCACGACTTCGAAAAAAATCGTCGAAATGGTGCGCGAGGCAGGTGCACGCGAAGTGCATATGCGAATCAGCTGCCCGCCAACCGTTTCGCCCTGTTACTATGGCGTTGACACGCCGCGCAAAGCTGATTTAATCGCCGCGCAAATGTCGGTCGAAGAAGTTCGACGTTATATCGAAGCCGACTCTCTGGGTTACCTTTCGATGGAAGGAATGCTCGAAGCCATCGGTTTTGAGCCCGATTCTTCGTGCGTCGCCTGTTGGAACGGGCAATATCCGACCCCCATCGTCAACGGGCAACCGACGATTGATAACAATTAACGGATTTGTCTCATAAGCCTCATTTGTCTTAATAGTGTTTAAGAACGTCCTAAAAGTAATTGAGGCAAAAAAGGTAGAGGATAAATGTTCTCTACCTTTTTTGCCTGTTGATTTTAGTTGCTATCTCCGAAATCTAGCTCATCTTCGGGAACGCCTGTATTGCTACGTTCATAATCTTTCATCCTTTCCTCCTTGCACCTTCCTCAGAAATAAAAAAAGTCTAATGGCGGAGTTGACCTGGGGCGAAACCGCCACACGCAAGCTAAGGGTCAAAAGACAACGTGATAATAAAGTCGTTATTTCGCTCTCACATCCAATAACTTGTTCGATTGCGCCTTTCATTTTCAAAGACTCTTGAAAACTTTTGCTCCTATCAATACAAATTGACATTATGGTGAATAAAGCCACGCGCTCGCCGTCGGAGGATAATCAAAATTATATCCGCCGGTAATCAGAACTTTACCGTTTGAAAATAATGTTGCGGTTGAAAAGACGCGCCCCGTGCCGACATTTCCGGTGGCTGAAGTGAAGGAACCGGACGCTGGATTGAAAATTTCCAACCGCGCTCCCGAACCCGCAACTAAAATTCGTCCGTCTGAAAGTTGCAGCGTCGCCGCCTGATGATTGAATCGCGGCAGACTCGTCTCGCCCGTTTTCGCAAAAGATTTTCGTTGCGGGTCATAAATTTCCGCGCTCGAAGTTCTATCCTTCCATTCGCGTCCCGTCGAGCCGCCCGTTATTAAAACTCTGCCGTTCGTCAATAAAATTGCCGCGTGGCTATAACGTCTTTCGGTCATATTTCCAATCGAAACGAAGGCTCGCGTTGAGGGATTGTAGAGTTCGGCACTCGAAAGTGTCGTCTCCGGCGACGGTTTGCCTGTGTTTCCTCCAGCGATTAAAACATTTCCGTCCTTGAGTAAATTTGCCGTATGAAACTCTCGCGGCGCAGTCATATTACCTGCCGCCAGAAAAGCGCCCTTTTCCGAGTCATAAACTTCTGCGCTCGAAAGCGCGGAATGATTTGAATCAACGCCGCCGGTGATTAAAATTTTGCCGTCATCGAGCAGAATCGCCTGATGATTTGCGCGGGCGATGTTTAAGTTTCCGGCTGATGCGAAAGCGCCCGTCACAGGATTGTAAATTTCCGTGCTCGATAATGAATTTCCGTTTGAATCTGCGCCGCCGACGATTAAAATTTGACCATTCCGAAGCAGCGTCGCCGTGTGTCCGTAACGCGCCACACTCATACCGCTGGTCGGTGAAAATCTGTTGGCTTCCGGGTCGAAAATCTCCACGCTTGATAAAACATCACCTTCTTTTTGCATCCCGCCAACAATCAGTACTTTGCCGTCGGGAAGAAGCGTCGCTGTGTGTTTCGCTCTTGGAACGATCATATTTCCAATTGAAACCAGCCTGCTCGAAGCATTCTCATTTTGATTTTCGTTGGCTAAACTTTTGCCGACGCTCGTGACATCAATCGTTTCTTTCCAAACGTCAAGCATTCGCCGGTCGAGAGCCAGCACGCCTTCACGCGTGGTGGTTTCCGGCAGCGAAACAAATGCCGCTAAACGGTCAAAAATGCGTGCGCGGTCTGATTCACCTGCCCTCTCGAGCAAATACAAGAGCGACAAAGCATCGCGCTGTCGCGATTGGGCAATTAACACATCAATCGCCGACGAGCCGCCATTTTCAAAATCGAATTTCGTCAATGCATCAACGAATTCGCCCGATGCGTCTTCAAAAAACGGCGTTCCGGGTCCGATTCCTATTTTTGATTTGGCATAGGCACTAGCCGGAACGAGCGATTCGCGCCCGTTCAGCACCAAACTAACCCAACCTTCGGTAACGTGCAGTATGGTAATTCCGTCATCATCCACACTAAGCGAATAAGCACAGCCGTAATCTATAACGGTTGCCGACGGCGTGTTGACGTAGAAAAGTCGCGGCGGCGCGGAAATCGTAGCGTTGATAAAGCCGCGTTCGAGTTCGAGGCGATGTTCTTCGGGGCGTGTTTCGACCAGTCGAATTCGCGTTTCGGGTGCGACCTCGACCGAGCCGATGTCGGCGACGGCGATTTTCGCTTGGGATGAATTGTCGGTTTCGAGCCATTCGCCGATTTTCAAGCGACCGCTTCCGGCGAGTTTCTCCGCGCCGATTTGCGGCACACCGCTGACGCTCGTAACTTCCCAAGATTTTTGCGGCAAACGGTTATAAAGAAAAATTGTCGCAAAACCGATGACTAACAACATTGCGCCCGCCGTTGCCAAACGAAAAGGCGTGAATGACCATGTTTGTTTTATTGGCTGCGTTTTTCCGGTTTGCAAAATTTCATTTAAAACTTTTCTATCGGCTGTGGCATCGCGTTTGAATTGAATGGATTTAATCTGCTCGCGCAAAGCCAGGAAACTTTCTTGCGCCTGCCGGCATTCCCGGCAACCGGCTAGATGATTTTTCGTTTCTTCCGCTTCAATCGGAGATAATTTATCGTCAACCAGCAGCGAAATTTTTTCTAAAAAATTGCAATCCATAACGAATTTCTTTAGCCAATATCAACCGTGTTTTATAGTGATGAAGAAAGTTTCTGTTTGAAAGTTTCCTCCTTATGCAAGGCGTTACGCCCGCGAAAAATATCAACTTTAACTTTGCCTTCGGAAATATTCAGCACTTCGGCGATTTCCTGGTAGCTCATCTCTTCCTGCTCGCGCAAAAGCAAAACGGCACGCTGATGTTCGGGCAAAGTTTGCAGTTTTTCAATCGCCAATCTCGTGGATTCGTCCTGCTCGAAAGTTTCCGCTTGATTCGGGCGATGCGGATACAACGCTTCCAAAATTTTGTCGAAAAAACCGCCGCGTCGTTTTTTATTTCTTATCTCGTTGAGCGCGAGATTTCGCGCCACGCGAAAAAGCCAAAATCGTGCTTCGTCCGCCGGAATGCCGTCCGTACCTTTACGAAAAAGTCGCATAAAACTCTCCTGCGCGATGTCCTGCGCCGCGCCGTGATTTCCCAGCAAACTTTCCAAAAAGCGGCACAAATTCGGATATGTCTCGTTGAAAATCGCGGTGAATTCTTCCTCGTCAGATGCCATAAAAGTCGCCCGGAAAAGCTCGAATCGAGACCGAAGTTAAATGCCGTTAAGCAGATAATTTTCGGCAGCAATACCAAAAAATAGGTATTGTCATCACAAGTCCTGCTCCCGTGCCGAATAAAATATACGGGACGTTCTTCTGATTTTGGGGGCTTATTCGAGTATTCTCAATCACCGGATTATTATTTGCGGCTCGCTTCGGTTTATCTCCAACGGTTGCCAGCACGGTGATTTTGCCGTCCGCCGATAATTTTCTGACCTGCGTGCCGATAAATGACTCTCTTTCATCGTACCAGTTTTCCAAAATGTAGAGATCGCTTCCGCCGAGAGCGACTCCGGTCGGCGACCACGGCTGTTCCGCGCTGAATACTGCGGTGTATTCACCGCCGGGAGAAATTTTAAGCACGCGCCGATTTTCATGGTCGGCGGCAAAAACATTGTTCTGCCCATCAACGGCTAATCCAAAAAGTCTTGAAAAAGTTTCCGGCTTTTTCTGATTTTCAGACGAAACCTCTTTGCCGTAAATTGTTGTAACCATACCAAATTTGTCTATTTTTCTAACTTTGGCATCGTTGGTCAAATAAATCGTCTTGTCCGCTGCAAAAGCAATATCCGTAATTACACTAAACTCGGCTTTGTCTTTTTGCCCGTCGAAATAGCCGTATTTCCCGCCTGCGAAAAGACTCACTGTGCCGGCAGGCGTGCGTTTCATAATTTTCGATTCTTTCTTTTCATTATTGTAAGGCTCAACCGAATAAGTGTTTCCGTCGGAATCTCGCCAAACGCTTCTCCCAAGCGGCAGATTGTCCGTCAACGGAACAAGATAGGAAAATTCTCCCTTCGGCGACATTTTCCAAATCGAACGCGGAAACTTTTCGGTTTGCGGATTGTAAGTGTTGTCTAAGCCGTAAATATTATCTTCCGCATCAATTGTAATATTGTGAACGTGACGACCTCTCACGCCTTCACGAAAAGTTGAAACCTTTCCTTGCCGGTCAATTTTCCAAATGGTTTTCAAATCGCTGAAATAAACCTGCCCTTGACGGTCAACGGCGATGCCCCACGCCGGATGCGCCGACACGCGGGCAACCAATGAAAAAATTGCGGCGGCAGTAAGAATAAGCGTAACAATAATCTGTTTCATAAGATTTCTCCGCAGGATAAAAACTAATGTTTAATAAATTCTTTGACCCTTCTCGTCGCGCCCGTCGCGGCTGAAAACGATGTCACCGAATTTCCCCTGCTCGTTCTTTATAAAGGTCAAGCGCGGCGCGCCCGGCATCATCACGAAATACGTCGTTTCGGTTTCAGGCAGTAATTCGGCTCGCCAGCCGTTCGGACGCGCCACGTAAAGTCGCCCGTTTTCGCTCGTGATAATAAACTCTAAACCAGACGGGAATTTATATCGCCCGGTGTAATTGGCGTAGATGCTCGAATTGACTTCGATTGTCGAAATCTCGTCTGTCTTCATATCGTTCCAGCCGTATTCTTTGGCGATGCTCCGCAAAATTTCCGAAATTAGCTCGCCGTCCTCGTCGGAATTCGTCATTATAACCGCGCCCTGCCCATTATTTATAAAGCCGATCATAATCGCGCTGTAACCTTCCGTGCTTCCGTTATGGCTGAAGCGAAACGGTTCGGGCTTGCCTTTCAGGAAAATGCCGAGTCCGGCATCGCTATTGGCAATATTCTTGTTTTGTCTGGCGAGCATCGCCCGCGTCATTTCGGTCGAAAGAATTTTGTTTGATTTACCGTTGTAGGAGTTTTGCAGCTCGATAACAAAACGCGCCAAATCCGAAGGCGTTGACCACAACGACGCGGCTGCCATTTCCGGGTAGATGTGCCATTTGCCCGATATAACATTTCCATCAGCGCGATGTCCGCTTGCTGCCTGCGCCGTTAAATTCTTTGGCAAAGGCGATTCAAACGTGCTGCTGGTCATTCCGAGTTTTTGAAAAATCGCTTTCCGGGTCAAATCGGGAAACGGCTCTTTCATAGTATCAATCATAAGCTGCTGCAAAACCGTAAAACCGCCGCCCGAATACCGCTCGCGGCTGCCCGGCACAAAGTCAACGCGAATGGGTGGAGAATTAACCGCGTTAGTTCCGTCCAAAATCTGCAATAATGTCGGCGAATTTACGCCCGTTTCATAGCCGTCAAACCCGTGAACGGTCAAGCCCGCGCTGTGCGTGAGAAGTCCGCGCAGAGTAACTTTCTTATCTTTTGTAAATTCGTTTTCCGGCACTTTCCAAGACTTTAGTTTCAAATTCACATTTTCATCAAGACTTAGTTTTTCTTTTTCAACTAAACGAAGCGCGGTAACCGCCGCCAGCGGCTTGCTGATTGAGCCGGCTTGGAAAAGAGTATCCGGCTTGACGAGGTTTGCGTTTCCGGCTTCCACATTCCCGTAACCTTTCGCCCATTCGATTTTTCCGTTGTTGATAACGGCAATGCTCACTCCAGCCGTTTTGTAAAATCGCATTCGGTCGGTAATCGTCATTTCGGCTTTTTTGCCTTTAATAACAACAGCGGACAGTAATCCGTTTTCGACATTTTGAATCCTTGTTTGCAGCGGCGGCTCGGCAAGCGGCGGAGTGCGAAGTAGCTGTTCACGTTTGTAGAGTTTGCCGCCTTGCATTACCGATTCGATTGTCTGCGTATTGCGAATATCTTCGGCTGGATTTGCGCTCAAAATAACTAAGTCGGCGACTTTGCCCGGTTCAAGCGTGCCGTAATCTTTCTCATTTCCGATTGCCCGCGCACCGTTAAGCGTGGCGGCGGTAATTGCTTCGAGCGGAGTAAAGCCGCTTTTGTTGACCAGCAGTTGCAATTCGGCGTGTAGATTCGGCGACGAACCGCCGAGGGCATCCGTCCCTGCGGCAACCGTTACGCCCATTTCTTTAGCGCGTCGCGTTACCCCGCAGGCAAATTCAAACTGTTTTTTGTGTCGTTCAAGATTTGGATTATCCGGCGCGGCGGCGGCTCCGGCGACAATGTAAAGCGTTTCATCGAGAACGACTTTTTCGCGTTTCATCAAACGCAAAAGTTTCGTTATCTCTTTTGAATTTGCAGTCACGGTTTGAAGCGCGCTCATCATCGTCTTCCCGTAATCGAGGTCCATTGATTTCTGGTCGCTGGAGCCTTCAAAAGCGACCATATCGGCGTGTGAAAGAGAGTCAACTTTTGCTGCTGCTAAATCGCTCGGTTTGGTTTCTGTAACGGAAGCGTGACTCCAAACTTTTAAGTTTTGCCGGTGCGCTTCAACGATCAATCGTTTTACCATTTCCGGCGAAAGATGACTGTAAAGTTTTATCGCCGTCGCGCCTGTCGCTTTGGCTTCCGAGATGATTTTGGCAACATCCATATCATCAGTTATGGCACGCGCCCAAGGTGCCGTACCTAAAGCCATGCCGTTTGAAGCAAAACTTAAATATGAACCGTTAAACCATCTCGATTCTCGCCCAGCCATCACCGCCGAATAATAAATTCGCGGTGAAGAAAGCGAGCCTCTCTGAAAATCTTCGTTCAGTTTGGCTAATTTCGCGCCGTTGCCGCCCATATCGCGCACGGTCGTAACGCCGCCCAGAAGCGCAAGTCGCAAAATTGCGACGGTCGTTTCCGCCGGGATTTCGCGCGTCATCAGATGAACGTGCGAATCAATCAACCCCGGTATCACAAACTTTCCGCTCAAATCCATAATCTTTGCATCGGAAGGAATTTTTTTACTGCTGGTCGTAAAAATATCGGTAATGCGACCCCGTGAGACAATCAACGTCTTCATCGGTTGAGGCTTTCCGCCGTTTCCATCAATCAAGGTTACATTCGTTAATGCTAACTTTTCATTTATTTCTGCCGTCGATGGCAACTGAGTATTAACGGTCTGAGCTGATTGTCCCTTATCAAAAATAAATATAAAAACTGAAAGTAAAGTTAAGAGGATGAATATTTTTCGGGAAATTTGGCAATTCATATTTAATTTTCTCCTGTCTGCTTATAAAAACACCCGTGCAGACGAAAAGTTACACGCGAATAAATATCCTTAAAGGTTTTACGCTAATCAAAGATTTCAGTATGAGCGCATCCGCTTTACCAACGCTCTGGCTTGAACAAATAAGGAATGCGGAAAAATCAGCAAACGAGTCTTAAAAAAGAGAGCAAGCTAAAAAGAAAATGTTCACCGTCTTACGTCCATAATGACGAAAGCTACGGCTGGCACGTCAACATGACCGCGTGTGTTTTGCCGCCAATACGCCTCAAATCCGATGACTTTCAAAAACGAAAAGATTGTTTTCAAATCGCAGCGCACCGATTTTAGGACACTACCCAACATTTGACAAATTCTCACTGATAACTGATAACTGATAACTG
>MWVV01000352.1_pt1 | contig 16900 bp, 18 predicted proteins | sample 1047281 | NCBI WGS metagenome assembly MWVV01 (sample SAMN06349986, study PRJNA376086) | soil metagenome | isolation source: PT-2 sample Antarctic (ecotone) soil | place: Antarctica | collected 2015-01-13 | reverse complement strand
GGATATTTCGGATGTTGTCATGGAGATTGCCTGTGGTCTGCACAATCTCCGAGTTACATTTCGACAACCAATGCAAACTATTGATATTACTAATGTTGAGGAATTATCTTATTTCAAATAATGTCTATTTCTCGAGCATATCTAAAACCGTTATAAAAGCAATTTTATTTTCAAAACCTCTTAGCTTTTGACACGCATTAGATTAAAAGATAGAATTTCCCTTTTGCTATCTTTCCCAAAATTTAATTTTCATTTGTATAAAGGAGTTACAAACAATTTGAGTGACGCAAAATTTTTATTTACTTCGGAATCTGTCACCGAAGGACACCCCGACAAAATCGCCGACCAAATTTCCGATGCGGTTCTTGATGCTATTTTAGAACAAGATCCAACTGGCAGAGTCGCGTGTGAAACATTGGTGACGACGGGTTTAGCCGTTATTGCCGGCGAAATCACGACTAACGCCAGAGTAAATTACAAACAAATAGTTCGCGATACAATTAATGAAATCGGCTACAACGATGCCAGTTATGGTTACGATTGCAACACTTTAAGCGTAATGGATGCTGTCGGAACACAGTCCCCCGACATTGCGCAGGGCGTGGATACAGGCGGCGCGGGCGACCAGGGATTGATGTTCGGTTTCGCTTGTAATGAAACGGACGAGTTGATGCCGTTGCCGATTCAACTTGCACATAATTTGACCAGAAAACTCTCTGAATCTAGACGCAGCGGCGAATTGGAATATCTCCGTCCCGACGGAAAATCTCAAGTAACGGTTGAGTACCGCGACGGCAAGCCGTTTCGCGTCGAAGCCGTCGTCATTTCTACGCAGCACGCCGAAGAAGTTTCGACCGAAACGCTTCGTTCGGACATTTTAGAAAAAATCATTAAAACCACCATTCCCGCCGACTTGCTCGATGACGATACCAAATTTCATATCAATCCGACCGGACGTTTTGTCGTCGGTGGTCCGATGGGCGACGCTGGCTTGACCGGACGCAAAATCATCGTTGACACTTACGGCGGCTATGCACCGCACGGCGGTGGCGCATTCTCCGGCAAAGACCCGACGAAGGTTGATCGTTCGGCTGCTTATATGGCGCGTTATATTGCCAAAAACATTGTCGCCTCCGGCTTGGCTGAAAAATGCACCGTCCAATTGGCTTACGCCATAGGAGTTGCCGAGCCGGTTTCGGTTCGCGTTGACACACACGGTACAGGCAGAGTTGACGAAGATAAACTTTCGGAAGCGGTTCGCAACAATTTTGAATTGACCCCTAAAGGTATTATAGAAACACTCAATTTGCGACGTCCGATTTTTAAAGCGACTGCCAGATTCGGACACTTCGGACGGACGAACGATGAGTTCACCTGGGAAAAAACCGACAAAACCGATGCTTTATTAACTGCCTTGAACGGATTGGCAACCGGCGTTTAGTTTTATTATTGAGAGGGTAAATGGTTTAGGGCGGACTAGCGATTGTTCGTTTCGATTCATTTCCCTTTTTTGTTAACAACGTAATTTTTCTAAAAATATAAAATATAAAATCCAAAAAATCATGGCTAAAGAAAGAATTTCAATGGAATACGATATAAAAGACATTGACCTTGCACCGCAAGGCAAACAAAGAATCGAGTGGGCTGACCGCGAAATGCCTGTTTTGCGCTTAATCCGCGAGCGTTTTGAGGAGGAAAAACCCCTCGAAGCGGTTAAACTTGTGGCTTGCGCTCATATCACGACTGAAACTGCGAACTTGGCACGAACTTTACAAGCAGGCGGTGCGGAAGCAATTCTTATCGCTTCAAATCCGCTTTCAACGCAAGATGATGTTGCCGCATCGCTTGTCGCCGATTGGGGCATTCCGGTTTTTGCGATGAAAGGCGAATCAACCGAAACTTATATGCGCCATGTCCGTATGGCTTTGGAAACAAATCCGAATATCATTATTGACGACGGTTCGGATGTTGTGGCGACGATGCTCAAGGAAAAGCCTGAATTGTCGCAGACAATTATCGGCACAACCGAAGAAACGACGACCGGCATCGTTCGTTTGCAAGCGATGGCGAAAGCCGGCGTGTTGAACTTCCCTGCAATGGCGGTTAACGACGCGCAAACCAAACATTTCTTCGATAACCGTTACGGCACGGGACAATCAACTTTGGACGGAATAATCCGCGCAACAAACATTTTGCTTGCCGGAAAAAACTTTGTCGTCGTCGGATACGGTTGGTGCGGAAAAGGCTGTGCGATGCGCGCGCGCGGAATGGGCGCAAATGTTATTGTTACGGAGATTGACCCGATAAAAGCCATCGAAGCTGTGATGGACGGTTTCAGAGTTATGCCGATGAGTGAAGCTTGCAAACTCGGCGATTTTTTTGTGACCGTTACCGGCAACCGACATGTGATTGACAAAGAACATTTTGAAGCGATGAGAGACGGCGCAATCGTCTGTAATTCGGGACACTTCGATCTGGAACTGAATCTCGAAGCCTTGCGAGAAATGTCAACGGAAGTTGCCAATCGTCGTCCATTTGTCGAAGAATACATCGGCACGAACGGCAAAAGCGTAATTGTTCTCGGCGAAGGTCGCCTTATAAATTTAGCGGCAGCAGAAGGTCATCCGGCGAGCGTGATGGATATGAGTTTTGCCAATCAAGCACTTTCAGCTGAATATTTGGTGAAAAATAAAGGTTCTCTAGCGGCGGGCGTTCACGTTCTTCCAGCGGAAGTTGACCAGGAAATTGCCAGTTTGAAACTCCGCGCACTCGGTATTTCGATTGACACTTTGACTCCTGAAATGCTTGAGTATATGAGCAGTTGGGAAACCGGAACTTAGTTCAATAATCAATTAGTAATGAAAATAGAAGGCAGTAAAATCTACAATGAAAATTGCCTTCTATTTTTATGTTCGGACTTTAGAAAGTAAAAAAGCTCCGATTACCGAGAATAAAAATAAAGGACTCCACACCGCGAATCTCGGCGCAATATAACCATTTAATCCAAATTGCTCGAAGGTATTAGTTACCGCCATAAACAAAAGCCATACTCCAACCGCGAAACCGACAGTTACAACTCTTCCCTTCCTGCTTATTGATAAAGCAAACGGCGCGGTGAAGAGTGTTATGACGAAAGGTAGAAATATAGTAGTGTATTTTTTTTCGAGCGCAACTTCAAAGTTTTTTCGCTCGGTTTCAGATTCACTTTTGTTTATTTGTTCTTTAATTTCTTTCGTGTTCAAATGACTGGGTTTTCCATATAAATCGTTAAAAGGATTTAATTTTTCACTTATCTCATCATTTGGAATTTGTGTAATTTCAACTTTTCCATCTCTCCAAATTTGTTTTTCAGATTCGTCGGAAAATTTTATTTTGTCCTTTTCCCAGACGGCTTCTGTGGCTCGATAAATTGTTTGGAGTTTTGATTGGTCTTCGGAAAATTCATATATCGAAAGATTTTTCACTTTTTGTGAGAGTTCGTTTATGCTTTCTTCTATTTCAAAAGAAAATATGCGTCGGTCGTTCGCAACCCAATATTTCCCTTCTTTTTTAGCTGTAATACCTCGACTGCGAATTTGAGCGCGAAGTTCATCTTGAACTTTGTTGGTTTTTGGCGCAACCATCTCTTGAATTCCCCAATTGACGAAACCGAGCAGAATCATCAAAATAAAACACGGAAACAGGAGACGATAAACGCTTTGTCCAGCGGATGTCCAGGTTACAATTTCATTTTGTCTCGATTTAATTACAAAAGTTGCCAGAGTTGCAATCATTAATGCTGACGGTGCAAGTTGAATATAGATAAACGGTACCAAATAAAATAGATATTTTGCTAGAAGCATCAAACCATTGTCTGCTTCACCAGCAAATTTCCACAATTCGAAGGCTGTAAAAATCATGTAGATTGACGTAATGAAAATAAAGGTGAGTAAGAAATATTTTAGTAAATTAAAAATTATGTCAAAGTCAAGTATTCCTGTATTTAAGCCAATATAAGAATTTTTATTTGAAACCATGTTTATTTTATACGTCGGCAGTTTTATTTCTAGGCTTTTTCCGAATTTAACAAAAGTATGTTTAAGAAGAAATCGGTTGGAAAGAAAAAACCAAGAAATAACAAAAAAACTCGTGATAACCGGTATTGCGCTTGCGCTCAAAACACTAATTTTATTTACCCGAGCCAATTGCTCTCCGAAAAGCGTAATTAGATAGTAGAAAACCAAACTTATTAACGCCAAAAATATCCCAAAACCTCTCCCGCCGCGATTGAATCTCAAGACTATTGCCGTCCCTAAAATTGCAAAAATCAGAGGCGTAATTGAGAGTATAATTCTTCTCTGCCAAAGTATCTGCGCTTCGGTTCTCTCTTTTCCTTGTTTAGTTTGAGCATATTGAGCTAATTCTCGGAGTCCTAATTCATCAGGTGTTTCTTTGATATTGCTCAACTTGTCAATTAATTCACCACGTTTGGTTTTAACTGCCAAACGGATTTGTCCCACATTTTCAAATATGTATTTCTCATTAATATTTTTCGTCGAAAAAGTATGAACAAAAGCATTCTCTAAAAATAATTCCGAAACGTTTTCATTATAATCAATACGACCATTTTTAGACGTTATCAGACGCGCTTGATCATTCGTTTTGTCTTCGGTATAAATAAAAATATTGCTCCAAGTTCCCCTTTCTAAATCACCGTCTTTGACATAAATTGTATAACCATTAATTTCAGTATTAAAAACGCCCGGTTCAATCGGTGATTCGAGTTTATACAAAGCCGTTTGAAGAGCAACCTTACGAACAATTTGTGCCGCAAGCGGAACACCATAAAGGTTTATAATAAATGTAAATATAGAAAGAATTACACCAAGAAAAATAATCGGCAGAGTAATTTGAAAATTGCCTACGCCAGAACTGCGAACAGCTATTAATTCACCGTCGCGTTGCATTCTTGAGAGTCCAATAATAACGCCGACAAGAACTGCCATCGGACAAGTAAATGCAATAACATTTGGTATAAGAGCAAGGGTAAGTTGCCAAACTAAGTTTTTCGGTATGTTTATGCTAAAAAAAATATCGGAATAACGACTAGCTTGTTGAACAAATATAATGACTGTCAATAAGAGCCAAGAAAAAATAAAGTATGGCAAAATGGCTTGAATTAAATATTTAGAAATTATCCAACTAATGCGTTTCATCAAGAATTTAAAATTTAGCCGTTAAAATTTTTTCGCCAACCGTTTCTTTACCAAGTATGTTTGAAATTAATCGTCGTAAAATAATGGAAATTTCGCGGACATCATCAATTCGATTCTTGGTAAAATCTACAAAATTTGTCGGCGAAACTTTCTGTGCCGTATTAAAAATCTGTCTTTGTTCTGGTGAAATATTCCAATGTTTTCGATTTTTTTGACACTGCTGACAAATTAAATGAAAATTTATCTGTAATTCGGCATTTGATTCGGAATGTAATTCCCTGCCGCAATAATCGCATTCTTTCCAATTGGGTAAATATCCGCCTAACCTTAAAACCCACAATTCAAAATATAAGGCAATACTCTCAAGACTTTCAGGAATTTGAGCAGCGGTTTCCAGACAAATCTTCGTCATCCGATATAATTTTTCATTTGGATCGTGAGGCGGTGCAAATTCCGCAAGTAAATCAACTAAATACGCAAATTTTTGTAGAAATTGCGGATTACTTGCACTTTGAAAATAAGATTTTATGAGTTCAATATGGCTGATTGAAACAAGTTCCCGCTCTTCCTTTTGGAAATACGTAAGATTAATAATAGAAAACGGTTCTAGTCCGCCTCCAAAGCGGCTTTTCAAGCGTTTAGCTCCTTTTGCTACTCCGCGAACCAAACCTTCATTTTGAGTTAACAAAACAACAATTTTATCTGCCTCAGCCAAACTGTATGTTTTGAGAATAATGCCTTCAGTTTCAACTAAACCCATTTGTACTTTTACCAAGGAAGAAAATAAAATACCCAAGCTAAAATTAAACTAATAATCAAAAACTGCCCAAAAATTTTTACTCCGTAAAAAAATTTATCTCTGTTAGTCCCGGAAGCAATTGCCCCGAAGACAGTCGCTACAAAAAATGCAAAACCGAGCAGATATAAAAAGTGAATCATTTTTTTCTCCCTGATTGGATGTCAATTGCGTCCAATACGGCTAAATAATTTAGTAATCCGGCAATTTCCAAAAATCTTCCGCCATATTCAAAAGTCGCCCAGGAAGCGACATTTGGAAGCGGATTGGTCGTTAAGAAAAAACTTATCAAAATACCTAAACCATTGCCAAATCTAGCGAAAATGTTGAGCAGATAAAGTAGCGACCCATCTTTAAAGTCGAAACCCGGATAATATGCTCCACCGCTCAATACTGCAATAATAAACATTGTCCAGATAACCGAACCAATAATAAGACCCCTTTTAAGGCGACCTTGTATTAAATGACCAAGACCTGGCAGAAACCACGATGCTGTTCCAACAATAAATGGATTATTCATATTATAATTACCTTATTTATTTAAGGCATAATTTTACCAGTCGGCATTACGACCTTTAAATTTATATTTAATCAAACACTGCAAATTAAAGAAGGTAAAAGAGTTTATCTTTATCTAGAATTTACTTTAACTTTCAGTATAAAAAATAGTTTCTTCTTAATTCATTGAAATCTTTTACGTCATTTTTCCAGGAAAGTTTTATCTCATCGATTGATTTGCCTTTTTCAATCATTTCCCTAATTTTTGTTGTTCCAGCAATTACATCAAATGGATTGCGTTCATATTCGTATTCATACGGTGTATCTTTCCACTTGAAATCACTAGGGTAAAGTTCATATATGGTTTTAACCATTGCCAAACCGGTTATAACCGGCTCAAACCAATCCCTTTCTATAATATGCAAGAAAACTCCGCCACAACTTTGATTAGAGTATTTTTGAAAAGTAGGTAAAAAATTAATCGGTCGAAATATGATACCTGGAAGTTCAAGTAAAGAAAGTGCATCTGCGTATTCTTTTGAATCAATATAGGGTGCACCAACTATTTCAAACGGTCTGGTCGTTCCTCTCCCTTCTGAAACTTGAGTACCTTCAAAATAAACGGTTGACGGAAAAACGACTGTCGTATCAACTGTCGGTATGTTTGGCGAGGGCATTACCCAAGGCGCGTCAGTTTCATCATAGAAATCTTTGCGCTCCCAATTGTTCATCGTTATAATTTCTAATTCACAATTGATATTAAATTCCTTATTAAATAACTTCGCAAGTTCGCCGATGGTCAAACCGTGTCGCATCGGAATGGGAAATTGTCCAACAAATGATTCGTGTCCTTTTTCAAGAAAATTTCCTTCAATGGATAATCCACCGATAGGATTTGGGCGGTCGAGAACAAACATTTTTTTGCCGAACTTTGCACAGGCTCTCATAGCATTAGCCATTGTATAAATGAATGTATAAACTCGCCCGCCAACGTCTTGTAAATCAAATACTAACGCGTCAATACCTAAGAGCATTTCTTCAGTTGGTTGTCGTGTTTCGCTATATAATGAATAAATTGGCAGTTTGGTTACTTTATCAATAGTATGGAAAGTTTCCACCATATTATCCTGCACATCGCCACGTATTCCGTGTTGGGGTCCAAAAAGGGAAACTAAGTTTAAATTATCATTTTCAAAAAACAAATCGGCGGCGTGTTGAAATTGATGATTAACTGATGATTGATTACAAATCAGTCCAATCCGTAAGTTTCTCAAAAAATTTTGTTGCTCGTTTAAAATCTTTTCCAAACCTAATTTAACTGGTTTTCGCTGAAATTTTGCCACACTTATTTTCCCTTAAGTAGCCGTTCACAATTATGTTTACCTATATCAATTCGAGCTTTTAATCATAAACAACATAAGTCTGTTTGCTCGAACATTTAACTAATTACAAGATAGTTAAGTCTAATTGTGAACGACTACTTATATAATTGAATTTCAAAAAAACATTATATTCTAAAATTATGGCAATTTACATAAATGAACAGAATAATGTTCAAAATTAATTCAGTTAAATATCAATTTGAGCATTTCAGATTAAAGTTCTATCATAAACATTTTATGAAATCTGAAAATAATTCGAATAAAATTCGCTCAACTACTGTCTTGTTAGTAAGTCGAAACAACAAGATTGCATTGGCGGGTGATGGTCAAGTTACGCTAGGCGAAACGGTTATCAAAGGGAACGCGCGAAAAGTCAGGCGTATTTTCAACGACGAAGTATTAGTCGGTTTTGCAGGAGCAACCGCGGATGCTTTTTCTCTTCTCAGCAAATTTGAAACTAAACTTGAACAATATCAAGGTCAATTGGAACGTGCTGCTATTGAATTAAGCAAGGATTGGAGAACAGACAAATATCTGCGCCATCTCGAAGCTCTTCTTATTGTTGCCGATAAGAATTTGGCTTTTTTAATTTCCGGTAAAGGCGATGTCATTTCATCCGATGAAGGGTTGCTGTCTGTCGGTTCAGGAAGTATGTTTGCTCTTGCCGCCGCTCGTGCATTAATCAAACACACAGAGCTTTCCGCGAAAGAAATAGCTGTTGAATCTTTGAAAATAGCCAGCGAAATTTGTATATACACAAATTCTGATATTGTAATTGAAGAGATATAATTTACAAAAATACAAAAATACAAAAAATACAAATTGAATATGGCAATTTATTTAGGTGGTGAGGTAAAACAAGCTGCATCATTACCAAAACTAGATGATTTAACTCCGCGACAAATAGTTGCGGAACTAGATAAATACGTTGTGGGACAAGCAAATGCCAAACGCGCCGTTGCGATTGCGCTTCGTAACCGTATTCGACGGCAAAAACTTCCAACCGAAATTGCTCAAGATGTTTTACCGAAAAACATTCTGATGATTGGTTCAACCGGTGTCGGTAAAACCGAAATTGCGCGGCGACTTGCGCGGCTTGCCAACTCACCCTTTATCAAAATTGAAGCCTCGAAATTTACTGAAGTAGGTTACGTTGGTCGCGATGTCGAGAGTATGATACGCGAGTTGACGGAGGTTGCTGTAGATATGACTAAACAGGCGGCATTTGAAGAGGTTTTAGAAAATGCAAAAGAAAATGTCGAAGACAAAATTTTAAATATTCTACTTCCCTCTTCCGATTCCTTTCAAACAGAGAGTTTTGAAATGGATAATTCTTTGAAATTAAACCAAAAATCTCAGCCTAACAGAACCCGCGAGAAACTTCGTGAGCAACTTCGGAGAGGCGAACTCAACGACCGTTTGATTGAAATAGAAACACAAGATCGCTCAAACGCGACAATAGATTTTGTCGGAGGACAAGGAATGGAAGAAATGGGCGTTAATTTTCGAGATATGTTCGGAAATCTTTTTCCATCAAAAACCGTTCGCCGCAAAATTAAAATTTCTGAAGCTCAATCTTACCTCCTGCGTGAGGAACAAGAAAATCTTGTGGATATTGAACAGATTAATCATTCAGCTATTGAAAAACTTGAATCTACGGGAATTATTTTTCTCGATGAAATTGATAAAATTGCCGGGCGAGAATCTGCCGGTGGTAGTCCAGACGTATCTCGTGAAGGGGTTCAAAGAGATTTGCTTCCGATTGTCGAGGGAACGACTGTCAATACGCGTTATGGAATGGTCAATACAGAACATATTTTATTTATTGCTGCCGGTGCTTTTCACGTTTCCAAACCTTCGGATTTAATTCCTGAACTTCAAGGTCGTTTTCCAATTCGGGTCGAACTTGAATCTTTAACATTAGAGGACTTTAAGCGCATTCTTATACAACCTAAGAACTCGCTTATTAAACAGTATCAAGCACTGCTTAAAACTGAAGAAATTAATCTTGAATTTACCGACGATGCCATTTCGACACTCGCTGAAATGACTGTTAATATCAATAAGACCACCGAAGATATTGGAGCTAGACGACTTCACACACTTTTAGAAAAACTTCTGGAGGAGATAAGTTTTCTCGGAAACGAAATTGAAAATAAAAACCAGATGGTTGATTCTGATTATGTTCGCACACGACTGGAGGCTTTAGTGAAAGACCAAAACCTTAGACAGTATATTTTGTAGTTTATACACATTTTAATCAATATGCTTAATAGATTAAACTTAAGCAAAAGCTGGTCAGAAAAAGTAATATTAACCTTTATAATTTTTGCTTTGCTTATCGGCTTAAGTTGCGGAAAACGTAAGCCGCCGCTTCCTCCTCTCGAAAGGATTCAGCAAAGAGTAGAAATTTCGGGTTTCCAACGCGGAAATGTAATTACCCTTATATGGCCACTTCCGGTTAGAAACGCCTCTGATAAAAGCACCTTAAATATTGCTCGTGCCGATATCTATCGTTTAATTGAACCATTAAATACTTCTTTAGCTCTTTCTGAAGAGGAATTTGCAACTAACAGTACTTTAATTTCCACTTTGCCGATTACAGACGCTGATTTTGAGCAGAAGCAAATAACTTATAATGATATTCTTGAATTTGCCAATCAATCGATAAGACTTCGTTACGCTATCCGTTTTGCAAATGCTTCAGGACAAAAAGCAGCTTTTTCAAATTTTTTACTAATTGAACCGATTGCTAAAGTAGCCAGCAGTCCGGCATCGTTAAACTCAACAATTTTGGAGCAATCAATCAAACTAGATTGGATTGCTCCGAACCAAAATGTTGATGGAACGAAACCTGCAAACATACTCGGATATAATATCTATCGAGCGGACAGTAACACAGATATTCCTGTTTTATTAAATCCTTACCCAATTACAGACATGAATTTTAATGATAAAAATTTTGAATTTGAAAAAGCATACGAATACTTTGTACGAACCGTATCTTTAGGTAGTAACGGGGAACCAGTCGAGAGTCTTGATTCAAATAAGATAGAAGTTAAGCCAAAAGATATGTTTGCGCCAAGTCCGCCTAGTGCTCTAACCATCGCTGCTGCTCCGAATAATTTGTCAATCTTTTTTGCTGTAAATGTCGAAAAAGATGTTGTCGGTTATAACATCTTTCGCTCGACTAATCCAAATCAACCGAAATCCGAATGGATACTTATTACTAAGGAAATTTTGCTTAGTAATACATTCCAGGATTTCGCTATCGAATCCGAAAAAACTTATTATTATTATATTACTGCGATAGATAGAGCGGGTAATATTAGCCAGCCTTCAGAAGTGATTTCAGAAACTGCCCCTTAAAATTATTATGAAACTTTGCCACTACAAATACAAAAATAAAACTTTTTGGGGAGTTATTAAAGACGATTCAATATTTCCTCTCAAAAACCTGGAAAATATTAAAGAGCAAAATGAATCTATAAAATTAACTGAACATATAAAAATTACAAATGTAAAATTCCTTCCACCTTTTATCCCTTCAAAAATCGTTTGTGTCGGACGAAATTATTCCGAACACGCTGCGGAATTAGGAAATGAAGTTCCTAAAGAACCTCTTCTTTTTCTGAAAGCACCTTCATCAATTATCACTGAAGCCGAATCCATTATTCTTCCTGAACAATCCAATCAAGTTGAACACGAAGGTGAGCTTGCAGTCGTTATCGGACGCATTTGCAAATATTTATCTGCCACAGACAATCCTTTTGATTATGTTTTTGGTTATATCTGTCTGAATGATATAACAGCACGAGATTTACAACGGGTTGATGTGCAGTTTACGCGCGCTAAATCTTTCGATACGTTTTGTCCGATTGGTGCTGTTATCGAAACTGATTTAGACGTAACCGATATTCAAGTTATAACTAGAGTCAATGGTGTTGTAATGCAAAACGGACGAACGTCACAGATGGTTTTCTCTGTTCCGTATCTGATAAGATATATTTCAAATCAGATGACATTAAATGCAGGTGATATTATTGCGACGGGAACACCAGCAGGTGTTTCAAAATTAAACGTCGGTGATGTCTGCGAAGTAGAGATTGAAGGGATAGGAATTCTTCGAAATACTGTTAAAAGAAAAAAGAATGGGTCGATAAATTAACTTTGATTTTCATGATTATTTATGAAACGATGTCCAAAATGTAGCATTGAATACTTTGACCACACGCTTGAATTTTGTTTGGAAGACGGAGTGCGGCTCGTTTCCCCACTCTCATATGAAACCGAAACACCGACTGTAACTCAATCGAATAAACCAAATCCGTCCACCGAAAAAACTGTTAATCTTCCCTTTTCAAAACCGGCGAAAATTTTAGAATTCGGTGGCGCAAATGATTTTCAAACGATTTCGCAAACTGATTTACTAAAAGAAAGAGTTGCGCCACAAAGCAGTAAAGTTTTGGAAATCGCGCCAATTGTTATTGCTTTAGCGCATAATTGGTGGCAATGGATTTATCTTAATAATCAATACTATTCTTCACTTTCAAGTTATGTTTTGTCTGCAAATTTTTTGATGTGGTTGCTTTTGCTGGCGGCAGGCGCGGCAGTTAGCCTGTTTACCGTGAAGCGTTGTAAAGACAAAAAACTCGCTTTTGCGAGTTTGGTTATTTTGTCCATAAATTTAATTTTGTTTTTAGTTCCGAGACGGTAAATTACTCTTTTTATACCTGCAATACACAATACAAAAGAGACAAAGCAAAATTTAAATTAGCGGGAATTTAACCACTCAGGAATTTGACTCGCCGATTTTTGTCAAAGATTATATTATAAGAGTGAAATAAAAATTAATTTATCGTAAATCGTACAAATTTTAGGAGTAACAAATGAAATTCTTTATAGACACAGCGAACTTGAATGAAATTAAAGAAGCAAATGAAATGGGCTTGGTTGATGGTGTTACGACTAATCCTTCTTTAATTGCTAAAGAAGGAAAAGTTGATTTTAAAAAACATATTGCCAAAATTTGCGAACTTACACCCGGCGACGTTTCGGCGGAAGTAACTTCTTTAGACACGGAAGGAATGCTTAAGGAAGGTCGTGAATACGCGAAAATTGCTACGAATGTTGTAATTAAATGCCCTCTAACTTTGGAAGGATTAAAAGCAACCCGAACATTTCGTGATGAAGGCACTAAAGTAAATGTAACTTTGTGTTTTTCAGCTGCCCAAGCACTTTTAGCGGCAAAGGCGGGCGCAACATATATCAGTCCATTTGTCGGACGATTAGATGACATCGGACAAAATGGAATGTCTCTGATCTCTGATATTGTGCAGATATATGATAATTACAGTTTCTCTACGGAAATTTTAGTAGCAAGCGTTCGTCATCCGATGCACATAGTTGAATCGGCTTTGATGGGCGCACATGTAGCAACAATTCCATTCAAAGTTATTCAACAGCTTGTCAAGCATCCTTTGACAGACAAAGGTTTAGATTCGTTTTTATCTGATTGGAAAAACATTGGGTCGTGAATAACTGTTCTATAAATTCTTAAATTTGTGGGCGTGAATTTTTCACGCCCTTTTTTATTCGGAAATAAGTTCTAAAATTTCTTTACGCTTGTCCGCAATTTCTGAATTAACTTGCGAAACATTCTTAAATTTTTGGTTAAAATTTTCATCTATCGTTTCAGCATCAAGTAAATCACGCATTTGTGAAAGATGATTATCAATCATATTTGTTGTATAACCATCATCCAAATCCAACATTTCATCAATTTCAGCAATTAAAGTTGAAAATTTCCTGAGCCATTCAAAATTTGAGTCGTTTACTAAAAGATTCAAATAATGTCCGCTAGAAATTTTCCCGTTTAGATTTTCAAAATTTTCTCTTTCTCTTTCTATTAATAATTTGTGTAATCTTAAAAGCTTTAATCTGGATTCTTTTAACAACAGAATTTTCGAATGTGTTATATGAGTCTCAAGTTTCATAAGTCAACTATCTTATTACAATTTTACAAAGAACAAAATGATTTTTAAATTTTATAATTAGCTATCTAATCATATATGATTAGATAGCTAATTATAAGTTAGCTAATAAAATTTAATTTGCTTGCTAAGTATTTATTATGGATATTGATAATTCTTTAACTTATCTTTTGACACAGATTTCCACTGCCCATCAAAATATGTTGCAAAAAGTTATGAATGAAATCGGTCTTCAACGCGGGCAGGTATTCGTTTTAATTTCTTTATGGAAAATTAATGGGCAGAGCCAGATTGATTTAGTAAATTACTTAAATCTAACCGCTCCAACCATAAATAAAATGGTTGGAAATTTAATAAAAAATGGATTTGTAGAGTGCAAGAAATGTAGTCAAGATGGCAGAATGATGCGAGTATATCTCACTGAAAAATCTGTTCAAATTAAAAGTGCGGTCGAAGAAAAATGGCTAAAATCAGAAACACAATCCTTCGCGTTTTTAACGGAAACAGAAAAACTTATTCTAACTCAATTGTTCGGCAAAATAAAGGAAAATCTCCACAAAAACACTGGTTTGTTGCCAAATGATTTATAATTTCAAATTACTTATGAATTTAGCCATCGAGGCTCAAAATTTGATAAAGGTATTCAAAGAATTTTGTGCTGTTAATGACATAACTTTCAATGTTAAAAGCGGTGAAACTTTTGCTATTTTAGGTGAAAACGGTGCAGGAAAATCTACCACAATGCGAATGATTGCTTGCCGTTCGCCTTTAACCTCAGGCAAGTTGTTTGTTGCAGGGTTAGATGTAAAGCTGTATGAATCGAAAATTCGAGGTGTTATTGGAGTCGTCCCGCAGGAAAACAACTTGGATCCAGATTTAAATGTTCGGGAAAACTTACTCGTCTATTCCAGATATTTTCGCATTCCAAAAGAAACTGCCTTAAAAAGAAGCGATGAGCTACTTAAATTTATTAGTTTAGAAGATAAAGCCGATTCAAAAGTTGACCATCTTTCAGGCGGTATGAAACGTCGTTTGATTATCGCTCGTGCTTTACTTCATCGTCCGAAAATTTTATTGCTTGATGAGCCGACAACCGGTCTTGACCCGAATGTTCGCCAAGAAATTTGGGAGAAGTTGGAAGAGCTTAGGCGAGAGGAAAATTTAACAATTGTGCTTTCGACACATTATATGGACGAAGCGGAAAAACTTGCTCAACGCCTGTTTTTTATGGCGCACGGAAAGATTATTATTGACGGTGTTCCCCGTCAGATAATAGAAGAAAAAGTAAAAAAGTTTGCCCTAGAGGTTCGTGAAGCAAATTTATTGAACATTCAAACAACAAATAAAAATATTCTTTCTCAAAAACGCGGATTGTCGCATGTTTATTTTGCAGAGACGACTGACGAGCTAACGTCGCTGATGAGTTTTTACGGCACTCGGCAGATGCTTCTGCGACCTTCTAATCTCGAAGATGTATTTTTACAGATTAATGAAAAGTAATAGCGATTTTTGCTTAACATCTTATAATTTCTTTTTAGAAAATAAGTTAAAACACTTATGGAAATTTAATGGAAACAGAAGCTAAACTCATAACAATTAATTCGCGCAAATTCGACGGCTCAATTAGTAGATGCTGGAATGCAGAATTGGTTAATCGTGATAATTGTATGTTTACTTTTGTCGGAGTATTTGAAAAAGAGGTCGTCCATTCGCAACTCGGCGTTATCAGACGTGGAACCGTCAGTTATGAATTTTATTGGCTCAATCGCTGGTATAATGTTTTTCGTTTTCACGAACCTGACGGTAACTTGCGAAACTTTTATTGCAATATCAATCTGCCATTTAAATTTAATGGTAATGTTTTGGATTATGTTGACTTAGATATAGATATTTTGGTTTGGAAGGATTTTTCATATCAAATTTTAGATTCCGAAGAGTTTGAAGAAAATGCAAAGCGGTTCTCATATTCTGATAAAATGCGTAAAAAAGTCCGAGCTACTCAAGATGAATTAATATCCTTGATTGAAACCAAAATATTTCCCTTTGATTATAAATTTTGAACATCGCTTTAGCTAAAATTGATTTGACCGATTCGTTGGCTGTTTGGCGCAGAAATTCGCGCGTTTATTTGCGGCTTTGGAAAACCGAATTAATTGCACCCGTCATCGAACCGATTTTTACATTCTTCGCTTTTGGGTTCGGTGTCGGCGCATTGGTAGTTTCTACAGTTGAAGGTTTAAGTTATCTGTCATTTGTCGGCGCAGGCGTTTTAGCATTCACGGTTTTGATGCGGACAATTTTCGAGATGACTTACGGCGCATACTTCCGGATGGTTTATCAATCTACATACGACGCGATTCTCGCTACGCCTGTCAATGCTGAATCTTTAGGTTTCGGCGAAATAATGTGGGCGGTAACGAAAGGAATTGTTGATACGTTTTTCATTTTACCGCTAATCGTAATTTTCGGTTCGGCAACATCTATTTATCTGCCTTTAGCCGTTTTTCCTTTAATGATTGGATGCGTCTTTCTCGGCAGTTTGTCCTTAGGCGTAACAGCACACATTTTTGAGATTGATTATTTCAACGTCTTCTTCGCTCTTTTCTTTTCGACGATATTTCTCTGCGGCGCGTGGTTTCCGGTCGAACTGCTTCCAAATTGGTTACAAATTATCGCTTATGTTTTACCGACAACTTCGGTCATTGATTTGACACGAGCTTGCCTGAATGGAAACTTTGCATTTAGGCATATTTACGAACTAATTTATCTGCTGTTTATTTCTTTGTTTTTAGTTAATTGGGCGTTGCAAAGTCTCAGAAAACGAATGGTCGCGTAATATTACTTTATATGTTTAGTATTTGATCTTGTAAATTAGTAATTTGTCATCCGACCTAAAAGTTATATTCTAATAGACATTATTGGAAATAATATATTTCTTCAAAGTTCGTTAAATCAATTGTTTGAAGTGGCTGGCGGAAGGTTACTCGCAAATTGTGTAACCCACACGCGATTTCCATCACCACATCTGAAATCTTC
>MWVV01000351.1_pt1 | contig 16925 bp, 15 predicted proteins | sample 1047281 | NCBI WGS metagenome assembly MWVV01 (sample SAMN06349986, study PRJNA376086) | soil metagenome | isolation source: PT-2 sample Antarctic (ecotone) soil | place: Antarctica | collected 2015-01-13 | reverse complement strand
AAATTGGCGGGTTCAGACCAGGTTAACAAATAGCCGGTTTGCCCGGTCACCGGCAATAAGCAAGACAAAGGGGTGTGAAGACGTGAATAAAACATCAATAAAAATTATCAAACGAAAAGATGCGGAAGCAATGGCAAACGACAAAACTCAAGATCTGTCCGAACCAAAACTCGTGGCAACGATAAGCGGAGAAAAAATTGAGCGTCATCTGCACCGTAAGATGGCGGACACGGTTTCAAATTGGATTGCCGAGCGCCGGGAAAACAACCGCGCTGAAGAAGTTTCGGCAATTCGCCTGATGTTTGGCAGCGAATCTTTCTTGAGCAAAACAATTTGAGCGAGAGAAGTTTGACGGTAAAAACAATGACTGGTTTAGCGACTCGAACAATTCAAAAAACGGAGACTTCGACGATTCTGCGAAGGATTGCAAAAAAGGATAAAACCGCCGTTAAAGACTGCATAGACGTTTACGGTAATTACATCTGGGCATTGGCGAGAAAGCTCACCGACTCACGCGAAGAAGCGGAAACAGCGACAGAAGAAATTTTTATTAATATTTGGCGATACTGCGAGCGCGCCCGCAACACTCAATCAATCGAAAAAAAACTGATTGCGATGATTGCGCTGCGTCGGTTGATTAAACCGCTTCAGTATGCCAAACAAAAATCTATGGCAAGCATAGATGAACCGAACGAACAAGGGGCAGGAATGGACAGAATTTCAGAATCTATTTAGAGATTCTGTCCATTATTTACATTTTTCGATTATTTTTTTGATTATTTAAGGAGTTTATTTATGTTCAGCAAACCGGATTACATAATTTTAATTGCGGCTTTCGTTTCTTTTTTATTTTCGATTTCTCTGTGGTTCGGACTATTTGGTCCCGATAACAGGGATGCCGGAATTTTCGTCGGCTTATGGGTGCCTTCCATCCTGGGCTTTGGACTTTTCTTTAAGACGAGTGCGAAAGGAAGGCAAATATAATGACAAGCATAATCTTTATCGTTGGTTTTGTTGTTAGCTTGGCGGTTTGTTACGCGCTGTTTGCCTATACAATTCACGAAATGGGAACTAATGAGAAAACAAGCAACACACCATCCGAATTAATAAAACAGCGGATAAAATGATTGTAAAATGATTTTGTCGAGCTTCTAAATTAATCAAAAGTGATTGCCGGCGGATGGAGAAAATCATTACAAATAGCTTTTGATAAATTAAAGAATAATGAAAGATAAGATTAATTTAGAAGGAAAAACCGTTTTAATCGTCGGTGCCGGACGCGGTATCGGGCGGCGCGCCGCCGAGCTTTTTTCCGAAGCTGATGCCAACGTCGTCATCAGTTCGCGCAATGAACCCGAGTTGGCGGAACTCGAATACAAACTCAACATGAACGGCAATCAAAACGTACTGGCAATAGCTGCCGACGCCGGCTTGGAAGCCGACGTGAAAGCACTTGTTGATGAATCCATTCAAAAATTTGGCTCGATTGATTATCTCATCCATGCTGCGGGAATGGGCGTCCTCAAACCGTTTGGCGATATCACGCCCGCCGATTTCGACAATTTAATAAACGCCAATGTGCGAACCGCTTTCAATGTTCTGCAAGCCGTTTTGCCGCAGATGGCGGCGCAGAAGTTCGGGCGCGTCGTAGCGATTCCGGGCATTCTCGGCAAAGCGCCGATGATGCAGGCTTCCGGCTATTGCGCGGCGAAATACGCTTTGACCGGTATGATTAAATGTCTCGCTCAGGAATATAAACGCTACGGCGTTCGATTTTCTTTGATGCACTTCGGCGGCGTTGATTCAAGTTTTTGGGACAGCATCGAGATGAAAGTGCAGCGCGACAAAATGCTTTCGGTTGACGCGGCGGCGCGCAGCATCTTTTTTGCGGCGACGCAGGAAGGCGAGGGTGTAATGTCGGAAATTATCCTAATGCCTGAATCGCATCAGATTATTTGACGAAATGTTGGATTGGAATTCTGCGTGATACCAGATTTGACACTTCGCAACGCGACCTCAATCAATTATAAAACCTGCTTCCAGTTTGATTTTTGAGCGGTTTATTAAAGCGTTTGTGCGAGAATTTTTTCTCAAAGATATGAAACAAATCAGCGAATTTCAATTTTCTGCAACTAAGCTTAAAGGCAACGGAAGATAACGCGCATTGAAGCCGAACCTTTCAGCCTCGCCGGTGACCGAATTTTTACGTTCCGTTTTTTATTCTGCCGTCAGAAGCCTCAACTTTTCCTATTCGCTTTTGATTTCCGCGACGATTTCTTTTTTGCTCGGCAGATAAAGTTTGTAGTTTGCAGCAAAGATTTGTTTTTCATTTTCTGGCAGAGTGTAGCGCACGACCGCATCGTTTTTGTCGGCGCACAGCAGAATGCTGATGGTCGGGTTTTCCCATTCTTCCAGAAGTTCGCGGGTGTAAAAATTCGTGTAAAGCTGCATTTGCCCGATGTCCTGATGCGTGAGCTTGCCGACTTTCAAATCAATCAAAACAAACGAGCGCAGCAGCCGGTTGTAGAAAACGAGGTCAATATAAAAATGGTCGCCGTACAATGGTGGTGCGTTTCTGGCGGGCGACGAACGAAAAGCCTTTGCCGAATTCGAGCAGAAATTCCTGCAAATGGTCGAGTAAGGCTTGTTCGATGTCGGATTCAGTTAAATGCGGCGCGTCTTTGAGGTTCAGAAACTCCAGCACGAACGGGTCTTTGACGAAATCCTGCGGCTGGTATTTATCTTCCGACGCTCTGCCCGCTTCGAGCACTTCCGGCTTTGATTTCAACAAGTGATTTGTCTTATGATTCACTGCTCATTTTTCACTCTTGCACCGTAGTTAGCCGGTCGGCGGCGGCTTGGGCGCCCATCGCCAGCGCCAGACCGTGCGCCGTCAGCCTGTCGTTTGATTGGATGGACGCATCCGCTCCGCGCTCCAGCAGCAGGTCGATAATTTCCGTGCGGTTGAACATTGCAGCGAACATCAACGGCGTTTTTCCGTCAGGCATTCGGGCGTTGACATCGGCGCCGTGTTCGATCAAAAGGCACGTCATTTCCGTGTCGCCTTTGAAAGCGGAGCCGGCAAGCGGAATCTGACCGCTGTCGTTGGCAAGCTGGGGATCGCCGCCGTGTTCGAGCAGCACGCGCGCCGCCTCAAAATTTCCGTTATAGCTTGCGAGCATCAAAAGACTGTTGCCTCTGCCGTCGCGGATGTTTGGCACCAACCCGTGTTCAAGCAAATCTTTAAGACGCTCGGCATCACCAACTCGCGCAAGCTGAAATATTTCCTGGACAAAAGCATAAGTTTCATCGTCCATCACAGCTGCTTCGGTCGGAGCGGATTCTAATTCTTTTTCGGACATATTATTTTTTATCATAAAACCGCCGTTTGGTTTAGTAAAATCTTTATTGTGATTTCAATCACCGGTGACGGGTTGACCAAAACGAATAGTTTCTTCCGCAAAATTTCTCGGTCGGTTTCGGCACGGCACAACTCTATCTTGAAAGAATTAAGTTTTTTCCAAACCGGAATCATTCGCTCGGTCGAGAGTTCGCCGCTTCGGCAGCTGATTTCGAGAATGGCGACGAGTGAACTCTGCGCTTCGAAAAGCGTCTGGGTTTGCAGTTTGCGTCCAGCGGCGTTTTCAGCTTGAAGAAGTAAATCGTTTATTTCGGCGCGAACGTGCAAAACGGTTTCGGTCCGGCGCAAATTTGGCGATGCTCTACAGCCACGCTAGCCGCGAAAGCTGAGCCGCCCTAATGGACATCGCCGAAGACTTCGCCGGCTGGAATTTCGACGCAGAAGCAACTGTCGATGAAATAGAAAAAGCTGCAAGTTAATTTTTCTTGGACTTTGTTTGGACAAAGATTTAATCTTAGTAAAGTTAAATCCTCTATTCCCAACAAATAAAAAGAAGGTATGGTGCCGAAGGTTGGAGTCGAACCGACATGGGATTGCTCCCGCCAGATTTTGAGTCTGGTGCGTATACCAATCAACCAACTCTAATAAAATCAATAACTTACAGACCTTATTCTTTGTGAAAATATCAATGTCTAGCGCATCTACACGCACGTCTATAACAAAATACTTTACTACAAAATAAGAGTTAGTGTATAATCTCGCCCATATTCAAGCGCATTTAGGGATTTTATTCTAGGGGATTTCCCAGGACGGACTTAAATTGTTCGGACTGATCGAAATGGTCAATGAGTTCAATGGCGTAAGATTCGCTATTGGACTTCGTTCGAGCAATGACAAATCCATGAAACTTGCGCTTGCCGTAGGTTACAGAGTGATGTGTTGCTCAAACGGAATGTTGCAAGGTGATTATCTTCCTTTATCAGTGAAGCACACCGCCAAACTGGAATTAGATGATTCTCTTGCTCTCGGTATTGACCGAATCAGACGCAAATTCACTGGTATGCAATTATCTATTGCTGAAAAACAATCCAAAGAACTTGCGGATGAAGAAGCTACCGGAATAATCTATAAGGCGTTTACAGATGCTAAATTCCCTGTTTCTCTGTTTCGCACAGTACATCAGGAATATCACGTTAAACCGTCTTATGACGAGTTTCAGCCCCGTACTTTGTTCAGTCTTGAAAATGCTTTCACGACTGCTTTCAAGAAGCTCCAACCAATGCAGCAATTCGAGCAAACTTCGCGCCTCGGCAAGTTTCTTGAATCCTACAATTAACCCCTAAAACCCTGCCATATGCTCCTGCTTACCTATGAGCAAAACCACCCATTAATTTGAGTGGTTTCTTTTTATCAAAAAAAAAATTATGTAACGTTTTGAATATTTTTCTCATTATATTATGTAAGGCAAAAAATATAATGAGAAAAATTCTTGACTTACGAGGAGCAAAGGAACAATATACTCGCAAACAATTTAATTTGTTTTATTCGCAACAATCAACGGTTGTTTAGCCTTTCTGCCCGACCAAACAATTTCACATTCAATTTCGATAGCTTTTCAAGCATCAAAGGAGTTTCATATGCACAAACGCCAACTAGCAGTCGTCGGTATTGTTCTGATTGGAGCAACGATTTTATTCGCCATTGCAACATTTCGCCAACAAGCACAAGATAAATCGCAACCTCAGGAAGATGAGCCAACAGTTGTAAAAAAGGGACAAGTAACGGATAAAGAGCATGAATACAGTAAAGAATATAAAGAATTATATATAGAACGCAAAGGTCGCAAATTAAGCGAGATTAGCCAAGTAGCTGCACTTTCAGGAAACACGCAAGAAGTTAGAGTTATTATTGGAGAGCCCAATGTTCCTACAATCATTCCTAAACCAGCTGCATCATCCTCAGAATTTTTGAGGGATTTATCCTGCAAAGCAGATGCTATTGTTTTCGGTTACGTTAAAAACAAATCAGCTCATCTTACTGAAGATGAGACATTTGTTTTTACTGAATACGAGTTCTCAGTGCAAGAGATACTGAAAGACAATTCTGCATCCCCAATAGAAATTAATAATAGTATTCAACTTACTCGTCCCGGCGGAGTGATTAAACTCGACAGCCAAATTATTCGAGTAGAGGACAGATCGTATGCACCACTGCAAATGAAAAATAAGTATTTATTGTTCCTTCGCTTTTTACCGTCTACAAACGGTTATGTTGTATCCAGCTTTAAGGGTGATTTTATGTTGCAAGGTAATTCTTTCAAAAAGCTATCGCTACGAGCATTGCCCAAAGAACTAGAAAACAATAACGACTCACAAATATTATTAAACAACGTTGCTAACTCTGTTAAGGCTGGCTGCAATCAGAATTCTATGGGAGGGATGTAGCAATTATGGATACTAAAAAAACTATAGTTATTGTCAGCAAATTAAGTGTGACTGTATATGCTATCCTGTTTTTCTTATTTGTTTGTGTTTCAGTTACACAATCGCAAACATGTCTGATACCTGATTATTATGTCAGTCCGGGTTATACTTCCCGTGAACATTTTCCTCAGGGAGCAACAGTTTACTACTCTTTCGACAATCTTATATCCGCAAATGCACAACAAAAGTCTCAAATAGAAACAGCTATTGCCAATTGGAATGACGCATTAAGTGTTAACAATTGTTATAACGTAAGATTTGCTCCCGGATCCGCGCCTGCAACGGGTAATACAGCTACATTAATATTTAGAAACGGACCTTTAACTGATGCCGCGGCACGCTTTGACCCAGACATGGTTGTTCTGAATGAAATTAAAAGTGCAACTATCACCTTTCACCCCTATTATAATGATAATGGGACTTATTATTATGAACCGAATGCAGATGGATATGTCCTTGTTTATATTAAAAATGCAATGCACGAAATTGGTCATGGATTAGGACTGAATCACTACACGAGAAATCATCCGAACGCTTGTACTGACCAATTAAGTGGTTCATCTGTTATGAATGACGGTTGCGGAGTTAATGATTATACACACAATCAGACTATAACTGTAAAGAGTTGCGACCATAATCAGTTAAATTCAATTTACACTTGTCCAACACCAACACCAACACCAACACCAACACCAAATGAAGGCGGCGGGTCTGAGTGTTTACCTAGTGGTTATTGCAGCACCGAGCTTGGTCCGCAAAAAGATACTTCCGAAGGTTTGTCTCCTAATTTTGAAGACCCGTGCTGCTATGAAAGTCCGATTGTCATTGATATTCTCGGCAACGGCTTCATAATGTCCAGCTTGGCTGAAGGCGTGGATTTTGATTTCAACGGCGATGGCATCTCGCATCGCATTTCTTGGACATCCGCTAATTCCGACGATGCGTGGCTAGTGCTTGACCGCAACGACAACGGCTTGATTGATAACGGCGCAGAGCTGTTTGGTAATGCCACACTCCAACCGCCGTCTAAAAACAGGAATGGATTTATCGCACTCGCCGAATACGATAAAACAGAAAATGGCGGAAACGGTGACGAGAAGATAAACAATCAAGATTCTATCTTCAACTTTTTACGATTATGGCAGGATACGAATCATAACGGTATTTCAGAGGCTAATGAATTGTTTACATTGCCAGCATTAAACGTCGCTGAGTTGGAACTCGATTATCATGAGTCGAAACGCAGGGACGAATACGGTAATGAATTCAAATACCGAGCAAAGGTATGGGATGCCAAACATAGACGAGTTGGACGATGGGCATGGGACGTATATCTTGTTAGCGCACCGTAAACTTTTCTAATTTCAGAAACTTGAAAGCCGCCTCTAATCGGGCGGCTTCTTTTATATTTTGATTATATTAGCTGCTGCGAGATAAACGATAACCCACGCTATAATGCACAGCCAGAATAGGATAAGATTGATGGTCATTGATTAAAAAGGAATATCCGAAACGTCAACTTCACTTTCAATCTGATCCGCAGCTTCTTGAACATCAGGTGATATATTAGGCTCTACGGCTGGTTTTGCATTGGGTAGGCTGTTACCTACTCGATTCCAGTTATGGAATTGGCTGTATAAACGGTTACGCCTGATTCCTGTATTTTAATGACAAACTCTTTAATGTTCTGTTTATTCGGCATTTCGCCGACACAATCAGTCCACCTGTTAAAAACCCAGCCGTAATATTTTAATGTTCGTTCAGAGAGGTTATCTAAAAACCGTTTTTCTTTGATGAATTGATCGTAGTATTGTTGCATACAAATCTCCTAGTCTGGTGAACTTTTGCATCACCTGAAAAGTAAATAAGATTTGTAAGTTATTGATTATAAAGCGAGAATGCCGAAGGTCGGAGTCGAACCGACATGGGATTGCTCCCGCCAGATTTTGAGTCCGTTTCAGGCACAATTTCAATCAAAAACTTCAACAAATTTAACCTTTCTACTAACCCTTTCTAACACAAATTAATTCAGTGTGTCCGCAATGTGTCCGCACGGACACACTGAAAATGAAAGGAGTTAGATAATGAAATCACGAAAAGGATATGTTTATCAAGAAGAAAAAGGCATTTGGTATGCGCGTTTTACATATACAGACAATAGCGGCAAACGCCGCAACGTCAAACGCAGAGCGAACAACAAAACACACGGCGATGAAATTCTTAAAGAATTAATCAGAGAATTTGATAATGGCGGCGCAGGACAAATCGAAGCCGCAAAAATTACTTTCAATGATTTATGCGACTTTTACGAAAAGCATTATGTAACCGAAGCGAAATACGTCAATAACCGAAAAGTTTCAGGCTTGCGTTCGGTGGCAAGTGTTCGCGGCTATATTAAAGTTTTCCGTCAGCACTTTGGTCGGCAGAAATTAAAAGATATTACCTACGAACATTTGCGAACCTATCGGAATGAAAGGCTAGGCACTTCAACGCACCAAAGCAAACAGCGAAGTCTTGCAACCGTGAACCGTGAAATGGCTTATCTTCGCCGCTTGTTGAACATTGCCGAACGCAACGGGTGGATAAACAAAAATCCGTTCAAAAAAGGCGATGCGCTGATTCACGCCAGCGACGAGGTTAAGCGTCAAAGATTTTTAACCCACGCCGAAGAACAAAGACTTCTTGCGGCTTGTTTTGGTTTCCGTTCACATTTGCGTCCGCTTGTGATTGCCGCGATTGATACGGGATGCCGTTTTGGTGAATTGATTAAATTACGCTGGACAGAAGTTGATTTCGATTCGGGTATTATCACAATCCAAGCATTTAATACAAAAACTATGCGTGAGCGGCAAGTTTCAATTACATCGCGTTTGATGAATGAATTAGAAATCTTGCAACGAACGGCTAAAGACGATTCGGATTTGGTATTTGGTATTAAGTGCGAAGTGCGGATAGGTTTTAGAAATGCTTGTAAGGAGGCAAATCTGGAAGGCGTTAGATTTCACGATTTGCGCCATACACACGCCAGCCGCTTAGATGATTTGGGTTTTAGTCTTGCAAAAATCGGCGGGCAATTAAGGCATACCGTAATGCAAACAACGCTTCGTTATGTCAACCGCGATAAAGCCGCGATTCTGCAAGTAGCAAGCGCATTAAACGCCTATAACGGGCAAGTCGTCGCTCCCATTGAAATATCGCAAACCGTGAATTAATCTCATTTTTCAATTTTACGATAACAGCGGTAACGGCAATAAAATTTAATCTAAAGTTAAATCATTAAGTTACCGCTGTTACCGCTGTTAGAAAGGTTCGTTAGCTTTTTCTCTTTGTCTAATTATTGTGCAGTATTTAATAGCTTTAACGAAAGCGTTTTGCATTCGGGGAGCAATATCCTTATCTTGAAAAAGAATAGAATAGGTTTGGATTTCGTCATACACATTATTCGTTCTAATTTTTAAGGCTGGCTTACCTTCGGCACTTTTTAGAACTAATCCGTATAGTGGAAGATTACTTGTATATGTATTGGAAATTTGTTGAACATTGATAGCTGATGAATCTAAATTAAATATATTCAATTTAATGTATTCAGTTTCTCCAAATGATTTTCCAACTAATCTTTTATCTTGCAATTCCAGTTCTCTTCTCCAGCTAATATCATCACAACTTAGAAAAAGAGCCGAGCCGATTGTCTGAATATATCTAGCATTATCATCTTTCTTAAAAGAAAAGTTTCCAAATTCGTCTAGGTTTTTATTTATCCATTGTAAGGCTTGCTTTGAAGTCTTTTGCTCATATTCAATCATCCACGCAGTTATTTTATCATTCAATTTTCCAACACTTGGGTCACTTAGATTCAGCTTTCCATATTTACTCAGATACTGTTCAGACATTTCATAAGCGGTTTCTAAATCTTTCCCCTCATTTTTTTTATCTACAATAGAATTATAGAAAATTTGTGCTTCCCTTTTTAATTTTTGTTGTTCTATTAATGAATTATTATTTTGAGCCAATCCGCTTATAACAAAAACTAAAAGAAATAATAAGCATTGAGATGTCTTAGTTAAGTATATTTTCATAATAGTCTCCTAAAAATTAATCTAAAGTAATAATACTTTCATCACCCGCAATGTTGCGAACTTTTAAGCGGAGCGGTTTCTTTTCGGACGAGATTTTTCCGTTCCAATCTTCTTTTGTCTTTTTGCCGTTGCGGATTACGAAGCTGTTTTTGTCAATCTTGATTTCGGTGTCGGATTGCCACGCGCCATCGGCGTTTGTGCAGTCTAGGCTTAGGTATTCGATAAGTTCCAAGCCGTTGTCGCTGATTTCAAGCGGTTTGAATTTGGCTTTTGGCGCGGCTTCTTCCGCGTCGGTTTCAAGCAGCGGCGTTTTGCTTTTCTTGTTGCCGTTTAGTGAGCGTTTTTGGTTGTAAGCATCTATTTTTTGTTGAAGGCGGTCACTGGCGAAATTTTTGATTTCCACTTCGTAGCCGTCTTTGGTTTTTCGCTGTTCAAATTCCACAAAGTCGTTGACGACGACTTCATCGAGAATTTCTTTCAAATCGTGGAGTTCGATTTCGATGCGTGTCGGGTTTTCCTTTTTGATATAGCTTTCGATTTCGGCGCGGTCGTAGATGTCTATAAAATAAAGTCGCACCTTTTTAACGTCCGGCTGTGCGTCAGACAAATCGGGCAAGGCTTGATTAAGAAGCCGCTTGATAAGTGAAATATCTAAAACCTTTGTCGTGTGGTCGAGCAAGTTCGGCAGATAAATAGGAATCAAGCCTTCCTTAGTGTCGCTGATCGCGCCTTCCCAAAACTCGTCTAATGAATCTTCGTTTCGTAAGCCGAGAATTAATGTTTTGAGTTTGTCCATTGTTTGCTGCGGATTGCGGAACAATGAAACGCCGTCTTTGATTTCCAAGATTTGAAACTCCGCGCCGTTTGCTTTCAATCGGTCGCGTGTCGTTTGAATCGAATTGATGCCGATGTCGGTGTGAATAAATTTTCGATTTAATCGGTTAGCAACCGCCGCCGTTACGCCGCTCCCGCCGAAAAAGTCAGCGACAACCATATTTTCATTTGACGATGCTTTGATAATTCTTTCAATTAAATCAGGGTTTTTTTCCGTTGAGTAATCATAGCCAAAAGAATAAGCAGACAAATCTTCCCAAAGCGAATCACAAAGCATTTCATCGCTTGCATCAATTTTATATTCAGGTCTGCCCGTTCTGGGATGCGGGCGAAGTTTTCCTTCTTCTATCCATTTTTCAGCTATCTCTTTTGAACGCATCCAATGTCTTCCAAATGGCGGTTTGACTCCAAAAATTTCATAATCCATTCCTGTGCGAAGTTGAGGCGCATCAAAAGCGTGCCAACGGTCTTCTTTTGGAGCGTATCTTGTCGGCGGTAAAATTGAAACATCTTCGTTCATTGCATAAAAGAAAATACTGTCTGCGGCTACGTTAAGCCTTTTCACTCGCTCATTTTCCCGAATACTTTTTTTAACGCGCTTTACAATAAATTCATTCCTAAAATTATCTTCGCCAAAAACTTCGTCCATCAAAATTTTAACGTAATGTCCGATGTGCCAATCAAGATGAACATAAATGCTTGCCGTGTCAGACATCACGGATTTGATAGCGTGAAGATTTTCAAACATCCAATTCAAATAATCTTCTTTGTTCCAAATATCGCCATACATCGTTTCTTCAAAGGCGCGGATTTCGTCAAAATCAATCACTTCACCTGTTTCTATTTGTTCGACAATTTCCGCTTCTTTTTCGGCTAAGGCTTGCGCCTCTTTCGGGTTTTTTCGGAGATAAACCTTTTTCGCGTAATCCGCGCCGCTGGCAAACGGCGGGTCAATATAAACCAAGTCGAGCTTGATGCCTTTGTCTTTCAAATACGCGCACGCCGAAAGACATTCGCCGCGAATCAAAAGGTTTTCCGACGCGCTGCCGACGCTTTCAAGCGTTTCAGTTTCGTAAAGCGGCATACCGCGCAAGATTCTTGTAAAAGGCTTGTCGTTATCACGGTAACGCAAAACGCGCCGCGCCCGCGCAAAGTTGTCCAATACGGCTTGACCTCTAATCGTTTCGGGTTCGTAGGAAATATATCTAATCGGCATAAATTATAAAATCGGCTGTCAACTATTTACAGAAAAACCCGCGCAGCTTTTCACGGAATTTCAAAAGATTGTCGTCCATCGAATCGGCATCGGTTAAGTAAAGATATTCAAATTTTTCATAACCGTATTTTTCATTATTGCTTTTAAGAAATTCGGTTTCGACAAATTTGCGTCTGGCTAAAAATTCTTTCTGTTCGGCAAATCCGCTGCCTTTGGTTTCGATAATCAAAACGCGGTGAATCTTTTCCGCCTTGCGTTCGATGACTAAAAAGTCCGGCGTATAAAGTCCGACTCTTTGCCAGCGGTTTTCTTTTTGTTCAAAACATTCAATCCGAAAATCCGTCAAATCCTTTTCGCCGTTAAAGAAAATTTCTAAATCGCATTTTTTGAAATCATCTAAGGATAAAACCCGCTCCAGAAAAGTCTTTTCCAAACCGCTCTGCGCGAAGTTATACGGCAAGAAATGAAACGTCCGCTCTTTGTGCAAAACCGAATTTGGATAATGAACTTTTGGTGTGTGTTCGGCAACGTCAAACAAATCTAATCTGCCCGCGCTTCGCAAGAGTTCTTCAAGCTGTTTTTGCTTTTCGTCTTTTTCGGTTTGCGCCGCCGAAACATCTTGACCTTTTGCGTCAAGTTCTAAAATCTGCGCCGTTTCCTTAACATTCGGGTAAAGTTTCGGATTGTCCGCAATCTCTTTCAAGCGTTCAACAATCAACATCTTCGCCTGCGCTGGAATAATTTCGGTTCTTGTTTCAAGGTCGCGCCGCTGGTAAAACGCCAATCGAATGTTCGCTTCAATCGCGCTCCGGTCAAACAGATTATTAAAATACCGCGAGCCGTCATCTTCTTTTGTGATTTGCCCGAAAATTTGTTTGAGTTGCGGTTCAAACGGTCGCAAATCGGAAAGCGCGGCTTTGCCGAAACTTGCCCGTGCGACGTGGAGAAGCCAGCGCGAAAAAGTAATTTCTTCGCCAACGGTTGATTCTAAAAGCCGCGTGTCTTTTATTTCGTCCGAATCAAAATCCCGTTCGATAATAACCGCGTTTTGTCTGAAATCCTGCGCGTCAATAGCCGTGATTTTCTCCAAAGGCGCGATTCGTTCTTCGACAATCAAATTTTCGTATTTGATTTGATATTGAAAGAAATCAATCGGCGGAAGTTTCAAATGGTCGAGCCGCGAAAACCTTTCAATCCGCGTTTCGTCCGTTCCTTTTTTGCTGATGTTGTTAATTTCGGTGATGCTTGTGTGTTGTTCGACTTCAAGCTGTTTTTGCAGAATCTTGGCGTTATCCTGATTAAGCCAAATGATTGCGGTTTCCTGCGTGTCGGCTTCGACTTGCCGCAGACAACGGCAGGACGTTTGTAAAACCATATTAGTCGGGCAATCGCTTTTGTTCGACAAAACAACGCCGGTCAAACTCTGGCAATCCCAACCTTCTTTACCGATTTGGACAAGTAGAATGATTTCCTTTTCCGATTGCGGCGTATCAAGAGCGCGAAACTCCATCTCCGCATCCGCGTCAATTTTATAATCCTTATTGCCTTTGTGAAATTTAAGGATTTTTTCACGCGGAATCTTTAGCTCATCGGTTAAGAATGGATAAATTTCTTCTTCAAGCCGTTCAATTTTCCCGCAGTAAATCGCAAGTTTGGCGCGTGTACCGTTGGCATAAATTTTATCTTGATATTGCTTGTAAAAGTCCTTCACGCCTTCGCGCACAATTTCAATCGGCATTAAACCGCTTTGGGCTGCCTTAATTGTCGGCTTTTTCAAAAATGTCCTGATCGCGCTTACTAAGGAGAAAAAATAAACCGTGTTCGTAATCTGCGAAAAAGACATTTTCAAATCGTCGGTCAGCGCAACTTTATCTGAACTGTATGGCGTTCCCGAAAATCCCAAAACGCTGTTGACGTTGCCGCGTGCGTTCCAACCATTAACGACTTTGCGGAGTTTGATTTCGTCGTCAGTCGCGTGATGCACTTCGTCAATATAAATTTGTAGATTTGGAATTTTACCGATTATGTTGCGGAGTTCGTTGGCTTGTTCATCCTTTTGGTCTTCCGTCTTTTCAATCAAATCCTGCTGCGCGTCCAGCTTTACGCGGTCAAGAATTACCTTTTCCGCATTAACAACCATTATCAAGCCAATCAAATCGGCAAGCGGCTGATGATTAAGAATTTTCTGCGCGTTCGGGTTTTGCGTCTTGTTGCTTTTCTTTGCCGTCTTCGCTTCGTCAAGAACTTCAAATTTAATAAGTTTTTTAAGATTACCCGCCATCGGTTCTGGCACAACCCAAGTCGGGTCAAAGTTTTCAATCGTCCGCAAGCTAGGCACGATTGACGATTTCAAACCAGAAGGCGCGAGCACCAGAAAGTTATGCGCGAAAAGTTTGTTGTCGGGTTCTGTTTGTGCAAAATACAAATCCAGATAAACAAGCGCAGCCATTAGATAAGTTTTACCCGCGCCCATCGGAAGACTAAATAAATAATCGGCATAATCAACGCCGTAAAATATATTTTTTGCTGCTTCCGTGTAGTCAATCTGATGCGCGCCGGAAACGGTTTGCTTTTCGCTTTCCGACAAAGACATCAAATCTTTTTGTTTATTTTGCGAACGCACAAATTCAAAAAACGAGCTGGCGGCGTGGTTATTTTCAAAGATTTCACGCGCCTCTTGGCTTAAAGGCAGTTTAGAAAAATCTTCGCCGCTTGAAAAAAAGCCTTCGCTGAAAAGTTGCCAGAGCGGTTTGTTTCGCCCTTCGATTTTTAAGAAAAGGTAAATTTCAATCGCTTCTATTTGCGGGTCGCGCAAGTGACCTTGTTTGCGAATATATTCAATTACGGATTTAACTTTGCACTCTGACGAATTTAACCAGATTTTTGCTTTACGGTAAATGATTGCATTAAACATACGGGCGACGGAGAATCCGGGCGTTACTTAAAACAGATATATTTTCGGGCGTTTCTGCGATACGAAAGTGATGTGGGAATTTTAACAAAGGCAGGTTGTTTTGGCGAACTTATTGTTTCGATAGAAAATAAAATTATTAATCAGCCCCCCCTTTCATTAGTTGGAATTTTTTTTGTGTCGTGCAGGAGTTAGGTTAAAGCTATTGTGTTTTCACGGTACTTCGAGTAAATTTCCAACTTCCACCTGCACTAATGACGATGTTATATAAGAAAATATAAAAAGGGCGCAGTTGCCAGCCGCGCCCTTCGATTTATAATCAAAAACCGTATTTTTGAACCATTATTTCAAACTCTTCATCATGAAGTTTGTCTTTACCCGATGAATCGTTTTCAAGTCCATCTTCATTTCCGCACTTTCCGCCGTTGCTTATAGGCTCTGCGGAATCTGCGGAAACTTCAGGCGCATACCAACCTTGCCGAACTCTTAAAATTTCGCCGTAATTCACAGCTTGTTTTAAGTTTTCTTCAACCGTGCGCTTTCCGTATTTTCCTTCAAAGGCATCAACGACTTCTTTGGTTGAAACCTCTTTGGTAATGAATTTCACGATTTCTTCACGACTTGAAACGGGTTTTAGCGGTGGTTCGTTCGACACGGTAAACCAGCGAGAGTCAAAATCAAGTTCCATCATCAAATCGTCTTGACGATAGCCTTTAGATTTTGCCACCGAAAATACAACGCGGTTTTTATTTGATTTGTCAGGTGCGGATAATTTAATAACCGTTCTGGACAATCCTCCGAAGTTCGACCCGCCGCGTCCGCTATAAGCCGCGTTGACGGTAGATGATTCTTCGGATTGTTTTCCGATATGATGCAATAACCAAACGGCAGCATTTGCTTCTTTGGCTAGTCTCTTCAGCGGCGACATTACATAGCTTTTAACTTCCGCATTGTCATTTTCATTACGCAGGTTAAACAACGCCGCCATCGTGTCAACAATAATCAAATCAGGCTTGAAATCTTTTGCCCGTTCGATAACCGCTTCCATGTGCGCCGGGTCTTTTAGGTCAAGCGGGTCGCCATTGACATACTCATCACAAACCAGCAACAAATTGCCGTCAATAATTCTATCGAAAAACGTAGCCCAATCGCGGGTCATTGTTTTCAAATCCCGTTGCAATTCGGCTTGCGTGTTTTCACCGTCAATTATCATTACGCGAAGAGTTTTATTTTGCCCTTCGGTAAATGGCAGAAATTCTGAGCAAGTTGCCAAAGACAAAGACAAATTCAACGCGAATGTAGTTTTGCCGATGTTGGTCGAAGCGTTCATCATACCGACTTGACCGCGACCCAATCCAAAAATTATTTTCTCTCCTTTGGGAAAATCTTTCAGTTTTAGTTCGCCCCAAGTCATACCGATTTTCGGAATTTCGACTCCTTGAAATTCATCAGCGGGAACTTCGCCGCCGAATTGTTTTTCAAAATCATCGAAGGAAGAAAAAGTTGTTTTATCGTTCATTTTCCACCTCCCGCTTTTCGGCTAAAAGCAAATCATCCAGCCCTTTTCCCTGAGCCAACTCCCACTGCAAAACACCACCCCTGTATCCAAAGTCTTTTAATGCACGGTTCATTTTAAGTAATGCCCTTTTAACTTGATTGTTCACGCTAAAGTCCGCATCATACGCGATTACCACTTTTTGCAACGCCGGAAGTGCCTTTTTAAGGTTTGCGGGAAGTTCTTCAAAGTTAGCGCAAGTAACGCCAGCCAATGCGACGACGGACTTGCCCGTGAACTCTGATATACAATCCGCTTTCAACGCGCCTTCGGTAATTAGTATCTCGCCCGTGTCCTTTACAAGGTCGGGCAATACAAAATGAAGCGGTGCGCCTGACGAAGCCCCGTCTTTGAACTTTTCATTATTATCAGGATTAGTCGAAAGCCAAATATATTTATTCTCTTCTGCATTATCGCGGCGAACTTGTAACGCTTGAATACGCCCCTTCTCATCACGATACGGAATGAAGAAGCCGTTCTGCGGTTTGT
>MWVV01000350.1_pt1 | contig 16935 bp, 13 predicted proteins | sample 1047281 | NCBI WGS metagenome assembly MWVV01 (sample SAMN06349986, study PRJNA376086) | soil metagenome | isolation source: PT-2 sample Antarctic (ecotone) soil | place: Antarctica | collected 2015-01-13 | reverse complement strand
TATTAGGCCCTTGATGACCAGCAAAGATGCAGAAACGGCGCTTTTGCAAAAATATGAGAACTTACTCAAAGACGGGATGAAAGCGAGAAAGAAACTTGTTAAAGAAATGCCCGTAAACGACAGAGTGAATATCTGGAAGACTCAACTCGTTTACCATTTGACGACCGCAAATTTGTCGCAGCCGCAAAGGGAACTTATTCTAGAGTTTTTGACGACGTTATCGCCCGCCACTTTCGTCCACTCTGTCAATGAAACCAAAGAAGAATCTATGAAAGCCTCAGAGATGCTTGACAAGAAAATTCAGTCGGTTTTTTCAAAGGCAGAGTCGTTTGCAATTTTTGAAGAACTCGGTATTCAGAAAATTGTCAGCGATACGAATGCAACAAATTCGTTGACGGATTCAGTGCCGGTAGATGAACCAGTAGATTCACCATATAAAATTTGTAATTGCCGCTGGTATTGTGGCGTTAGCCAGTCGTGTAGCACTGATTGCAATGTGGAGGTTCAAGAGTGCGGTGCGTTCAATGGATCGTGGTGTACTGGCAGGTGCAAGTAATTAAATCAATTGTCGTTAGTAACCGAGTAGGATATTCTAACCTACTCGGTTACTTTTCCGTATGGAATTCCAATCAATTCTAATAGCTTATCTTACCTTACATATAGTTCTGATAATTATCGGACGAGTATCGCCGAACCGAAATTTTACTTTTATTTCTGCATTTCTTTTATTTTTTTGCTTTACAATTTATTACATCAGGCAGTTCAACGAGAATAATGCGACTTGGGAAATTTTGTTGATTCTGATTATGATTCGCTTGCTGCTTTTAGGCGGTTATGATTTATACGAAGCAATTACTGAACTGGCTAGATTACCTTTTTTGATACTCGATTTACTCGGCATTATTTCGGGTTTTTTATATCTTCGCTTGGAAAACTCATTAAAATTACTGCCTTTTCTGATTAGTCTTATTTTCGCGTCGTTGTTTATAAAGTTTCAAGGTTGGAATTATTTAGCTCATTATTATAATTTCGGCACATTTACAGGCAAAATAAACGCTTGCGGATTATCACAAAAAGTTGAAGGAATTGACCAACAAAACGCTAAAATAACCAATCAACTATTCGAGAATAAAATAGTTTTGCTTTATTTTTGGTCTACTCGATGCGGAATATGTTTCAGAAAATTTCCGCAAGTTCAAGCCGCTTACGACAAATACAAAAACGATCCGTCCGTTGCGATTTATACAATCAATAAACCTTTTGAAGAAAACGAACCGAATCAAGTATTTGAAATGATAAAAGAGGAAGGCTATTCATTTCCCGTCGTGATTCCGACGGATGAAGAATTGCCCGAAAAGTTCGGCGTAACAGGTTATCCGACAACTTTTGTGATTGACCAAAAAGGAATGATAATTTATAAAGGCGACATTGCCGGCGCAGTCAAACAAATTGAAATGATGGAACAAAATTAAGCTGTCGGTAATTTAACAGTAAATTTTGTTCCTTCGCTTAACTCTGATTCGGCTTCGATTGTTCCATTGTGGTCGTCAACGATTTTTTTCACAATCGCTAAACCTAAACCCGTCCCCGTATCTTTGGTCGAAAAATACGGCTCAAAGATTTTCGATAGATTTTCTTGGCTGATTCCGTTTCCGGTATCGGCAATTTCGATTTTAACAAAATTTTCATCAGACGAGATTGTTACGTTCAAATTTCCGCCGTCAGTTTGCATCGCCTGCACGCCATTAATAAAAAGATTATTAAAGACCGAGCGCAGAAATTCGGCATCGCCTAAAATGTTCGGCACATTTTCGCGCTCAACCAGACTAATTTTGATATTTTGTTCTTCGGCTTGCGGCTCGATAATTCGGAGCGAATCTTCGATAACCTCACGCGCGTCAATCGGCTTTAAATTTAACGTCAACGGGCGTGAATAACTCAAAAAATCAGTCACTTGTTGATTGATTCTACCGACTTCCTTTTTTAGCTGTGCCGTAAGTTTTTCAAAAGTCGTTTGTTTTTCCGCATCTTCCGGCGCGAATTTGGTGTGCAAATGGTCGAGCGTTAAATTAATATAATTTAGCGGATTACGAATCTCATGCGCGATTGCCGAAGCCAGGCGCCCGACCACTGCGCTTTGTTCGGCTCTTTGCAATTGCGCTTCAAGTTGGCGCGTTTTTTCAAGTTCCGCGGTCATTAAATTAAATTGCGAAGCGAGTCTTCCGATTTCGTCGGTTCGCTTAGCATCTCTCAAACGAAAACTCAAATCGCCTTCGGTAACGCGACGCGCCGCATCGGACAGATTGGCAATCGGGCGTGTAAAACGCCAGACGAGAAAAACGGTTACCGCCGTCGAAAGCAAAAGAATTAAAAGCGTGTATATAAGCGGGCGAGCGGCTCTCTGAACAGTTTCCTTTCTATCGCTTTTGAGAATTACCATTACATACCAGCGACCTTCCGTTGTTGGAACCGGAATGGCGTGCGCTTCATCGTCGGTTTCTTCGTCTGCAGCGACATTCACATTTGGAAATTTTTTAGCGTCTTCACCTAGACGTAAACGACTGGTTTTCATCAGTGGCGGTAAATTTTTCAAATCACTCAAATTTTTATATTTTATTTCTTCGTTTTCATCTGTTGTCGGTAGATAATCTTCGTTAAGACTGTCCGAAACTTGCCACCTATGGTTTATGACCAAGATATCTTTTATGCGTTCGCGAGTTTCTTCATCAAGATACGTTTGGTCTTCGCGCTTGATAATATCCCTCATATACTCTTGGGAAGTCATTCCGCTGATGGCAAGCGGAATACTCGCTAAAATTGCTTGTTGTTGCTTTTCAGTTAGACTATCGTTTTCCTTTTGTGTCCGGTAATTCAGAAAAAATTGAAAACCGAGCGTTGTAATTAAAAGAAACGCTAAAATTAAAAGTAGTCTGCCGCGAAATGTATTTAAGAAATTCATCGAGTTAAAGTTAATTTAATGGCATACTTTTATTACTGCAGCAAGTTTCGCCGCGTAAGGCTACGATACCTTCTTTCGCAATAATCGGAATCATTATTATTCCAGCCACCGGGTCAGCCCACCACCAGCCGAACAACGCGTTAAGCCCAAGACCTACAAGCAAGATAGCCGAAAGATACGCGCAAATATCGGTCTGGCGCGAATCGGCTTGCATCGCCCGACTATTAAGACTCGCTGCAACTTTTCGTTTTGCCCGCGCAAGCAAAGGCATAACAATCAGAGAAAGAGCGGCAAGCGTTATTCCGATGTAGCTTTCGTTTGGCGACTCGTGGAGCAACAAAGATTTCCCCGCATCAAAAGCAACGTAAGCGGTAAGTGCAAGAAAGCTAACGCCGACGAGTTTTAGTGCCAATTGCTCACGATGTTCACCCGAAACTAGACGCCACAACAAAATCGCTCCTGACGAAACTTCAATAATCGAATCAACTCCGAAACCAATAAGCGCGATACTTCCTGCAATCGCGCCTGCTGCAAGAGCGATAATTGCTTCGAGTGAATTCCAGCCGATGGTTAAATACTCAAGCCGTCGCCCATTTTGGATGCTTGCAGCATGGACAAAGCCTTGATTTAAAGTCTTCGCTTTCATAAACATCATTTATACACATTATACAACTTGATAAAATTATTCTTGTCGTTTTACCGATTTGAATGTTATAGTCTTAATCGGTTGATACGCAACCTTTTCGGAACAACTTGTTCTTTTCCGACTTGTCAAATTTTCAGTTCTCGATTAACTCTCCAAAAATTTAATTTAAGAGGTTTCCAATGATTCGATTTTCGTCCAGAAATTTATCTGCAATTATTCCTTTTGTGTTTTTATTAGTTTTCGTTTCCTTTTCATTAAATCTTTACGGACAAACAAAAAAGACTCTCGCACCGAAAAATAAAACGCAAACTTCGAGCAAAATAAATCCGCAAACCAAAACTGCCGACAAAAAAACGTCCGCGAACAAAACTAAGGATTCCCAAACCAAAACTCCGGTTAAAAAGAATTCTCTAGCGAAAACGGCTGCGGATAAGAATTCGGTTAAATCGGATAAAAATTCAGCTGGAAAAGATTCATTAACGAAAGCAAATCCAGCTAAAAATTCAGCTAAGAATGAGAGGAACAAGCAAATTAACTCAAAGCGCCAGCAAGAATTAAAGCGCCAACAAGAAGAAGAAGAAAAATTTGCAAGAATTCGTCAAGCCGAAGAAGAACAAAGACGTAAAATCGAAGAAGCCCGGCGTCACGCCGAAGAAGAAGCTCGCAGACAAGTCATTTTGGAGGAAAAGCACCGCCGCGAACAAGCCCGCCGCGAAGCCGAAGCCCGAAGACGCGCTTTTGAAAAATCGCTACATACGGAAACAACCGCGAATATCATCAACGACGATACGGAAGGAGAAGATTTGGAGGTTCGTCGCGCTGCCGTTAAAGCATTGGGAAAACACGCCGGAATGGTCGTCGTAATGGAGCCGCAAACCGGAAAGGTTTTATCAATCGTCAATCAGGATTGGGCGATTCGCAGAAGTTTCAAACCGTGTTCGACTATCAAACTTGTAACCGGTGTCGCCGGTTTGAATGAGAACTTAATTAAAGAAGACGGTAACATTCGTTCTCGTAGATTTCCGATGAATTTGGACGATGCGTTGGCTTTTTCAAACAACAGATATTTTCAGCGCGTCGGTGCAAATCTTGGAAGCAGCAAAATGATTTCTTACGCACAGGCACTCGGGCTTGGACAAGCGACTGGAATTAATTCCGAAAACGAAACGAGCGGAAAACTTCCTTACAAAAACAAAAATGTCCGTATTTATTCGCACGGGGACGATTTTGAAGTTTCTCCTTTACAGCTCGCCGTGATGGTTTCGGCTATTTCCAACGGTGGAAAAATTGTCGTTCCAAAAATTCCGCGAACAACATTTGATAAAACGAATTTTCGCGGAGCGATGCGCCGACAGGTTAAACTTCCCGATCAGAATTTGAAAGGCGTCGTTCCCGGAATGATTGGCGCTGCTTCTTACGGAACGGCAAGACGTGGCGTTGACCATTCGCTCGGCATTGCGGGCAAAACCGGTTCGTGTATCGCTGACGGAAGTTGGGTCGGACTTTTTGCTTCGGTCGCGCCGATTGAAAACCCGCAGGTTGCCGTTGTTGTCATCACACGCGGAGAGGACGAACGAGGAAAATACGCCGCCGCCGTAGCCGGAAAGATTTATCAGTCGATGCGTTTTCGGCTTTTAGAGAACGGTTCGAAAAATTTGGCAAAAGTGCCGGAAGACCTAAAACCGGAACCGAAAATTAACGCTAAAACTTCGGCTTTATTAGACAAAGCCGAAGGTGAAGAATCAGAAGATAACGAAGCGGCTTCAATCGTTAAAAACGAAACGCGAAAAGAAACGATTGTTGGGCAAACCGCTCCGACTGCGCCGAAAACGATTGCCAGATCAAGCGGTAAATCCTCGAACCTGTTTCCGTCTATTGTCATTAATGTAAAGAGACCAAGAGATGAAATTGTAAAGAAATCAAGAGACGAAATGTCGCGTCAACGCATTGTTACCAATAAATAATCAAAACTTTCTCTAAAACTAAAGAAACTCATCGAAACCGTTAAACATAAATAAATGTGAAGCGAGTTTTGACGAGTTTTTTTCTGCCTTCTTTTCTTAAATCATTTTTCGCTTGACACGAATGCAAACTTTGCGTGATTATTTATCTTTCCGTAAAGTTAAACCAAAAAATTTTGCCGACCGAAATTAACGGCAAATTAAGTTCGTTAAACTGCAAAATGTTGCAACCATTTTTTTGAACGAAACATCTGATTTTTCGCTTAACACGGAAGCAAATTTTCGTTCCCGAATTTTGAAAAAATTTAGCTAAAAACACTCTCGGAGGAAATATTTTAATGAAAACCATTTTAAGAATTTTAGTACTTGGATTTATGATGACGGCTTTTACCGCCGTCGGAGCGACAGTAGTTTCTGCTCAAGACGTTTGTGCCGAAGTTGAGGCGAAACAAGCCTTATATAAACAAATTACTGACAACTATGCTGGAACAGCTGAAAAGAAAAAAACGGCTATCGAAGCCGGAAAGCAGTATGTTTCGAAATACGGAGCCTGTGCCGACGACAAAGAAATTGTTAGTTATATCAACAAAAGTATTCTTCCGATGGAAGCAGACCTTATAAAGGCTGAAGAAGCAGGCAAAAAAGGCGCTCTTTACACCAAATTTGATAGTGAAATAAAAGCCAGTAATACTGCTGGAATTCTTGAAAGCGGTAAAAAAATTCTTGATCGAGAACCTGAATTTCTCGATGTAATTATCGCTCTGGCAAGCGCCGGATTTGACCAAACAATTGCTAATCCGCCGGTTGATACATACAACAATGATGTGATTAATTACTCAAAATCGGCGATTGAGAAAATTGAAGCAGGTAAGACCTCAACTACCGGCAACTACGGCGTGTTGCAGTATTCATACAAGACCAAAGATTATACGGATGGGAAAACCAATGCCCTCGGCTTGATGAACTATAACATCGGCTACATTATCTATTACCGTCAGGGTAAAGATAATCCGGCTAAGAAAAAAGAAGCGCTTCCTTATTTTTATAAAGCAACGCAGTATAATTCGTTTAGTAAAAATAACCCGGAAATTTACCGAACTATCGGCGCGTGGTATTTAGAAGAAGCTATTCGGATTGACGGTCAGCGAGAAGCTGTAGTTAAAGCAGCAGGCAACAAAGATACCGAAGAGTCGTTGAATTTGTTAGGCTTGCAAAAAGGTTATGCCGACCGCGCCATTGACGCTTATGCCAGAGCGTATAAACTCGCCGGCGCAAATAAAGACCCGAAAAACAAAGCCTATACGGACGCTTTATATACTAAGCTGAAAGAATTGTATGCCTTTCGCTATGACGGTAAAACCGAAGGCATTGACACTTTTGTGGCAACTGTGATGAGCAAGCCGATGCCGGATCCGACAACGGATGTTACGCCCGTCAAAGAAGCAGCACCTGTAACAACTTCAACGACATCAACGGCGGCTCCGGGCGCAACAAAATCGTCTACTATGACGACCGATGCGACACCGGCGGCGCAACCGGAAAGACCATCTGCGACGGCAACAACGACGACAACGAAAACGACCGTTGAATCCAACGGAAGCACGAAAACTACGACGACAAAACCAGCGACTAAAACTCCTGTAAAAAAACCGACTCCGAAAAAGAAAGGAACTCGTTAAAAATTTAATTCTTAAATGGTTACACGAAAGTCGGGCGCAAAATCGAATGCGTCCGACTTTCTTTTTTGTGGCAATATCTTTAAAATTAGCGTTTATGTCGAAAAATCTTGCAAATTTTGAAGCCAAAATCGGATACAAGTTTCAAAATATTGCTTTGCTTGAGCGTGCCTTCACTCACCGCTCTTGGGCTTACGAGCGGATTCCTTTCGGCGAAGAGGAAGAAATTCGTCAGTTGCAAAATGAGTCGCTTGAGTTCGTCGGCGATTCGGTGCTTGGATTGGCAATTGCCGAACAACTTTACAATCTGCATCCGCGAGCCAGCGAAGGTGATTTGACATTAATGAAGCATTATCTGGTCAGTATGGGAACGCTGGCTAAAATTTCGCAGGCAATCGGTTTAAGCAATTATATGCGCGTCGGACGCGGTGAGGAAAAAACTGGCGGAAGAAGTAAGCAGGCGCTGCTGGCAAACACTTTGGAAGCCGTTATTGCGGCAATTTTTTTTGACAGCGGTTATATTTCCGCCCGCGCTTTCGTTAATCGTATTTTTGTCGAAGAATTTCGCAGCGTAACGGCGAGAACTTCGATAGATTATAAAACCTTGCTTCAGGAAACCTTGCAGGCAAATAAGCAACCCACCCCGACCTATAAAGTTGTCAATGTTGAAGGTCCGCCGCATAAAAGATTTTTTTTGGTTGAAGCCGTTTGGGGAAATGAAAAAGTGATTGGAAAGGGAAGCTCAAAAAAATCAGCCGAAATGATGGCGGCAAATCTGGCGTTAGATAAAATAAACAAAGATACAGCAAAAAGCGTAAAAAAAGGTTAAGCTAAATGTTTTAAAGTTTTTTAATTAATAATTTTATGAGCAAAGACGAAAGAGAAATTAAAGAAACGACCGAAAAGAAACCGCTCGGACCGCCGAAAAGCGTTTTTCGTGAATATTTTGAATCGTTTGTCGTAACTTTGATTATGGCGATTTTCGGAATGACTTTTATTTTGCAAGCCGTAACGGTTCCGACCGGTTCGATGCAAAATACAATTCTTATCGGCGATTATTTGTTGGTGAATAAATTTATCTTTGCGCCGAGCGGAAATCCCGTCCCCTTTCTTCCGCAGCGCGAAATTACTCGCGGCGATATTATCGTTTTCAAATATCCGGGAAACAAGGTTCATCCCAAAAATGACAGTTCGCGCGGCATTGTTCCATATCAAATAAATTACGTCAAACGGGTCATCGGGTTGCCGGGTGAAACCGTCGAATTTCGTAATAATCAGGTTTTTATTAACGGTCAGCTATTACCAGAACACAGAATTATCGGCGATGCCGATGACAATGAATCGGCGCTGGAAACCCGCGAATTTGAAACAAGCCCGCCGGAAGCAGATCACAATGTGTATTACTCGGAAAGCACAATGAAAATTGCTCAGTCCGGTCGCCCTATGTCGCGCCTCGGTTACGAATTCGGCGTTGAGGGAAAACCGATGCAAGTTCCCGAAAACCAATTTTTTGTGATGGGCGACAGCCGCGATAACAGCGAAGACAGCCGTTTTTGGGGATTCGTACCGCGCGAGTTAATCATCGGACGCGCAATGTTTGTCTACTGGTCGTGCGACCGCAGCGCATCCGGCGGAAGTATGTTGGGCTGCATTACCAATCCGCGCCTTGACCGTATCGGAAAAATGATTAAATAGTCAGTTATCAGTCATCAAAAAACTGATAACTGATAACTAACAAGAATGAATCTAAAATTTAATGAAGAAGTAGCCGACGCTTTACAAACAAACAAACCCATTGTCGCGCTCGAATCAACCGTTATTGTCCACGGCTTACCTTTTCCGCAAAATCTTGAAACCGCGCAGAATTTAGAAAATATTGTCCGTGAAAACGGCGCGACGCCCGCCACAATTGCTGTTTTCAACGGTGAATTTTGCGTCGGCTTAAACAAAAATCAAATTCAACAACTTGCTACCGATAAAAACATCCGTAAAATATCGCGGCGCGATTTGCCAATTGCCGTTGCGAAAACCTTAAATTGTGCGACAACCGTTGCGACAACAAGTTTTATTGCACACGCGGCGGGAATAAAAGTTTTTGCTACGGGCGGCATCGGCGGCGTTCATCGAGGTTTTTCGGCGGACATTTCGGGGGATTTACCGGAGTTAGCGCAAGCTCCGATTGTCGTTGTTTGTTCAGGCGCAAAAATTGTTTTGGATTTACCCGCGACAAGAGAATGGCTTGAAACAAACGGTGTTTGCATTTTAGGATTTCAATGTAATGAATTGCCGGCGTTTTATTCGCGCAAAAGTAATTTGTTTGTAGATGAACGAGTCGAAACAGTTTCGGAAGTTGCGGAAGTCGCACGTGCGCGTGATGAACTGAAAATGCAAAGCGCAATTCTTTTAGCCGTACCTGTTCCCGAAGAGTTTGAAATTGAAGTGGAAGAATTAGAGAAAATTTTAAGAGAATCTTTGAAGCTTGTAGATGAAAAGAAAATAACAGGAAAGGAAATCACGCCGTTCCTGCTTTTGCAAATGGCAGAAAAAAGCGCGGGCAAAACACTCACCGCAAATATTGCGCTGCTTGAAAACAACGCTAGAATCGCGGCTCAAGTCGCCGTTGCAATGTCAGAAACACCAGTTTCTGGAGACAATTCTCACTTAATACTTCATTAATTCAGCCGCTGCCCTTTCAACATCGTCAATCTGCGGCAAGATGAAATCTTCAACCTGCGGCGCGTAAGCGACGAACGTATCGGTCGCTCCAATTCTTTTAACGGGCGCGTCGAGATATTCAAACATTTCATCGGAGATTCGCGCCGCGATTTCCGCGCCGTAGCCCCAAGAAAGCGAATCTTCGTGCGCGACAATTACACGAGAAGTTTTTTTCACGCTTTCGGCAATTGCTTCCCAATCGTATGGAACAAGCGTTCGTAAATCTATTAATTCAACCGAGATGCCGGATTTCTCCAAGCGTTTCGACGCTTCAAACGAGCGTTGCACGAGCGCTCCGTAAGTTACGATTGTAACGTCAGTTCCTTCTTTGACAATTTTCGCTTTTCCGAACGGAATCATAAATTCCGACGAAGGATATTGCGATTTATTATAAACCTGCCGGTAAAGATGTTTGTGTTCCAAAAATAAAACCGGGTCGTCGCAGCGAATCGAAGTTCGCAAAAGACCGTTCGCGTCGAGCGCATTTGACGGGTAAGCAATTAAAAGTCCGGGCGTGTGCGAAAAGATTGTCGTGCCGGATTGCGAGTGGTAAATCGCGCCGCCTTTTAAATATCCGCCGACTGGAACGCGCATCACAATTGGACATTTCCAATCATTGTCCGAACGCCAGCGCATTACCGCGAGTTCGTTGCGGATTTGGTGATAAGCCGGAAAAATATAATCGAAAAATTGAATCTCGACAACTGGTTTTAATCCGCGAGTTGCCATTCCGATGGCGCGTCCAACAATGTTCGCTTCGGCGAGCGGCGAATTAAAAACACGCGCCGAGCCGAATTTTCTTTGCAAGTTTGCCGTTACTTTGAACACGCCGCCCTTGCCTTTCACCTGTTCGAGATATTCTTCTTTGGAAACGTCCGCCACGTCTTCACCGAAAACTATAATGCGAACATCACGCTCCATTTCCTCGTGCATACAACGGTTTATCAAATCAACCATCGTTCCCGCATTGCCGGAAAGTTCCGCGCCGTCTTCGGTATCGAAATCTTTTGAAGTCGCGTCAATGTCGGGCGAAAATACGTTTCGTAAAGCCGATTCAGGCGCCGGTTGCGGAGTCGTTAAAGCAATATCGGCGGCTTCATTAACTTCCGCATCAATTTGTTTTCTTAAACTTTCCAAATCTTCTGACGACGCGATACCATCGCTCATCAAAAATTCTGCGTAAGTTTTTAGCGGATCAATTTCCGCATCTTTCTGGCGCTCTTCTTCGGGACGGTAAAGTTTTTCGTCGTCTGACAAAGAATGCGAATAGGGACGCGTAACTTTTGCATGAATGAACGCAGCGCCTTTCCTAGCGCGACAATGTTCAACCGCGCGCGTGAAAGTTTCGTAAGATTCGAGCGCATTCGTGCCGTCGCATCTTTGAATGTAAAGATTCGGAAAACCTTCGACCAATTTTGAAACGTCGCCGCCCGCCGTTTGGACGTCAACTGGAACGCTGATGGCGTAGCCGTTATCTTCAATCAAAAAGATAACTGGCAGTTTCAAATTGCAAGCCGTGTTTAACGCTTCCCAAAACTCGCCTTCGCTCGAAGTCCCGTCTCCAATTGAAACATAAACAACCTCATCGCCTTTGAAACCCAAAATTTTGTCCTGCATTTCTTCGACCAGCGAACCGCGATAGGTTGCTTCTGCCGCGCCGACGGCTTGCAAAAGCTGCGTTCCGGTCGGGCTGGATTGCGACGGGACATTTAATTTCACGCTTCCCCAATGCGAAGGCATCTGCCGTCCGTGCGAATTCGGGTCGGTTTCCGCGCCGACTGCCGACAGCAGCATTTCAAGCGGCGTCATTCCCAATTGCAGCATCAGAGCGCGGTCACGATAATACGGGTAAAACCAATCGTAGCCGGATTTCATCGCCATTCCCGCCGCCGTCAAAATCGCTTCGTGTCCGGCGCCGGAAATTTGAAAAAAGATTTTATTTTGACCTTTTAATTGAATTTCCTTGTCGTCAACCCGCCTTGAAGTATACATCGTGCGGTAAATACCGATTAAAGTTTCCGTATCTAAACCTTGATAATCCTGCTTGTGCGCTGTCACTTCCGCCGCCGATTGTTTGACCGCGTTTTTCGGTTTTTTCGGCTCGATTGCCTTAGCGGTTTTCTGCCTTGTGTCGTGGTCGAGCATTCCGTCGCCGATTGCGCCTTCCGGTTTTATGAGAACTTTTGCGTTGTTGTTTTTCGCTGCGCTTTTCGTTTTATTCGACTGCGGTTTTTCCTTTCTATTATTTTTATTATTGCCATTAGTTTTAGCTGTTTTACTAACTTTCTTTGTTGCTGTTGCCATTTTTATAATTTCCCGATTTAATAATGATTTTTTATAAACGAATAAGCTATATTAAACGCTAGACGATAGAATTTTCCAGCAGAGATACCGCGTTTCTTAAAAGTAGTGCCAACGCCGCTCGGATATTTGAGAAGAAAAATAGATACAATTTTTAACTTATTGGCTTTGTAAAATTCCACCTTTAGGGTCAAACAAAGGCATATCTTTACCGTTCCAATGAATTGTCGCCGTTCCGTTTTTCATCTCCACTCGCCGAGTTTTACCATTTGTTTCAACTTCTATCGGCATCGGAAAAGGCAGATTATTCGGAATTTCCCAGTGCAAAATTAACTGATTGCCGTTTGTTTCGGTAATTAATTTCGGCAGTTTCGGTTGGCGCAGGTAAACTTCGAAAAACCAATCGAGTTTCATTCCTGATTCTTCTTCGGCGATTGTTCTAAAATCATCGGTTGTAACGAGGCGCGTTTGTTTGCCGTCGGTTGATTTTTCCCTTTCTTTCGTCGGATAAGCCATTCGTTTAAGCGCACGGAAAAATGCTTCGTCGCCGATTAAATAGCGAAGTGTGTGCAAAACAACCGCGCCTTTGCCGTAAATATCGCCGTCGCTCTTCAGATAATCCGGTTCAGCCATATAAACTTGATAAGCCATTTTCGCTTCGCGTGGCGCAAACGCCTGCATATTGCGCGTCCGCTTCATTCTCTGCGCCATCCGTTCAAGGTAAATATCGTGACCTTTTAATTTCTCGACGTAAAGCTCGTCCATAAAAGATTGAAAACCTTCGTGAATCCAAAAATCGCGCCAATCCGAAGCCGTCACGAGATTGCCCCACCATTCGTGACCAAGTTCGTGAAACATCAAACCGTCGAAACCGTCGGCGTTGTTTTTGAAATTGTTACCGTAAGCGATAATCGTCGAATGTTCCATTCCTAGATAAGGCGTTTCGGCAATTCCCAATTTTTGCGAACGAAACGGATAAGGTCCGAGTTTTTCCTCGTAAAACTTTAAAAAATCTTTCGTCTGCTTAACAATATCCGCGCCTTTCTCGAAATGCTCGGGTAAAACGTAAAAAATAACGGGAAAAGTTTCGCCTGCCACGCTTGTAAATTTGTCTTCGATAATTTTATAAGGCGCGATGTTGAGCGTGAGATTGTAATTGTTTATCGGATTCGACATCAACCAATTGAACGTTCTGGTTTTATCGTCGTTGTTTTTAACATTTTGCAGTTTGCCATTGAGCGCGGCGTAAAGATTTTCGGGAACGGTAACGTGCAATGCAACCGAATCGGCTTCGTCAGAAGGATGGTCTTTCACAGGAAACCAAATGTCCGCGCCGTCGTTTTGACACGCCAATCCAACCCAATCCTGTCCGTCCGCCGTTTTAGACCAGACAAATCCGCCGACCCACGGCGCGCGCGGCGCAACGCGCGGTACGCCCGAATATTTTACTTTTACAGAAACTGTTTCGTTCGGCTGTTTAGTTTGCGGTAATTTTATCCAGATTTTTCCGCCGCGCCTTTCAAAACTTAATGATTTCGCTTTGCCGCTCTCGATTACGGAAGTTTCCGCGACATTTAAAGGCGTGTCCAAATCCAAAACAAACCAAGCCGTCGGCTGAACAATCCGCGCCGTTACAACCGTCTCACCCGCGATTGATTTTTCGTTCGGGTTGACGCGCAAAGTTATATCGTATTTTTGCACGTCGTAAGCGGCTTGTTCATAAATCAAAACACCGCCCGATTCGGTCGGACGCGCGCCTAAATCTCTCTGCGCGAAGGAAATTCCAACGAAGAAAAATAAAGAAAATAGGGGCGGAAAAAGTTTCGATAGCTTCATATATTTTTTGTCACCCAAAAACCAATTGATGTTTAAAGTTAAGCCTTCTGGCAAAATAATTTTATCAAAACTAGGGCTGAAGTCACTCTTTAAATTTTACTCGGCGTAATCCAAATCGAGCGTCATTTGATAATCGTTCGCCATCGAAGGATGACCGTGCGCGTTGGAAACCGCAATGCCTTTTTCGTAAGTCGCTTTCGCCTTCTCACGCTCCCCGATTCGCTCGTAAGCCTTCGCCAGCATTCCGTAAGCCGCGCCTTCGTCATCGGCTTTTTGCAAATAACCTTCAATCGTCGGAATCGCGTTTTGGTAATCTTCCGCCTTTAGATATTCATTAGCCAGACCGAAAAAAACCATTGCGTTGTTCGGATCGGATTCGAGCATTTGTTTAAAAACTTCGATTCTGTTCGTCATAGAATTTTTAATTAACAGAAATTGAAACGCGAATTTGCTAATTTCTTTTGCATCAAAATATCTGTCTGCGCGTCAGAGCCAAGCTGAAAAACGTGTTTCCCGACTTCGTAAAATCCGTATTTTTTGTAAAAAGCCTGCGCTCGCGAATTGTATTCCCAAACGCCGAGCCACATACAATCACAACCGCGCTTTTCCGCTTCTCCAAAACATTCTTCCATCAATTTTGCGCCAATACCTTTTCCCAAAAATTCTTGTTTTGAATAAAGCCGCGCCAATTCTATCAATTTTTCGCCCGTAATTTCAGGCTCGCGGCTATCAAGAATAATTTTTGCGTATCCGACCGCTTCGTTTTCAATTTCGGCAATTAAAAAAATCGCCTTTTCGTCAGCTAATTCTTTTTTAATTTGCTCAATATTAAAAGCCATTTGCATATAATCCGCCATATCTTCCGGGGCGTTTTTAGGGTTTTGGTGAAACGCGTCCCAGAATGTTTTCTGCGAAAGTTCCGAGAGCATTTCGGCATCAGGCGATTTGGCGCGGCGAATCGTGATTTCTTCCATTGAATAAAATTAACGGCGTATTTGAAAACTTTTATTCTATTTTACCGAACCTGAAATTACAATTTTACGTTTTTTATATTTAATCAAACAAGTCAGCAAAAAAGTTACCGATTTTTCGGTAACTTTTTTGATTGAATATTATGTGCTGAATTTCAGGTGAGATTAGCAGGATTTGCGTAATGAACTTTCATTTCTGAATTTTGAGCCGATAAAATTTTTAACAGTTTTTGTTCCCTTTCCCGATTCATTCCGGCGCGCAATGGTTCGCCGGCAGGTCGAACGGCAATCCAACTTAACGTTTCTTTTATTGTTTCGGAAAGAGGGCGAAACATTAATCCGTCGGCAATTGCTTTGTCGTTTTTGACTTCAAAAATGCCGTTATACTTTTCGGGTAGCCACAAAGGCATTTCGCTCCACGCTTCAACCTTTTGTTCTCCTAAAAATTCTTCGCTTGCCCAAACAAATTCGGAGTCGCTGCCGCTTACACTATTAATTTCTTCGAGCATTTTTCCCATTGTCAAATTGTCTTCCGCGCCGGTTGCGTTGTAAGTTCCGGCAAGACGGTTTTCCGCCATTCGGATAATCCATTCGGCTAAGTCACGCGCATTTATGATGCGAACGCGCCGGTCTGGTTTTCCGGGTGCTAAAACTTTCCCGCTATCTGAAACGCGCTTGACCCAATATGTAAAACGCTCGACCGAATCGTATTCGCCGACAATTAAACCTGCCCGCACGTTCAAAACTCTGTTCGGCATTAACTTTTCGGCTGTTTGCTCGCACAAAGCCTTTAATCCACCATAAGATTCACCATAAATAGAGGCGTTTACTCTGACTCCAGTATCCACTTGTTCGGCTTTTTTTACTTGTTCAGAAGTTAATTCGGCAACCGGAGAACTTTCATCACTTCCATCCGAATTAAAATTGCCGTAAACTGAACAGCTTGAAATGAATGTGTAATGCTCGATATTACCGCGCAGACCGTCAACGGATTTTTTGACAACACCCGGCACGTAACCGCAAGTGTCAATTGCCGCGTCCCATTTTCTTCGCTGCAAAGCGGAAACGTCATTTTCACGGTCGCCGCGCAGCCTTTCAACTTCAGGAAACAAATGGGCGTTGTGCCGACCGCGATTGAAAATCGTAACTTCATGTCCTTTTGCCAAGGCTGCTTCAATCAAGTGCCGACCTAAGAAAATTGTTCCGCCGATAATCAATATTTTCATTTGTCTCTTAAATTATTTTCCGCTCATAATGAGTTTTGCAATCGTTTGCAACTGCATATTCGACGTGCCTTCATAAATCGCGCCGATTTTTGAATCGCGCCAAAATTTTTCGACCGGATAATCTTTTACATAGCCGTAACCGCCGAAAAGCTCAATTGCTTTTGACGAAATTTTTTCCGCCGCGCGTGAAGAATAAACTTTTGCCATTGCCGCTTCTTTCAAAAAAGATTTTCCGGCGTCTTTCAAACGCGCCGCGTTATAAACCAATAAGCGTGCGGCTTCCAATTCAATTGCCATTTCCGCAAGTTGGAATTGCACGACTTGATTTTGGTTAATAGGCTTCCCAAATTGTTCTCGCTCCGCTGTGTATTTCAGCGCAGCTTCATACGCGCCTTGCGCAATACCAATCATTTGGGCTCCGATGCCGATACGTCCTTCATTCAAAGTTTCAATCGAAACTTTGTAACCAAAGCCGACTTCGCCCAAAACATTTTCCTTCGGAACTTTGCAAGAATCTAAAATCAATTCTGTCGTTGAGGATGCGCGAATGCCGAGTTTGTCTTCTTTTTTGCCAACCGAGAAACCCTCAAAATCTTTTTCGACAATAAAAGCGGTTATTCCTTTATAACCTTCACTCTGGTCTA
>MWVV01000349.1_pt1 | contig 16976 bp, 18 predicted proteins | sample 1047281 | NCBI WGS metagenome assembly MWVV01 (sample SAMN06349986, study PRJNA376086) | soil metagenome | isolation source: PT-2 sample Antarctic (ecotone) soil | place: Antarctica | collected 2015-01-13 | reverse complement strand
TGATAGAATGGTTGTCAAAGAACTTTGTTCTTGTTTCGATAGTTGAATGATTTGTCTGTTTCTTGGCATTTCTCAAGATTACAAAAAACAAATCATTTCTACAACTACTTTAGTTACAATGCACTAGTGGCAGATCCACAATCAAACTTTATTTTCCCGAAAATTTTATGTATTAGTTTGATACTAACAAAGCAAACCATTCTCCCAGCTATTTTTAGATAGGTTAAGTTTATATTTTACAACAAGTTAAATGTTTGGCACGCTAATTGACGACTGCGACAGCAAAAGGAATGCTTAATTGCATAAAACTTGTAAAGGAGGAATAAATCATGATAGAGACCATAATCTTAGTTTTAGTAATTCTATGGCTTCTTGGATATATTTCCGGCATAGCAGGTTTGTACATACATCTTCTGTTAGTTGTTGCGTTAGTAGTTCTTGCTATTAGGTTCGCTAACGGCAGGAGAACTGTCTAGAATTTTGTTCTTGTTGACGTCAGTAATATTGGATTGTTTTTTCTTTATCTTTTAATGGAAGCCTCGATTTTAGTTTAATGAATCGGGGCTTTTTAGATTCTTTTCCTGATAATTTTGAGATAAGTTTCCCTTTGGTTTCGGATAAAAGCGGATGGAGCGATAAAATGTTAAACACCTTGGATTCTCTGACACAAAATATATTTAATAATGTATTTTTATTTTTCGGCATACTGACAAGCGAGGGATTTGTTCTTGATCTTGAGGGCGATGTGTTCAGAAATTCCGGCGTTGACCCAAAACTTTTATTCGGACAAAAGTTTTCCGAGACTGTTTACTGGCAATCTTCGGAAACAACGTCCAACATTTTATCACAGACAATCGAGGCGGCGGCGAACGGTAAAAAGTCTTCAACAATTTTAGATTTCAGAGTTAGTTCTCAGGAAAAATTAACGATTAATCTGTATCTCCATCCTTTACTTGAAGAAGCCGGCGGACTTAAAAATATTTTCGTCTGCGCGCAGGATTTTACCGAACAGGAAAAGCAAATCGAATTTTTTAAAAACCGGGAAAACCAGTTGCAAAACTCGGCGGAAAATGCTGAATTTGGCTTATGGTTTTGGGATCTAGCCGAAAATAATGCATATGCGACTCCGAAATGCAATGAATTTTTTGAACTTCCCCCCCGGGATTTGTTTACGCAGCAATCGTTTCTAAACATTGTCCATCCCGAAGATTTCCAGAGAGTTGAAGCGGCATTGAGCGAAGCGCAGGCAACGGGAAGCGAATTTGACGTTGAATTTCGTGTCGTTTATGCCGGGGGTGACGTTCACTGGATCGCGGCACGCGGGAAATCTTTTCTCGATGAGGAGGGCAATCCGAAAAATATGTCGGGAGCGGCGCGAAAAATTACTGAAAAGAAAATAGCCAGCGAGGAGCTTTCAAAAATTTACGCACTTGAAAAAAAAGCGCGTGACGAAGCTGAAGAGGCAAATCGCGCGAAAGATTTTTTTCTAGCTGTTGTCTCGCACGAGCTGCGTTCGCCGCTCAATTCAATTTTGGGTTGGGCAAAAATTTTGCTGACTAAAAAAGTTGATGAAGCGACGAAAATAAACGCGCTCCAAACAATTGAAAAAAGCGCGCGGTCACAGGCAAAATTGATCGAAGATTTAATTGATTCGTCGAGAGTCGCATCCGGCAAATTGCGTCTTGAACTTCGCCCCGTAAATCTCTACGAAATAATCAAAACCGTGTATAATTCGCAGCAACCGGCGGCGGAAGCGAAAAAGATTTTTTTGAGTTTTGCCGCCGATCAAGAAAACGTTCAGGTGTTTGGCGATCCGATGCGCCTTCAGCAGGTTTTTACAAACCTGCTTTCCAACGCTTTAAAGTTTACGCCTGAAAACGGCAATATTAAATTAAACGTCGAATCTGGAACTGATTTCGTCAAAGTCTCCGTTATAGATGACGGACAAGGAATCAGACCGGATATCTTGCCAAATATCTTCGCGCAGTTTCAACAAGGCGATGAAAACGTGACGCACGACCGAAGCGGGCTTGGGCTTGGGCTTTCAATCGTCAAGATTCTGACTGAGAAACATAACGGAAAAATAACGGCGGCGAGCGGTGGAATTAACCAAGGCTCAACATTTACGGTGGTTTTGCCTTTGTGCGGAACGACAAATGATGAGAAAAAGGAAATTCCCGCCCCTGACCAAAATGAACATAAACCGCTCGACGGATTTAAAATTTTGATTGTTGAAGATGATCAGGATTCCCGCGAAGTTCTTCACCTCTTTTTTGAACAAAGCGGAGCAGCAGTGCAGAGCGCGGATTCGGCGGCTGAAGCAATAAATCTACTCAGCAAATCAATTTCAAATTTGCCGGATGTGATTGTTTCCGATTTAGCAATGCCGGAGGAAGACGGATATTCTTTAATCGAACGGATTAGAAAGTTTCCCGCCGCAGAGGGAGGGAATATCCCGGCGCTCGCCCTCAGCGCTTTTGCATCGAGCGAAAATAAACAACGCGCGTTAAACGCCGGTTTTCAAAAATACCATACAAAACCGTTCGAACCGGATGGAATTATCGAAGATATTCAGCAAATTTCAAATAAATAATTTGTCTAAAACGCTCAAAAAAAGGAAAAAAAACTACCAAATTCCCAACCCTTTTATTTATCTGCTAATTTATCACAACTTTTGCTTTTCGCACTAAATCCAAAAAGTCTCCGCGATAATTTTTCAAATCGCTTCCCAAAGAATTCTGCGCGAGCTGCGTAACCTTCCCGAAATTCGCGGTTCCCTTGTAGCGCGAATTGCGCAAGATCAAACCAAATTCAGCGACCGCCGAAGCGAAACGCAAATTTTCAGATGCGTTTTCGATTGAATTTTCCTCGTCTAGTAATCCCTGGGTTAGCAGTTTACTTTCAGAGGCGTTTGGTTCTTTGTAGCGCAATTTAACCGTTAAAAGTTCTCCGCCAAAATTCGTCTCAATCGGTTCGACTTTTGAATATCTTAATTCAATGCCGTCATTCTCAATCGTTTGTCCGGCTGGGACAATCTCGTACAGCGCCGTCACTGAATGTCCCGCGCCGATGTCGCCGGCGTCTTTGCGATCATCCTTAAAGTCCTTATTCGCAAGAAGGCGATTTTCATAACCGATCAGACGATAACCGGCAACTTTCGCGGGATTAAATTCGACTTGGATTTTCACGTCTTTGGCAATCGTCAAAAGCGTTCCCGCCGCCTGCTCGCCCAGAGCCTTTCGCGCCTCGGCTTGGGAATCAATGTAAGCGTAGTTTCCGTTGCCTTTGTCGGCAAGCTTTTCCATCATCGAATCGTTTGTATTGCCCGTTCCAAAGCCAAGAACCGACAGAAAAACTCCGCTTCGTCGTTTTGCTTCGATCAGTCGAATAAGTTCGTCATCATTTTGCAGACCGACATTAAAATCACCGTCAGTTGCTAAGACAACGCGGTTACTGCCATTTGGCATAAAATTGTCGAGCGCGACTTTGTAAGCAAGCTGAATTCCCCCTTCGCCATTGGTCGAGCCGCCCGCTTCGAGATTGTCGAGCGCGTTTAAGATCTCTCGCTCGCTGCCAGTAGAAGGCAAGACCAACCCGCTTTTCCCCGCATAGACGACAATTGCCACGCGGTCTTTCGGCGAAAGCTGGCGTGCCAAAAACTTCAAACCCTGCCGGACGAGTGGTAACCGGTCAGGCTTGTTCATCGAACCAGACACATCAATCAGAAAAACAAGATTTGATTGTGGAGCGTCTTCGAGCGAAACTTTTTTGCCTTGCAGTCCGATGGAAACAATTTTGTTTTTTGCGTTCCAGGGACAAGCCGCAACTTCGGTGTTGACCGAAAAAGGCAGATTACCGACAGGCTGCGGGTATTCGTACTCAAAATAGTTAATTAATTCTTCGATGCGAACAGCGTCTTTCGGCGGCTTTTGTCCGTCATTCAAAAAGCGTCGGACGTTTGAATAAGATGCCGTATCAACATCAACCGAAAACGTCGAGAGCGGAGCGCGCGAAGCTTCAAGAAACGGATTTTCATCAAGCTCAGCGTATCTCTCGCCGTTCGCTTGATCAAAGCTGTCAACTTTTTTTAATTCCAATGACGGAGAATTCGACATCGATGTATTTGACGATATTGCCATATTTGAATATGACGAAGATGCGCGGCTTGGTCCGGAAGCCAGTTCGGTATTTGCGCTTCTCTGGGTACAAGCTGAAAATATAAAAGAAACAACGAATAGAAAAACTGAATACTTCTTCATAAAAAGATTCCTCCAATAAAAATGCAAGTCTGCTTTTGTAAAACTTCGTAACTTGCCAGGAAGAACGAAGCTCAAAAACAGACTTGCAAAAAATTTTTATGGTTTTTTACCCGAAGTACTTTTTCGTCAAAAAACTTTATTTGCCTGAATCAATTAAAACCGGAACAGCTTTCGCTGCGTCAAACTCAGGCTGATAATTTCTCTTGTAAAGTTTAGCCGCCGAAGCGAATTCAGCAACTACATATAAATTTTCATAAGGACCTAAATTGTCCAGACCCAAATTGTCCAGAGATGAATAAGAACCTGTCACTTTTATTTCATTGAGTCCTTTTTCATCGATAGTTCGGCTATCTATTTTCTCAAGCAAATCATCACGTCCGACAACGCCTAAAATCTGTTCGGAAGCGACATATCGAGCGCCTTTTTTATCTTTGACAAAGAAATGCAGGGCAACCGACGAAGAGGTCTCCGGTGTCTCCAATCTTAAATTAAATTCTTTTGTATCAACATTGAAAACCGCCTGATTGATTTTCGGCGAATCGAGTTTTGCTTCTCTCAATTCCCGTTTCATTTTCCAGCAGGATTTTGTTGATGAATAAGTTTCATATTGCGCCGGGGCGGGAACTTCATCAACGCGGACCTTCTTGAACATTGCGTAACCAAAAGCCGTCGCGCCGACGATTAAACTAAAAAGCGCGAAACCAAAAAGATGTTTTTTCATAAAGCAATTCTCCTCTTTTACAACTGTTAGAATGATTTTAACCAAATTTCTTGCACAATGACAAGAAAATTTTGCAGTATTTACAAACTTTAAAAATTATCAAAACCTGGCTTCGATTAAATTTTTATTTTGAACGCCGAATTTTTTTGTTAAACTCGGATATGTTTCGTTTTCCGTTTCAAAATCTTCAATTTCCAGAATCATTTCGGCTTCAGCAATTCCGCTTATCGCCCCTTCAATTTCCATATATTGCCCGAAAGGAAGCTCATCCAAAACAACTTCAACCGCTCGGAGTTTCCAGGTTTGACGGCGTTTTTCATAAACCAGAGCTTTGAAAAAGCCAAGATTTTCGATAATGTTTTCCAGCTCGACAGATTTCTCGACACCTGTTTCGTATTCGATCTGTTGTTTGATGCCCGAATCGCTTGAAACACGCTCCTTAAAAGTCAAAATAGTTTTAGCGCCAATTTTCCTGACACGCAAAACAGCCGCTTTTTCGTTTAGGACTCCGCCGCTGTACAAAGTATTTTCTTCAAAATCTTCACCGATATATTTTGCTTCAAGCTCCTTTAAACTTGCCAAAACTTCTTCGCGCTGTTCATTTGTCAAAGCGTATTTTTTCTCGATTTCTATTGTCATAATTTTTAAGTTCCAAATTTCAATTTGCGAAAAAATATTTTGCCAAATTTTTATTCTTCAGTTTCATATTTTTCTTTGTGAGCTTTCATCATCGCCTGATAAACAATGTCATTTTTGGCGAGATAATATTTCTCGGAAAATATTTTCGCGGACTCAGCTTTTTCCTCATCTATTTTTTCAATCGGAATAATCTCGCGCGTTCCTTTTTTGTATTTTCTGCCGCTCGGATGATTGGCGTAACGCCTCGCCCGCGTAATGCCCATCTGAAGGAACTTGCGCACCATATCCATTCCGACAAAATCTTTTTGCTTTTTATATTCGAGAAACATTTCGTATATTTTCGCGCTTGACGCGTGGGCAATCTCAGGAGTTTTAAATCTCCAGTGCTGAACGATTTCGGTGCGGTAAGGCTCCACCGTTAAAACGCCCTGCTCACCCTTACCAATGCGATATAGTTCAGGATTTTTACGCAAATCGAGGTTTTTATAATCGAGCGAATAATCAAACTTTGCCGCCATAAATTTTTAAATGCAAAGCAAGAAATGGAAGATGGAAAATACTTATCTCACAATTTTCCATTTGCATTTTCTATTCCCATTGTCTCAGCTTTGCCGAATCCATTTCCAAACTTCTGGAATCGTCGCGCGTTTGCCGTACATCAGCATTCCGACACGATAGACACGCGCCGCGAGCCAAACCAGTCCGGCGATAGCGAGACCGTTCAGCAAAATCGCCAGCGCGATCTGCCAGAAAGGAGGCGTTTCCGCTAAAATACGTACGGGCATTACAATCGGCGCGAAAAATGGCGCGATTGAAACCCAAAAAGCTAAATTTGAATTTGGATCACGGATAACCGCAAAGCTCAAATAAAACCCGATAACCAGAATAATTACCGGAAACATTGCGAACTGTCCGCCTTCCTGCACATTTGTGACCATCGAACCGATGAGAGCGTAAATTGTCGCGTAGATAAAAAAGCCGAGCAGAAAAAAGATGAAAAAATAAATTATTGTCAGCGGCGTGATATCCGGAATCGTAATATTTACGCCCGCCGCGCTCATCTGCGCGATGCCGATGCCGACTAAAATCAGCGCCGAAGTTACCCAAATCGCAAGTTGCGTTAATCCAGCCAACCCAACGCCCACGAGTTTCCCCATCATCAATTCAAACGGTTTCGCCGACGAAAAAAGTATCTCGGCAATGCGCGTTTCTTTTTCTTCAACCACCGCCGACATAATCTGCTGACCGTAAATCAGAAGTGTGATATAAATCATCAAACCGATAATAATGCCCGCCGCGAAACTTCCTTCATCGTCTTTTTCATCGCCTTTTTCACTGATTTTTTTGACTGATAAATCGACGTTTTGGCTTAAATCTTTTAATTTATCTTCGCTGATGTTCGCGTCGGCGAGCCTCTGAGAACGAACCGCGCTGCTAATTGCTTTTTCGAGCGAAGAATTCGCCACGAAATCTCCCGCTTTCCGCGAAAAAAATTCAAACTTCGCGTCCGGCGATTCATAATTCGGCGGCACGATTAAATAAGCGGTAATTTCCTTTTCGGTCATTTTACCGTTTAGTTCGCGCTTAATTTCTTCAACCGACTTTCCGTCCGCTGCGTATTCAACAAAATTGAAACTAGCACCCATCTGTTCGGCGCCGCGTTTCATTTGTTCTTCCCGCGAAGCCTGCAAATTGTTCAGCGCTTCTTTTTGCGCATCGATTTGCCCGTTTTTAACTTTTGATTCTAACTTTTCATTTGAAAGATTTTCCCTGATGCGTGGCGCAATCTTGCCGGTCTGGTCAACAACGACGATGCTCGTCGCTTCGCCTTTGATCGAAAAAATTAGCGTCGGAACAACCGCAAATGCTCCTGCCAGCAAAGGAAAAAGAAGAGTAGCAATTAAAAAAGACCATTTTAAAACGATTTTTTTATATTCGTGCCTTACCACGGCTAAAAACTTTTTCATTAAACTCCTTTGATCCTTTCGATGAAAATATCATTCAGGCTCGGCTCAATTTGTTCAAATTTTGTAATCACCGCGCCATTTTCGATTAGCGTTTTGAGCAAAACTTGCGCGTCAACATTTTCTGCCAATTGAATTTCTTTTTCGTCAGCGTGTTCGATGATTTTCGCTACAATATTTTTGTCTGCCAAAACGTTTTCGCCGCCCGCGCACCGCAGAGCGATCAGATTTTTTCCGAAACCGGCTTTAACTTCGCGCAGACTTCCCGACACGACTTTGCGCGATTTATTAATCAGCAAAATATCGTCGCATAGCTGTTCCGCCGTTTCCATTAAATGCGTCGAGAAGATTATGGTTTTGCTTTGCGTTTTAAGTTCAGCGATGACCTGTTTCAAAAATTCGACATTGATCGGGTCAAGCCCGGAAAAAGGTTCGTCGAGAATCAGCAAATCCGGATTATGCAGCACGGTTGAAATAAATTGAATTTTCTGCTGCATTCCCTTTGATAAATCAGTCGTTTTTTTTGTTTTCCACTCGCTCAACTGCATCCGCTCAAGCCAGAAATCAATTCGCCGGTCAGCTTCGGCTTGCGGCACATTTTTCAGCGCGGCGAAATAGCGAAGCTGATCGACGATTTTCATTTTTTTGTACAGTCCGCGCTCTTCGGGTAAGTAGCCGATCCGGTTTTGCAGATAGCTTGATACGCGGCTGCCAAAAAGCTCAATTTTACCTTCGTCCGGAAAATTGATGCCGACAATCATCCGAATCGTCGTCGTTTTTCCCGCACCGTTCGGTCCTAAAAACCCGAAAACTTTGCCTGCTCTGACGTTGAAACTTAAATTCTCCACCGCCGTAAAATCGCCGTAATGTTTGGAAACATTTTCGACCTTTAATGTTGTGTTATTTGCACTCATCTTTTAGCTATAACTATAAATGAAACTTTTCTGCTTGAGAAACTTGTTGTAATTTACTGTTACGAGAAATTCTTAACTTTTGTTCAGGAGATTGCTTTAATGAAGATTGCATATTGGATTGTGACAAGTCTTTTTTGTTTAATGATGCTTGCGTCAGCGGCATTTGAAATTTTCGCTTTCGGCGAATCCGTCAAAATGCCCGCCGCTCTCAGTTATCCGGCTCACCTCGTTTAAGTCCTGCCGGTGACGAAATTCTGGGCGTGATTACGATTTTGACAAGCTATTAGAGTGCTTTAACCTTCTTAGAAAGTAGATCTTCTGTTTTGTATAACCGGCGTGACGCAAATTCGCTGCACAATTTACTTTTTGCTTAACAATTTTCTAGTTATCATTACCATAATCAAAACAGCGATTGCCGGAAGCCAAATCCAAATTATCTCGCTTAGAACGACATCCAAACCTCTGTCGCTGAAAAATCCCATACCAATCGGCGAAACTTCAACCGGTCGCCACGGAAAGAAATATCTTTCATTGCTGAAAGGCGCGAACAGCGCAACGCCCGAACCGGCGTTCGTCAGCATATCCAGCAAAGGATGAGAAAATGTAGCTAGCGAAAAATAGACAAAAAGTTTAGTAACGGAAATTCCCGTTTGCAGAAATCTGTCGGCGAAAAAGGCGATAACAGCACCGAAAACTAACGCGAACACAATCGAATGCGTGAAACCACGATGCCCGAACATACTGCCGAATCTGATACCGAAAGCCAATCCGGTGACATCAGCATCCGGTATCATCGCGCAGAGAATGGTCAACAACCAGAACCAAAAGGAAACTGATTCTTTAACAATAACTTTGCCTGCGACACCGGCGAAAACAGCGTGTGAAAAGATTGTCGGCATTAATTAACCATTGGTGCTAGTTTGAAAAAAGCTAAGTTGTTGAAAGTAAAGGAAACCTATTTTTACTTTGAAAGTGATTTTCGGCGAATTTCGGCAAAATTACGAAAATAACGCATTTTACGAATTGCTAAGTCTTTTGTTTTCAACATCACGAACTAGCACCAAAGGTTAATTAACCTTTGGTGCTAGTAAATCATAAGCTGAACTCAGCTAACGACAGATGCGAAACTCCGTCTTTATCAAAATTCAAGCCGTTCCATTGTTGCAGAAGATTAAACATTGCGACTGTGTAAGCGAGCCGCATCTCAAAATACGCCCAAACTCTTTGACGCAGATGTTTGAGTTTACAAACTTGCGAGAAAAGCGAAAAGATGGTTTCAATCACCATTCGGTCGTTCCACTCGCCGCGCGAGCAAATCTTCAAGTTTTCCGGCTGCGCGGCGCGCCTCCGAAAACCTTTATCAGCCAGAACAATCATTTTGTTTTGGACGGCTTCAACCAGCGGCAGAAATTCCGTGTCGGAAACATTTGCCGTCTTAACACGCCAATCGGTTATCAGCCCGAACTTATTTGCCAAAACACACAATTTGCCGCCGACAATCCACCGCCACGAGGCAAAGCCCTTTTTACCGATTCTGTTTTGATGCGGTTGATGAATCTGCCGAATCGGATGACACAACTCGATTCCATAAGAATCAATCACACCGAAAACAGTCGGCTCGGCAAGAAATTGTTCGGTCAATTTCCGATGCGTTTTAAGGCGGCGAAAAAGTCGAGTGCGTTCGGGCAAAGCGGGAAACAGACTGCTCCAGTTTTCTCTCAGCCAACGATAAAAAGCGTGTTGCGACGTGCCTTTCAAAGCAAACAGCAATCCCAGAGTGACCAGTTCGCTTTTGGACAGTTTGGCTTGAATGTGTTCCTTTGTTTTCGGCAACATATCATCTACACGGCAAAAAAGTTCTATGATAAAGTGTTCTTGAGTCACGGCTTTTGTTTCCTTCGTGTTTGGTTTGGTCACCTTCACAATAGAAACTTTTCCGTGACTTTTTCAACTAGCACCAATGGTTAATTAAACGACTGTTTATTTTTTTAAAGTTTGACTTGCCGCGCCACATTCACTGCTTCAAGATTCCGTAGATCTGCCAGAACCGTTTCTTCGAGCGGCGAATCAATTTCGATAATCGCTAAGGCTTCTCCGCCTTTGGCTTCGCGCCCCAGGTAAAAGCGCGAGATATTGACTTCTGCTTCGCCGAGAAGAGTTCCGATTTTGCCGATTACGCCGGGAACATCTTTGTTTTTGGTCAGCAGCATAAAGCCCGACGGGACGACTTCAATTGAGAAGTTGCCGATTTCCGTGATGCGTCCTTCGCCGCCCGTGAACATCATTCCCGACGCGGTTTGCTCGTCTCGTGCAGATGAAACAACGGTGCGGATATCATAGCTTGAGCGTTTCGACTGCGTGTAGCTCGTCGTGATTTCGATGCCGCGCTCGTCGGCGATGTGCAGGGCGTTGACGACGTTGACGCGCGCCGAAACGTCTTTCAAAAGTCCGGCGAGAAATGCCCGCGTGACGGGCGCGGCATCTTTTTCGGCTAATTCTCCCGCATATTCGATCTTGACCGCTGACACCAAATTTTCGTTCATAATCTGCGCCTGAAAACGTCCGAGCTTTTCGCCCAAATCAATAAACGGCTGAAAAACTTCGAGTTCTTTCGCCGCCATCGAAGGCGCATTGACGGCGTTTCTAAGCTCACCCGACAACAGATAATCGCGCATCTGCTCGGCGACGGTCAGAGCGACGCCTTCCTGCGCTTCAGTAGTTGACGCGCCCAGGTGCGGCGTCGTAATAATTTTCGGGTTATTTAAAAGGGGCGAATCATTCGGCAGAGGTTCAGTTTCGAAAACGTCCAGGGCGGCTCCGGCAACCGTTCCGTTTTCGATTGCTTCTAGTAGAGCCACTTCGTCTACCAAACCGCCGCGGGCGCAATTTATTACGCGCACTCCTTTTTTTATTTTCGAAAATGCGTCCTTTCCGATAATGCCGCGCGTGTCGCCCGTAACCGGCGTATGAATTGTGATAAAATCCGCTTTCCTGAAAACATCTTCGAGTGTTCCGACTTCAATGCCTAAATCTCTTGCCTGCTCATTTGAAACAAACGGGTCAAAAGCTAAAATATTGAGCCCGAAGCCTTTGGCGATTTTTGCGACGTGCTTTCCAATTCTGCCTAAACCAATAATTCCAAGAATTTTTCCGCTTAGTTCAACACCAACAAATTTTTTCTTGTCCCATACTCCGCTTTGCAAAAGGGCGTGCGCCTGCGGAACGTTTCGCGCCATCGAAACAAGCAGCGCGATGGTGTGTTCGGCGGTGGTAACAGTATTGCCGTCAGGCGCGTTCATTACGACTATGCCGCGCTCGGTCGCGGCTTTCACGTCAATATTGTCAACCCCGACACCCGCGCGCCCGATGACGCGCAATTTTTTGGCTTGATCCATCAAATCGCCGGTTATCCGGGTCGCGCTGCGCACGATGATGCCGTCCGCGTCTCTAATTTTTTCGGCTAGCTGTTCAAAGCTCAGTTTAATTACCTTTTCGACCGTAAAACCGGCTTCACGCAACGGCGCGAGTTTTTCATCATTAACATCATCGGCGACGAATACTTTTAGATTGCTCATTTTGAGATTTAGTTTTATCCTTTTGAAGTTTGAATTTTTAATGAAGAGCCAACCGGCAAAGAATTTAAAATTTTTCCAATTCTACCTTAAGTTATGGAAATTTTTGTATATCAAAAAGGAAATCATTTTGTCGAAGAAGGGTTTTCTGCTGAACAACTTCCGGAATTATTAGCAAACGCAGGAAATCTGGTTTGGGTTGATATTGAAGCCCCGACCAAAGAGGACGAAAAAATTCTGTCCGACGTTTTCCATTTTCATTCGCTAACGATTGAGGACGCGCGCGAAACTCGCAATCAGCCGAAAGTCGAAGCTTTTGCCGATTATCTTTTTTTCATCGTTCACGGCATAAAAGTCGAAACCAATTCTAAAAACTTCGTCACCAAAGAACTAGACGGTTACATCGGAAAAAACTTTGTTGTTACATTTCATCACGAAAATTTCCTTAGTATCGATACGGTCAAACGCCAAATTCGTAATTCCCCTTACGTTTGCGGACGCGGCGCGGATTATCTGTTGCACCAAATTTTAGATGAACTTGTTGATTTATACATTCCGGTTGTCGATGAGTTTGATGACGCCATCAACGAAATCGAAGAACGCATTTTTCGGACAAAAACACCGAATGATGAAATTTTAGAAGAAATTCTCAATTTAAAGAGAAGCGTCGCCAGACTTAGAAGAGTTACTTCCAAACAGCTTGCCGTTCTTTATCGCATCGCGCACGGGGAGTTTCAGTTAATCGAAGAATCGCATCTACCATTTTTCCGTGATGTTCACGACCATCTGCAAAGAGTCTCCGACCTTGCCGAAAGCTATCGGGATTTGGTTAGCGGACTGCTTGATATTCAGTTTAACGTCGTTTCAAATCGCACCAACGAAATAGTCAAAGTTCTCACAATCTTTTCCGCAATTATTTTGCCTCTATCGTTGATTGCAGGTATTTATGGAATGAATTTTGAAAATATGCCCGAACTGAAAACGAGAAACGGTTATTTTTTCACCCTTGGATTTATGTTTTTTATCGCTGTCGGACTTTTATTTTATTTCTGGCGTAAAGGTTGGATTTTCGAAAAAGATGACGAAAAAGCTGAGCGTAAATAAACCAAGTTAGGCGGGTATCAAAACTTTTTATGTATTTTTGATTAACAGTATAATTCCATTATTATGAGTAAAAACTTCCATGATTTAACAAATAAATTGTCTGCCCGCGAACAAGGCGTTGTCGAACATTTTCGCGCTCGGAAACAAATTAGCCGCGATACAAATCAGGAATTTGAAACGCATCTGACTTTCGGTCAAAAACTCGCCGATAAAGTTGCCTCTTTCGGTGGTTCGTGGACATTTATTATTATCTTCGGCACAATTTTGCTTTCGTGGATTTTACTTAATTCTTATTTGCTGGTAAATCGTGGCGATACATTTGACCCGTATCCTTATATCCTTCTGAATCTTTTTCTTTCGATGCTCGCTGCCGTTCAAGCACCAGTTATTATAATGTCGCAAAATCGGCAGGGCGTCAAAGACCGTTTAGACGCGGCTCACAATTACGAAGTAAATCTTAAGGCGGAGCTTGAAATTCTCAGCCTGCACGAAAAACTGGACGAACTGCGTGAGCCACAATGGAAAGAACTAATTCAATTGCAGGAGAAACAAATAAATTTATTGACTCAATTTTTAGAAAGAGCTTAATGCAAAGGCTGAAGATTGACTTTTAGTAAGAAATTACAATTGCATATAACACAGACAGGCAAACACCACCATAGATTCCAGCCAAAATATCATCGGCGCAGACACCGATTCCGGCAGGTAGATACTGCAAGGAATCTATCGGATACGGTTTCCAGATGTCGAACAGACGAAACAGAACAAATCCCGCTAAAATCAGTTTCCAGGAAATATCAAAAGGCACAAATAAAAAAACTATGAGTTGACCAATGACTTCGTCAATTACAACCTTCTGCGGATCTTTATTTTGAAAAATCTGGACTGCGCGTCCAGATGCCCAAATGCTTAAAATACAGAACAGAAAAAAGAGAATTAAGTTGATTGAGTGAATCCAGGCTGTAACCTGTTCATCCTTCAAATCCTTGAACAAAAAAAAAGCGGAAGAATTTGCTTCGATCTGAGCGAAAAACAAATAAATTAAAACGCCGACTACTGATCCAAAAGTGCCAGGCGCAAGCGGAATAAAACCGACGCCGCAAGTTGTCAGCGCAATTGAGAAATAATCGAGAAAAGATTTATTTTCGATTATTTTCTCACCCAACTCTTTTGTTTCTTCTAACGCAGAATAGATCAGGCTTAAAACTCCAGAATTTCATTGACCAATATTTTTGACACATTAAACTCAAAACTTCGCGGCAGCAACTTAGCGTAAGGATTTCTGTTGGTCTGTAAATTGTCCCCAAATATTAATTTGAACTTTTTATTTTCCGGAGTTAAAAAAAGATCGCCCTTTTCACTTTTTCGCGCAAAGAATAAAGTTGCCATGTCATTTGTATTTTTAGGCGGAACAAACTGTATCAATTCGCGTTCTTCACCTTTATCGTTTATTAATTTCACATTCCCTTTCAAATCTTCAAGTTTCATCGTCTGAAATATCCCATCCTCAATCCCCTGGGAGGTGTCGATGTTTTTTGCCAAAGATACAACATAATAATTTTTACAAATCGGGCAACTCATCAAACCTTTATTCGCTTCATCAAATTCAGCGCGTTTTTTCTCGTCCATTTTGTCGTACCCTGCCTGTATTTGTCTTAGACGAACAAGAGCCTGTCGAACTGGCAAGCCTGAGTAAAGACGGGCAATGTATCGGTGCAAACCCAAATGAGCGAGCGGCGCTACCAGGATTGTTACCTCCGGAACGGGCTGCCTGTATCTCAGATCGTTGCTGCCTGATTCCTGTTCCTGAAGTCTCTTCCGCTTGAAACATCTCCGCCCAGGGCGAACTAGTTAATATCTTTATCGAATCCTCTCTACTCCATTTTTGAAAAGGCTTTTCCCACGCTTTTTGCGAGAAAACTGAACCTGATAAAATAAATAAACAAATTAACAAAGCCAGCACATTTTTCGTGATTTTCATATTTTTCTCCAAGTATGTTAATTATCCTGATTTTAAAGTATCCGACCAATCAAATCGTAATTGTGCGCTTCGACGATTTCAACTTTATAAAAATCACCAATTTGCGGCTCAAAATTATCAGGAACTTCATTTATTAAAATATACCCATCAATTTCCTGAGCTTGTCCTTCTAGTCGACCTTGAAAAAGCAAATCAGATTCTTGCGAAAGCCCTTCAAAAAGGACGCGGAATTCTTTACCAATTTTTGCTTGATTTTTCCGTTTACTAATTTTAGCCTGTTCTTTCATCAAACGCGCTCGACGTTGTTTTGCTGTTCTCGCATCAACTTTGTTTGGCAATGCAAATGCCGAGGTTCCTTCTTCATCTGAATATGTGAAGACCCCGACATTATCAAATTCGCAGTTTTTGACAAAAGTTATTAACTCTTCAAAATCTTCTTCAGTTTCGCCGGGAAACCCTGTAATAAATGTCGTGCGAATAGTAACATTTGGAACCTTTTCTCTAATTCTTATAATCAATCTCTCTAAACTATCACAATTTCCGCCACGCTTCATTAATTTCAGCACATTACGCGAAGCGTGCTGTAAAGGCATATCCAGATATTTGACAACCTTTTGTGTTTCTGCCATCGCCTCCAGAAATTCATCAGAAACGTGTGTCGGATAAGCATACATTACACGGATCCATTCTAAATCATCAATCTCACCTAATGCGCGAATTAATTTTGCTAGCGCGTCAACTTCGCCCAAATCCTCACCATAACGAGACGAGTCCTGCGCAATTAAAACAATTTCTTTAACGCCCTGTTTAGCTAAATTTGACGCTTCCTTCAAAATTGAACCAAAGCGACGCGAGCGAAATGAACCACGCATTCCGGGAATCGAACAAAAAGCACATGGGCGGTCGCAACCTTCGGCAATTTTAATAAAAGCTGTGTGTGTTTCGGTAGTGCGGAGACGAGGAGTAAATTCGTCGTAGATATAAGTCGCCGATTTATTGCCAATAGGTGAAAACGAAAATTCCTCTTGATTTATTTTTTCATCCACCGCTTTTAAAATATCATTTATCTGATTTGTACCAATAAAAGCATCTACCTCTGGTAATTCCCTAATCAATTCATCCCGGTAACGTTCCACTAAACAGCCTGCAACTACAACTCTCTGTGCTTTCCCAACAGATTTTAAGCGCGTGGCATCAATAATGGCTTCCACCGATTCCTTTTTAGCTGATTCAATAAAACCACAAGTGTTAACTACTAAAATATCAGCCTCTTGCTCTTGATTAGTAATTTCGTAGCCAACCGCTTCGAGTTGTCCCATCATTACTTCTGAATCAACAAGATTTTTCGGACAACCAAGACTGACAAAACCTACTTTTTTCATTTTATGTTTGAATACCAAAAAAATAAATCATAATTATTATTATAAATAATCACAAAATAAAACAGCCTGCTTAGATTATCTCCAAACAGGCTGTTAATATAAATCCGGCAACTTCCTACTTTCCCACACCTGAAAGATGCAGTATCATGGGCTCTAGCAGGCTTAACTTCCGTGTTCGAGATGGGAACGGGTGTGACCCTGCCGATAAAATCACCGAAAAACTGTATAATATCAAAGATAATGACAATTGAAATTATGATAAATTTATAAGAACTGCAATCAAAAATTTGCTAGTCAACAAATTTTATGGTCAAGCCTTGGGACAATTAGTACTGGTCAACTTAATACATTACTGTACTTACATCTCCAGCCTATCACGTGGTAGTCTTCCACGAGTCTCACTGGCAGAATTAATCTTAGGTCTGGCTTCACGCTTAGAT
>MWVV01000348.1_pt1 | contig 16977 bp, 17 predicted proteins | sample 1047281 | NCBI WGS metagenome assembly MWVV01 (sample SAMN06349986, study PRJNA376086) | soil metagenome | isolation source: PT-2 sample Antarctic (ecotone) soil | place: Antarctica | collected 2015-01-13 | reverse complement strand
GGGGGGCTCACTGATTTCCGACAGACGGGCGACAACTTCACCAAGATGTTCGGGAGCACGCCCGATATTCGGAGAGAGCTCGTCCCCGGGAGCTTGGAGGTGTATCCGATCAAAGATTACGGCGCGCTCGAACTTGGGCAGCATCGCTTTTGTCACCAGGAAAATGGAAAAGAGGAATGTGGCACTTTCCGGTTTGCGATGGTGTGGCGAAAGTCCGGTGGCTTGTGGCAAATCTCACGCGTGCTTAGCTATGGGCACTAGGACGCTGATCGCGGCGGGTTTTCGCATCTAACCAGGCGATGCAGCGAACCGCGGGCTGTCCTTATGCTTAGCTCTGAGAGCATGCGAGCGTCATTTCTCATTCGCGCGGTCGCTGATCTTGGGTCTCGTTAGGCGTTTCAACACGCTTCCTATTATATTCACGGTGACGAGCACGACCACCTTTCAAACGAACAGCATCAGAAGCGGGGTGTTGGCCATTTGCGCCGTCAGCGGTGGCGCCGTGGCATTTCTGCTCTGGCTAGTCTATGGCCGGCAAGCCCCTGCGGAGTTCGCCAACCGGCTGACCTTTCTGCCGGCGCTCAACGCCTTGCTCAACGGCATGAGCGCTATGGCGCTCATGATAGGCATCTTCTTCATCTTACGCGGCAAGATCACCGCGCACCGCAACGCCATGTTGTCCGCGTTCTGCTTTTCTTCTTTATTCCTCGTGAGCTACATAACAAATCACGCCCTCCACGGGGAGACGCACTATCCTATGGGCATTGGGCACCGCTCGCTCTATCTTGCCATTCTCGCCTCGCACATCGTCCTTTCGGTCGTCGCGCTGCCGATGGTGCTGGTGACCTTTCTCCTCTCGCTCAGCGGTCGGTTCGCCGCCCACAAGCGAATTGCACGTTTCACCTTTCCAATCTGGCTTTACGTTTCCGTCACCGGCGTGGTGGTCTTCCTGATGCTCCATGCTGCACTACGAAGCGCGAATGGCTAGAAACACGTTTTCCAAGACAAGCGAAACGCCTAACCAGGCGATGCAGCGAACCGCTGGCCGCCCCGCGTTCTACCTTTCGATGACTTCCACATTCAAGTTGAGGCCGCGCGCGCTCTCGCCAGCGGTCGCTGATCTTGTGTCTCGTTAGGCGGCATCCCGCGCCGCCGCACATGAACACCCGAACCAGCTACGACCGAGTAGCGGACGAATACGTTCGCCGTATCTTCGAGGAGTTGCAGCACAAGCCGCTCGACCGGCAGCTTCTCGATCGTTTTGCAGCGAGCGTCCGCGATGTCGGTCCGGCGTGCGATATGGGTTGCGGTCCCGGGCATGTTGCACACTACCTCCACGAGCATAGCGTGCCGGTTTGTGGCGTGGATCTCTCCGCGGAGATAGTGGAGCGCGCGCGTCACCTGACTCCAGGCGTCGAGTTCCGTCAAGGCGACATGATGGCGTTGGACATACCCGACGAAACTTGGGCAGGCATCGTAGCGTTTTACTCCATCATCCATATCCCGCGCGCTGACATCGTGAAGGCGCTCCTTGAGCTTCGCCGAGTCCTCCGGCCGGACGGTCTGTTGCTGCTGACCTTCCACATCGGCGACGATACGATTCACCTCGATGATTGGTGGGACCAGGCGGTGTGCGTTGACTTCTTTTTTTTCCGGTCAGCTGAGATGGCCGCCTATCTGACGTCAGCGGGTTTCGAGATCGAGGAGATTATCGAGCGGGAGCCTTACCCCGACGTTGAGCACCAGAGCCGACGGAGCTACATTTTCGCCAGACGGCCGCAGGCAATTCGATGAAACGCCGTTTAACCCCTATGTAGGGAGTCAAGCGTGGATGCGGGTTTGGTGTGGTTTTAGTTCATTGGTTTGGTGTGTTCGTGGATCGATTGGTTTTTGAGAGCGTCTCCTCTTCCCTTGTGACTCGTTGGTTTCGTGTTCCAGCGGCTCGTACTCCTATCCGTGCGTGAGCTCTTTTAAGGTCTCAGCAGCATACGATCAATGCGATCTTGGGGAAGAGGAACGAGGGCGCGCCCAAGCTAGGTTTTACGATTCTCAGAACGATAGTCCGCACTTACTCCGTATGAGTTAATCGTTTGGTTATGCGCACCAACTGTTAACGCAGAGACAAGGCAAGTGCGGGATCACTCATGAATGAACTTGTGAGAGCGGTTACGCCATTTCGCAAGCTCCTCTCAAATGACCGACTGAGACGCGAGAGCTAATTCGATGGAGGTTATTCCCGTCCATTCTGCAATCGCTCTGTTCCTTCGCTTCTCTGATCAACCCTGTGCACGCAGGTTGGCGTGCAGCATCGGTCTGATCCCGCGCCGTCGAGTGCAGGCTCAGCGCGCTACCGGCTCGATCCAGATTGCCTGCCGGGCGAAACGGAATCGGGCGGCGCCGAATTCCCGCCAGCCGGCCTTCTCCGCGAGCCTGCATAATTCCCGAAAAGAAAAGGAGCGCCGGACGGAAGTGCGCCCATCTTCTCGCGTCATTCGATCGCGATAAATCAACGCGGTCAGCAGGAAGACACCGAGCGAAGCAAGCCAGCCGCGGCGCAAATCGGAGACGAGGACATGTGCGCGTGATAGCTCCCGGCAGCGCCGCAACAACCGAATCGCATCTTCGTCGCTGAAGTGATGCAAGGCTAACGAGCAGATCACGATGTCGAAAGGTTGCCCCGCGGCGAAAGCCAGCACGTCCGCGCACGTGCACTTTATCTCGGGATACGCGACGCTGAGCCGGCGCGCCGTGCCGATGGTAGAGGGGTGGAAATCGACCGCCTCGATCTGCGCCTGTGCTCCTACCTTGCGCGCGTAATCCGCCACCAGTCGCGGAATGTCGGCCGAGCCGGTCGCGAGATCGAGCACCCGCACTCGACCGCCGGGTTGAATCCAGCGCTGCACAAAGCTGGCCACAATGCGGTGGCTCCCGAAGTGGCGGTTTAATCCGCGCAGGCTCGCGAGTGCCGCCTCGAGTTCCAGCGGGCTTGCGTCGGCCCGGTCCATCAACTCCGGCTGGGTTTTATCGAACTGCCGCTTCAAAGCGGAACGCTCCTCCCCGCGACAATCAGAGGAGTGATCGCGGCGCTGAGGCCGCCCTCACATTCGGGCTCATTGGAGAAATCTCTGCCAGGAAACCGGAAGTCCGGCGGTCTCAACGTCGCTCGCGATCCGGCCTTCGAACTCCGGATGGAACGAAACGCTCGTCCCGTAAACCATGATCAACTCTTCCGAACCTTCGACACGGATGGCGTGCGCCACGCCCGGCGGAATCACGACGCCAACGTTGTTGCCGCTCCGGTGGTTGTCGCCGTCGATCCAGAGACGCATCGTGCGCGTCTTCATTCCCGCGCGCAGATCGCGCAGGATCATTTCAGCCACCCCTTGCACGCAAAACATCACGTCCCATTGCTCGTCGGCATAAGGACGCAGCGCGTAGTTCTCCGGATCCTCGACGAGTAAGCGGCGGAACCACGGCTCCGCTTTCGTGCCTTGCGGAATGCTAGGCGGATGAATGTGAAAGCCTTTGGCCGTTTGCGGAAACATGCGCGCGCCAGCCCATTGCTTTGGCCACAAGCCGATCTTCGCGAGCACTCCCTCGTCCCGCCGCGCAAATTCACCGAACGAGCCACGATGCCGCTGCGGATAGATCGTGCGCGAGAAAATCTCCACGCCGGGAATCCAGACGTCACGCACCTCCACACTCGCGCGATCCATCGCCGCAAGCTTGCCTGCCTCAACCCCATGCTCCGCGAGCTGCTCACCCAAAGATCCCGCCGTGTAATCGCGCGTCCCCAGCGCGTCTCGGCCTTCCTCGGAAAGACCGGCCCAAAGCTTTTCATCGGCCACGCTCATCGATGCTTCAGTTGCCTAACGAGAAATCCGCGCGCTCGCGAGACAGATTCGGATTGTAATACGGATCGCATTCCAGCAAGTCCGGCCAGCGCTCGCGCATTACCCCGGTTTCACGCGCTTCCACGGTGGGCCGCCGCGTGGCCGATTCATGATGACGCAATTTCGCGAACGGTGTGTAGACGACGAGGTAACCGGCGCGCCGCATTTTCAGGCAGAGATCGACGTCGTTAAACGTCACCGGCAGCCGCTCTTCATCGAAGCCGCCCACTTCCTCGAAGACATCGCGCCGCGTCATCAGGCAGGCGCCGGTCACAGCGCTGTAGTTCCGCATCACCTGGAGCTGGCGGCAAACGCCGGGAGCTTCCGCGGGAAAACCACGAAAGGCGTGTTCCGCGATTCCGCCCACGCCCACAACGATGCCCGCGTGCTGCACGGTATCGTCGCTGAAAAGCAGCCGCGCGCCGACGGCGCCGACCTCGGGACGCTGAACGTGCTCCGCCATCGCGGTGAGCCAGCCGCTCTCAATGATTTCCGTGTCGTTGTTTAAAAAGAGCAGCCACGGACTATCGGTCTGCTCGACGGCAAAGTTGTTGATTGCGGAAAAGTTGAACGGTCCACTGAAGCGCAGCAAACGGTGCGGGAAGCTGGAAAAAAACTCCCGCGCCTCGTCAGACGCACTCTCGTTATCTACCACGACAATTTCGTATGGCTCGTAGCTCGTCCGACTCGTTAGGCTGCTGAGGCAGCGTTTCAGCAGATCGACGCGATCCCGAACGGGAATGATGATGGAAATCATCTTCGCGTCTGGGATGTCGCGCCTGATCCAATACGCATGCGTCCGCCAATCGACTGCCACATGGCCCTGCTTCCCAGTCCTCTTCAAATGCGCTTCCACGGCACAGCGGCCGGTCTCGAGCGACTGCGGTTTGCGCCGGATATTATCCGCGGTCGAGGCCGCGCTGCGCCGCCAGTGATAGAGGACCCGCGGCACGTGATGAATGCGCGGCGTGCGTTCGATGATTCGAAAAAACAAATCGTAATCCTGCGCGCCATCGAACTCGGAACGTAAGCCGCCGATTTGACGAAGCAGCTCGCAACGAATGATCGTGAAATGACAAATGTAGTTGCACGAAAGGAAGAAATCCGGAGACCAGTCCGGCTTCATGATCGGACCGTCGAGGCCGTCCTCGGTCAGTTTGTCTTCATCGGAATAGATCAGATCTGCGTCGTGGTGTTCCTGCAGGAGTTTCACATGCTGAAAGAGCGCGTCCGGCTCCAGCACGTCGTCGTGATCGAGGAAGCCAATCCACTCGCCGCACGCTGCCTCCAGACCGCGGTTTGATGCCGCAGAGATACCGCCGTGCTGCGGCGACTCGACCAGCACAATGCGCGAGTCCTTGCCGGGCAGCTCACGGAGGAATGCAGACAGCTCCTGACTGGAAGACTTATCGTCGATCAAAATCAGCTCCCAGTTTTCGTAGGCTTGCGTGAGGACGGAATCGACGGCTTCACGCAACCAAGGCACGGGCGTGTTAAAGACCGGAGTGATGATGCTGACGCACGGGCGGTAGACGAAGCGTTGAGAATCCTCGCGCATGGCGCTCGCCTGCGCGGGCGTCACCCGATGGCGTTCGAACCACGCCTGGTATTCGCTCTGGGCGGGTGGCCTGTCCGCCGGCCAATGCTTGCGTGCTTCGCGGACCAGCTTTTGCGGCAGCCGATAAGGTGCGAGCAGGACCTGGCCGACCTTGCGCTCCGGTGACTTGCGCAACGCGTGTTTCTCTTCCTTGAGCTGCTTGATGCTGCGCCGGTATTCCTTCAGCTTCAGGAGCTTTTCCTCGAGATTCGCGATGTGGCGATCGGCCGCTTCGAGTTCGGACATCCGAGTGCGGAGAGTGCGTTCAAGACCTTGAAAGCGTTGATTGACGCGCGCAAAGGCGGTCTCGACCGCAGTGACAAATTCATCGCGATTAACCACGGGATTTCGAACCAGCCGGATCGCCCCGATGCTCAGATCCGTGAGGTCATACTGATAATCGGGAATCAGACCGAGCTTGCCCAGACTCTCGACCAAGCGCGGGCGTCGCTTGGAAACGTCGGCCTCCCTTCCGGGCACGAGAATGATGTCGTCCGCAAGCAGCGCAAGCTCTGCGACCTGCGCTTCCGCCTGTTCCACACTATCCGGGCAGATCCAAATTGCCAGATCCACCAGCGGATTGCGTCCGTTCTGCGGCAACAGGTGGCACAGCTCGCCGACCGTTGCACAAACGGTCGCGTCCACTCCCAGGGCCAGTAGTTGCTCTCGTAATTCGCCGGTCGCCGCGCCCACGACCGCGAGCTTCTTGCCGGAGAATTTCCCCGCGAGCAAGCGCGCGAAATCCGAGCGGAGACGATGAGCAGGGATCTGCAACACAGCGACACTATATTGATTGATGGCAGACGCAGGCAAATTTACGCTGGCCCGCCCCGACGCCCCGGCACAGCGCTGATCCGTATGCTCGACTTCAGCACCTACCTTCTGTATCGCGCGGGTTCGGTGATCGTGCGGGCGTTGCCCCTGCGATTCCTCTTCTCGTTAGGCAAAATCCTCGGGCTGATCGCGTGGGCCATCCTGCCGGGCTATCGCGGCCTGGCGCAACGCAATCTCGCGATCGCTTTCGCTCCGCACAAATCACCGCGCGAAATCCGCACCCTGACGCGGAAACACTTCCAGCGGCTCGGCGCCAACCTCATTTGCAGCGTCAAGCTCGGCTCGATGCCGCTGGAGAAAGTGGCGGAATGCGTTTCGCTTGAGAACCCCGATCTCGTGCACGCGGAGCTGCGTGCGGGTCACTCGCTCGTCATGGCACTGAGCCATCTCGGGAACTGGGAATTATTTGCGCAATTGTTTCCGCGAGATTTCGGCTACGTTCGGTTGAGCACCGTTTACCAGCCGCTCAGCAATCCGCATATCGATGCCGATGTCCGGCGACAACGCGCGCGCGCGGGCGTCGAGTTGTTCGATCGCCGAGAAGGATTTCAGAAAGCCATTTCGCTCCTGCGGACCGGCGGCTTGATCGGGATCTTCTGTGATCAACACGCGGGCGATCATGGGCTCTGGACGCCGTTCTTTGGCCGGCTCGCTTCGACAACGCCGCTTGCAGGATTGCTCGCGAAGCGAACCACGGCCGCGCTCTTTGGCGCCGCCATCTACACAGACGGTCCGGCGCGCTGGCGCATGGTTTTCACGCCCCGGATCGACGCCAGCGGTGACTCGGTCGAGTCGATCACGGCCAAGGTCAACGCTGCCATCGCGCAGCAGATCCGCTCTGCACCGGAAGATTGGTTTTGGGTGCATAACCGCTGGAAAACGCCGCAGCCGAATTTCCTTCTCACCCGCTATAAGCGCGGCGTCTACGTGCCGTCCGCCGAGCCCCTCAAGTCGTTTCGCATTCTGATCCGCGGTCCCAACTGGTTAGGGGACAACGTCATCAGCGCCACGGCAGTGCGCGCGATCAAGAAGGGCCGGCCGGATGCGCATATCACGTTGGCGGTTCCTAGGAAACTTGCGCCGGTTTGGCAGCTGCTTCCGGAGGTGGACGAGATTGTCGCGCTGCCGGCGAAGTCCCTTTTCGACGTCGCCCATTTGTTTAAGCAACAACCTGCTTTCGACGCCGCGATTCTTTTTCCCAACTCACTTCGCGCTGCTCTCGAAGTTTGGCTCGCCGCCATCCCACGGCGCGTCGGTTATCGCGGGCATCATCGTTCCTGGCTCCTGAATCAGATCGTTCCGGACCTGCCGAGACAGGGTCCAATCCAGCATCAGTTTTACCACTATCTCGAAATCGCGCGAAATCTCGGCACGAAGGTGAGCGACTCACCCGCCATGGCTCCGCCGCCAAATGGAAGAGCAGCACAGCTCAAGCTCGGACTTTGCCCGGGCGCTGAATATGGTCCTGCAAAGCGCTGGCTCCCGGAGCGATTCGCGGAAGTCGCGGCAGCCGTCGCGGCTCAACAACCAGTGCAATGGCACCTTTTCGGCACGGCCGTCGATGCGGGAATTGGAAGCGCAATTGCAGACCAACTCGGCGATGGGTGCGTTAATCGCATCGGCCAGACGAGCCTGGCCGAGCTGATTGCCGAGCTGCGCGCCTGTCGTCTTCTTCTTACTAATGACACCGGAACGATGCACCTTGCCACACTCGTCGGAGTACCTGTGGTGGCCGTTTTTGGTTCCACTGAACAACGCCTCACTGGACCGCTCGGCGCGGGCAACATCGTTCTCCGTCATCACGTCGAGTGCAGTCCGTGTTTTTTGCGCGAATGCCCGATCGATTTCCGCTGCATGAAAGCTGTCCCTGCCGAGGAAGTGACTGCCGCGGTGCTTTCACTCCTCAGCGAAACTGGAAGAGACGTTGGCGCGGCGACCGCGCGGTGACTCTATCGATCCCGAACGAAGCGGCGTGCTGACCTGCATTTCTCAGCCGGGGTCACCGCCCCGGCTCCAACTGCGACGGTCGGCGCGTTCTTTCGCTAGCCGAACCGCGCGCCTGTCAGCTGGCCTCCCACATTCGTATTGCCTCGCGCGCGCCTTGCGGCTGATTGTCGGCCATGCCAAGCAATGACAGACCGCGCATCCGCAGCGAAGTGCAGGTGATGTTTTTCGACACCGATTGCGCGGCGGTCGTGCACAACATTGCCTACCTGCGTTTCATCGAGATCAACCGGACGTTACTCGCGGAGCAACTCGGATTGCCGCTGCGACAGATGACGGAGGAGAAGAAATATCCTGTCGTGGTGCGAACCGAAATCGACTACCGACGCGCCGCTGCGCTCGGCGATCGCCTCTTTGTTGAGGGCTGGTTGGATCGGCTGGAACGTGTCCGCTTTTGGTGCGCATTCCGCATTACGCGACCCGCCGATGACACCTTGATCGCTACCTGCCGGCAGACGCTCGCGATTATCGAAATGCCTTCGGCGAAATTGCTTCGGCTGCCCGAAGATTGGGACAGGTACCGGACGGCGACTCTCGCATGAACTCGCGCTCGTGCTCCCGTCTGTCTTAATTTTTTCTTCGCGATTATGAGCACGATCTTGAGGGACTAAGGGTGGCAGCCGGAACCCGTACCTTCGGAATAGGGGAAACGCTGATCGATCCCGGCGTGTTGCCGCCGCCACCGACGCGTCACGCGCTCCTGGCATTTCTGGTGACGCTGGCGGCCATCCTGCACATTGCCACTGCGCCCTGGAGCGACGTCCACAACGGGGCCGAAGGTTACTATGCGAGTGCCGCCCTGGAGATGACCCGAAGTGACGTGGCGCCGCCGCACGATCCGCCGCTCGTCCAATGGCTGATCGCCGGTTCGTACAAGCTTTTCGGCGTAACCGCAGCCGCAGTGCGATTGCCTACCGCGGCCGCTATGATCAGCTCAGTAGCGCTCACATTTCTCATCGGCGAACAGCTGGCCGGCTACTGGCGTGGTTTCAGCGCGGGCCTGCTTCATCTTTGTTGTCTTGGGCCTGCGATTTGGGGCCGGATCGCCACGGCGGAAACGATCTTCGCTGCCACCTTGGAAGCGGTGATTTTCTGCGCGACCTGCGGATACCAGCAACAACAGAAGCGCTCGATCTGGTTTGCCGGCGTTTGGCTTTTTGCTGCCTTGGGTTTCCTGACGAAAGGCATAACCGCGCTCGTGTATCCCGCCGCGATCTTCTGCTTCCTTGCGCTCCCCTATCGGGAAGTGCGGGTTCGCTTTCGACTCCTCTTGCACTGGCCCGGCCCGCTTCTCTTTCTTGCCTTGGTCTTGCCCTGGCTCGTTTGGATCAAACTGCATGAGCAGGTTGCTTTTTCTGAGATCGCGTTGCGTTGGCTGGTTCCGTTCGCCAGCGGAAACGTGCCGAAAGCGAACGGCATTCCACTTTCCGGCTTTCTGCTCGCACACGGGACGTGGTGGTTTCCCGCCATCTTGCTCGTCCTGCCTGGAGTTTGTTTTGCCTCGCGAAAGGTCTTTCGACCTCACGAATTCGACTTCGCCGATGCGCTGCCACTTTGCTGGATTGCGGTCGGCTTTCTCCCGCTGCTTTTTCTTCCCTCCCGACTCGAATATCATTCGATGAGCATGTGGGGCGGATTTGCTCTTTGGACCGCTTCGGCCTGGGACCGCACACCCCGCGCGCTGCGTCTCGCGGGGATAGGCCTTGTCTTCACCGCGGGTCTGACATTGGGCAGCTCGGCCACCGCTGGATACACGCTCGCGCTTCCGCCGTTGACGGCATCGGAATGGGTGGGACTCCGGCCCATGGTAATGCTGATGGCGCTCTCGATTACTGTCTCGTGCGCGGTAGCCGCATACGTTGTGTGGAGGCAGCGCGAGGTGCTCGGATTGGCGCTGGTCCTTCTCGGTATGGTGCCGGTGGGCCTCATCACGGCCGAAGAGATTGCCCGGAGCGGCGCGCAGTTCTCGCTCGCAAACGCGGCGGAACTTGTGCAACCGGATCTCGGAAAGACAGGCGAGGTGCTCTACGAAGGCTCTCCGTTGCGTGGAAGCAGCCTCGGATTTTATCTTGCGCGGCGCGTTTCCCTGGTGAGCGAAAACCAGCAGGCCGCCGCACCCGGCTTCAATGTCGGGGCGATTCCACCCGCGGCCGCAGTCGAGAAGATGGCCGAGTCGCATCCCGTTTTCCTGATTATCGGAAAGAACCGCACCCGTTATTGGCAGGAGCAACTAACCGCGCGTTTCCATCTCTATCACCAGGTGACTACTTGCGGTCCGCACGTCGTGCTCAGTAACCTGCCTTGAAGAGCCGCGGACGACCGGCAGTTGAAAAAACAGCGGGAGCCTCTACGTTCCCGCCTCAGTTTCGAGGAGTTTTCTTATGTCGCAGCATCGCAGTCTCAAAGGCGCCAGCACCATCACAGCCAAACGGAATGTCTTAAAGCGGTTCGAGCGGGTCGAACTGCTGAGGAAACGCGGTCAGTTCAAGGATGGTATGAAAGTGCTCGGCCTGCCGAAGACGAAACCCGAGGCCTAACGAATGGTGTTGAGTGAATGGCGGATGAGCGTGAGGCTTGCCGCTTTTGTTCAAATCACTGACACAATTCTGGACGGCAGATGCGCCTCAACCGCTACCTCGCTGCCGCCGGTGTCGGTTCGCGCCGCCATTGCGATGAATTAATTGCGGCTGGTCGGGTGACCATTAACGGTCGGGTTTGCACTGACTTCGCTTACCAACCCGCGGGAACCGACCACGTGAAGCTGGGCGCGAAGATGCTACGCGCCCAACGCCGCCTCGACATCCTGCTGCACAAACCGGCGGGATTCGTCTCGACACGGACCGATCCGAATGCACGGGACACCATCTTCGATCTGCTTCCAGCGAACATGCCGCGACTCTTCAACGTCGGGCGGCTGGACGCGCAAAGCGAAGGCCTGCTGGTCTTGACGAACGACGGCGATCTCGCGCAGCGGCTGACTCATCCGCGCTACAAGGTCGATAAAGAATACGAAGTGACACTTGATCGCGCGTGGGATGCGGCGCAGGCCGCGAAGCTACTCCACGGAGTGATGCTGGATGGGCAGCGCGCGAAACTGGAGAGGGTGTACTCCACCAAACCGTTGCAGGTGCGCGTGGTTCTGCGGCAGGGGATCAACCGGCAAATTCGCCGGATGTTTTACGAGATCGGCTACGAAGTGAAACGCCTCGTCCGCATTCGGGTCGGGACGCTGAGGCTGGGAGAATTGCCACGCGGCCATTGGCGTCCGCTCACAAAAGCAGAGCTGAATTCTCTCGATCCTGCTGCGTCTCGTCTCCCGGCGGAGCGCCGGTCAGCGCACGCTAGATCAGCACGTAGTTGATGCCGAGCCGCCGGGCCGGAAAAGATTGCACCGGCTTCGCTGAGACTTCCTGGACCGTTTCATCGTCACCGCGTTCCGCATCGTCCTCGTCCTCGTCGCCTTCGTCGTCCGCATCGTTGTCGTTGTCCTCATCATCCCCGCTGTTGTTTTTCGTCACAGCCGGCGCGACCGCGGGGATGTCTTTCTGCTCCAGCTTGTCATAACGCTGGCGCACATCCGGCGGGAGCTTATCCAGTTCTTCTTTCGTTTCGATCGGCCCGCTAAAAACGAGCCGTCCCTGCGGATCTTTCGCAGTCAGCACTTTCTTGTTATTTATCGTCTCAATCTTCATTTCGCCCTGCGCGTCGGAGTAGGTAATCTGCGCCCGACCGAGATCAATGCGGGTCGTCTTGAGTGCGCCGTTATCCCGGGTCGTCACGACGCGAACGTTGCGGCTCGCGTTCCGCGCTTCTTCGGCAGCGCGGCGTATTTCGTCGCGCGCTTTCCGCGCCTCCTTGCGGGCATTCGCTACTGCACTGTCGATCATGCCGCCCTGCCTGTCGCCCATTTGGTCGCGGATCTGCCGGCTAAGCTCTTCGCCTTTGCGTCCCATCTCCCGACCGAACTCCTCCATCTCTTGCTGAAACTCCGGACCGAGGTCGCCGAAATTGTCTCCGCTCTGCCAACGCTTTTCCAAACCGGGCATCAGGCCGCGGCGTTGCGTAACTTCACGTTTTCCGAGCTTCGCATTGAGCTTTGTCTCGGCACCTTTGCGGAGAACGGTCAGCGTCACGCCTGTTCCTTCCGGATAGCTGCGAACGAGTTTCGAAAGCTGATCCGGCTCGAGAAGGATCTGGTCGTTAAGCATTTTCAATATGTCGTTAGACTGGAGCCCCGCGGCCGCCGCGGGGCCGTCCGGCACCACGTAGTCAACGACGAGCCCGAAGCCTTGCGCGAGACCCAGTTGCTCTGCCACAACCGTCGGAACGGAGGAGGTTTCGACTCCAAGATAGGTCACCGGGACTTTGGGAAGCTTTTCGCCGCGATCATGGTCGCGATCACGATCTCCACGAGCATTGGGCGGGACCGCCGGCACAGGTGGGACTGGCGGGACGGCAGCCGCGCCAGGGGCGGGCGGCGCAGGTGGAGCAGGCGGCGGTTGCGAGAAGCCTGTGATGGGAAGCAGCCCGAGGGCTGCGATTGCTGCGATGGTTTTTGGGTTCATGTGGTGCTTTTCTTTTTCGAGTTACTGACCAGAAACTGGAATGAGTTCTACCTCTTCCGTGGGGTAGGAGACGCGGAGCGATGCGCCGGTCCCGGGGTCCTTCCACTGCAGCGTCTCGCGTGAACGCGAGCGCAGGCGACGCACCGGCTCTTCGGAATTTCGCGGGAAGACCAGGCCATCATCGCTCGTGTGATAAACCACGCGCGTGACTCCATCGGGGACCAGGGTCCGCGGCAAGGTCGTTTCAATCTCGGGCGCGGTAGACGGTGCTACCGCGACAGTCGGCTGCTGTTTTGCCGGTTTCTCAACGCTGACCCGCGCAAGGATCAAAAATGCAGCGGCCGCGGCGAGGCCAACGCCGAGACCCAGCCAATGAACAGGCACTGCCCGAGGACGCGGCAGCACTCCAGCAGTCGCGACGTTGGCGGGAGCTTCAGTTAAGGCACGCTCGACTCGCGTCGTCAGATCGGCGGAGGGGGCAGCCGGACGGAGCCCTCTCAATTCACCTTCGAGATCAGAAAACTCGTTCATGAGGAATCAGATTCTTCTTCAGCGCAGCCAGTGCGTAGCGATAACGGGACGCGGCGGTGTTTTGCGAAATGCCAAGGATGCTCGCGATCTCCGCGAAGGTGAGCTCGTTCCAGATCTTCATCACGAGCACCTCCCGTTGTTCAGCAGGCAAACGATCAACCGCCCCGGCGAGCGCTTGTTGTGATTCCGAAGCGCCGTCGAACTGCGGGGCGACAGATTGTTCGCTGCCCGCCACAACATCGGCTTCGCGGCGGGCGCGGCGAGCGTCGCGCCGCAGGAGATCGAGTGCGGTGGTCCGGACCGTCGCGAAAAGCAGGGCGCGGTTTTCGATCGGGTGCTGCTTGCGCCAGAACTTGACGAACGCTTCCTGCACGATGTCTTCGGCATCGGCGACGGAACGGACGAACTGGCGCGCGAAGAGAACGAGGCCGGGCGCGGCTTCCGCGAAACAATTCTTCCAATCTTCGTGCGTGGCGACATTTTCCATGACCTCGTTGCGGTCTTCATGATGGCGACGCCGCCAAGAGCGGAATTTGTCTAAACCAGCCAAAGTTTTCGGCGCCGCTGGTGCCGGCGGCTAAAGGAACGCTAGCATTCCGGGAGAGGCCAAGCGCGCACTTTTCCTGGGCTGCACGTCGTCGCGTGTCGGCAGTATTCAACAAACACGCCTAACTTTGCCGCCTCGGAGCGTAAGAGCACTGCCATCCGATGAGGAAGCGGCTGGTCGCGCGGGACGGACTTGCGGAAGTCGAGCTAGGCGACGCTCTGCACGAAGGAGCTTCGGACGGAGACAGGAGGAGTTAATTTGGAACCAGAAAGCCAGAAAAAAGACGATTAAGAATTCCCCTCTCCCTTTCTGGTTTCCTGGTTTTCAAATTCGTTTTCTTCTCCCTTGAATCGTATTGCGGGTAAAGGCGCGCGGTTTTGGGCTACGCTGTCTCGAGACCGCGCGGGGGCGCTGGCTCAATGTGCGGCGTAGCTTTCGAGCAGCTTCCGTCGGGCAAGCTGTAGACGGCGGGTCATCACCTCGCTCATCCTTTTGAGCAGCTCGAAGCCGAGCGTGTGATCTCTCTCGCAATATTCGCGCAGCACGGTGCCGTAGAAGAAAATGGCGGCCGTCGGCTGGGTAGCTCGGGCGGTGAAATGCCAGACATACGGCGGGAACAACCAGGACCATCCAATCAGATCGCCGTCACCGATTGTGTCGATCACGACCGTTTCGCCGCTCTCCACATTCGACTCCAGGACAACGCTCCCCATGCTCAATGACATAGAATCGGTTCGCCTGTTCACCTTCTCGAAAGACGATTTGATTCGCCTCGAAACGCGTTCGCATTGCGGCGTCCGCCAGTAAACGAATGTGCTGCTCGCTCATCCCGAAGACAAACGGATGCGCCGCCACGCGCTCTAGAACCCCTCGGTCGTCTGGCATATCGATTGATTCTCCTTCGTTCTAATAACGGGCGATCGTTCTTCCAAACGAGTTTTAGTCTTCGGTTGCAGCGATCGCGGCAAGCACCTCCTGCGGAATCCAACCGTTGCCGCGCCAGATCTTCGCGATTTTGCCATCCGGCGTGATCAAGCCTGTCGTTAGGCCGTGGCTGATCGTGCCGCCTTCTGTCTGGCGATAGACGGCGAAGGCCTTGGTGAGTTCGTCGATCTCCGTCGGATTGCCTGTCGCGAAACTCCAGACCTTCGGATCGGCTCCTTCCTGCTGCGCGTACTGCTTCAAGATGGTGGGTGTGTCGAACTCCGGATCGATCGTGATGCTAAGCAAACGCGTGTGAGCTAGTGCACCGCTGCCGCTTCGAATCGCGTTCTGTAGCTCCGCGAAGGTGTGCGACATGCGAGGGCAGAAATTGGGCATCGGACAGCGCGTGAAGATGAAGGTGATGAGCGTCGGATGACCGCGGAGCGTGTCTGCCGTCAGTTGCTCGCCCGCTTCTCTCGTTAGACTGAATTGCGGAAGCATGTCGCCTTCCTTCAACCTTCCACTCGCGCTCGTAGCCGGAGGGGACTCGATCAGCTTCGGTAACTGCACTTGGCCCGGATCGATTTTCTTCACGCTGCTGATCGAGAAATCCTTCGCGGTGACTTCCAGCCGAAACGCGATCGCGTCACCGGGTCGAAGGCCCGCGATCTCCTTAGCATCCCGAGCCGTGAACGGCATTGTCATCGACGGCATGAAGTCGGGAATTGTCTCGTGCTCGATGTCGATCGTTGACCGGTCAGGCGCAAACCCGCGCACGATCCCGCGCACATCGTAATGCTGCGCGGCGGCAGACTCGTGCCTCGCCCGGCCGCAACCGACAAGCATGAGCACGACCAGGAGCAAGAGATAGCGCATGAGCCTACTCAATTCCGAACGCTGATTGTTTCCACCGCAATCGCGTGAAGCCTTGACCTGCATCAAGGCGCGGCTGCGCGGAACGGCTCAACGTTTGGCCATGAGAAAATCCGTCTGGCAGTCACTCCCCTTCCTGGCGCTGGGATGCAGCGCACTTCTTTCCTTCGGTTGCTCGCGCGCGCCCGAAGCGCCGCCGAAAGCCGTCCAGGTTCAGGCGGACGACACGATGAAGTTCGACGTAACCGCGTTCGATGCGACACCGGGACAGAAGATTTCCATCACACTGAAGAACACCGGCACCACGCCGAAGCTCTCGATGGGTCACAACCTCGTCGTCCTGCGATCGAGCTGTGAATGAGCAGAACGTTCTGAAGTGGCTTGATACCGCTTCGTCAGAAGCGGCCCATGATTATGTTCCGCGGACTTCGAAGGAAGTGCTCGCGCACACGAAGCTCCTTGGACCGGGCGAAACGGACACGATCACATTCAACGCGCCGCAAATTCCGGGCTCATATCTCTATGTCTGCTCATTTCCGGGCCACTACTCACAGGGCACCAAGGGCATCATGACCGTGAAGTAACGGTCGCGAAACAGAAAGGATAGAGGATGAAAATCTCAGCTAACCATTCGATCGCGCTCGCAATTGCGTTGATCGCCAGCGCGGCTCTCAGCGGTTGCGACAAATCGAGTACAACGAAGAACGAACGCGCGGCCAACGCAGACGCGACCTACGTGGCACCCGGCGATAAGGACGAATATTACTTGTTCTATTCCGGCGGACATTCCGGCCAGGTGTTTGTCGCGGGGATTCCCTCGATGCGGCACATCACGACGATTCCGGTTTACGCGCCTTATCCGGCGACCGGTCACGGCTTCGACGAGGAATCGAAGACGATGATGGGCGATTACACGTGGGGCGATGTGCATCACCCGGCTTTGTCGCAGACGGCATCGAAGTATGACGGCCGGTGGTTGTTTGTGAACGACAACGCGAATAACCGCGTCGCGCGAGTCGACCTGCGGGATTTCAAGACGCATCAAATCCTCGGACCGATTCCGAACTCGAGCGGCAACCACGGCTCCTCGTTCGTGACTGAGAACACGGAATACCTGATGGTCGCGTCGCGTTTTTCCGTTTCGCTTCCCAAAGGTCGCGTGGCTGATTTGACCAATTACGCAACGGAGTTCAATGGCATGGTCAGCGC
>MWVV01000347.1_pt1 | contig 16978 bp, 15 predicted proteins | sample 1047281 | NCBI WGS metagenome assembly MWVV01 (sample SAMN06349986, study PRJNA376086) | soil metagenome | isolation source: PT-2 sample Antarctic (ecotone) soil | place: Antarctica | collected 2015-01-13 | reverse complement strand
TAAGTAATCGGACAGAATAGATTTATAGATGTTTGAATTTTCTGTATTATTCTTTCGTGGAAAAGAAATTTGTTGAACTTAATGAAGTTGAGAAAACAACTTTACGCGAAGGCATGAAAAATCATCAGGCACATCTGTTTCGGGAACGCTGTCATTGTTTACTGTTGAGCGCGGAAGGTTACGAGGTTAAAGATTTAGCCGCCGTTTTTCCCGTCTCTCAAATGACGATTTACAACTGGCTGAAGCGGTGGGAGAGAGGCGGCATCAGCGGCTTAAAAGATTTGGCGGGCAGAGGCAGAAAGCCGATTTTGCAAGCGGCGGATTTGCCGCAGGTCAAGGCTCGCGTGCAGGAAAACGCCCAACAGTTAAAACTCGCCCGCCAAAAGCTGAAGGAAGAATTGGGGCGCGAGTTTTCCGAGAAAACCCTGCGGCGTTTTTTAAAAAGTTTAGTTGCCGATATAAGAGATGGCGCAAATGTTTGAAGAGACAGCAGTGTCCGATTGAAACGGTCAGCAAAACGGCTGCTCTCAGCGAGCTATTTGATTTAGAAGCGAGCGGTTTAGTAGAAGTTTATTTCGGCGATGCCAGTGGATTCTGGCAAACACCGGTTGTTGCCAGGGCGTGGCAGTTTGCGAACGAGGAAATCCGCATCGTGCCGAAAAGAGGCGGGCGTTTGGCGGTGTTCGGATTTCTCAGTAAAGCCAATGTCGCTCGAACGTGGACGAGCAAGAAAAGCATCAAGACCCGGTTCGTGGTCGATTGTATTGACGAATGGGTGCCGGAGAGACTCGGGCTTGCCGCGAGTTCTGATATTGGATAATGCACAGGTTAATCGTTCACGGCTAATGCAGAGCAAACGCGAGGAATGGGAAGAGAAAAATTTATATGTCTTTTATCTGCCGACCTATTCGCCGCATCTGAATTTGATTGAAACTTTGTGGCGACAGATGAAATACTTATGGCTCAAGCCGGAAGATTACATCTCGTTTGAAAGACTGACCGAAGCGGTCAAAAAGATTTTGGATGGAATCGGCAGCCAATACAAAATTAAATTTAAGGACAGAGTATTTATATGATAATTCTGTCCGGTTACTTAACATTTATCATTTATCATTTATCACAAACGTCAATGAATCGAAAATGTTCAATGGTAAATGTTAAATGCTTCGGCGTTTGAGTTCCTTGTTTATCAAATCAAGCTCACGGCTCATCTGCCCCTGCACGCTCGTGTTTTCCTGCGCGCGGCGAATCAGGTATGGAATGGTGTCCTGCACCGGACCGTATGGCACGTATTTCGAGACGTTGAAATTATTTTTCGCTAAAATGTATGACAAATTGTCGCCCATTCCGTAAAGCTGCGAGTAATAAACGTGCGGATGGTTTGGCGCAACATTATGGTCGTTCATCAGGCGCGCCAACGTTTGAACGCTTCGCTCGTTGTGCGTTCCGGCGACGAAGGCGACGCGCTCGACGTTTTTGATGCAGAACTCCAAAGCGGCGTTAAAATCGCGGTCGGTCGCCGCCTTGTCCGCGTGAACCGGCGACGGATAACCCATTTCTTCGGCGCGCTCGCGCTCCTTTTCCATATAAGCGCCGCGCACGAGTTTGACGGCGAGAAAGTAGCCGCCAGCTTCGGCTTGTTCAAAAGATTTTCTAAGAAATTCAAGACGGTCTGTGCGGTAAAGCTGAACCGTATTATAGATAATCGCCCGTTCGCGGTTGTATTTTTCCATCATCTCGCGGGCGAGATTGTCAACCGCGTCCTGCATCCAGCTTTCTTCGGCGTCGATAAAAACAGGCTGTTCAATCGAATGCGCGTATGCGCAGATTTCCCCGACGCGCCTTTTCGCGTTTTCCCAATCGGTTGCTTCCTGCTTTAACAATTCCTTACCGGAGCTGACCTTTTCGAGCAGCGAATATTCGACCAAACCCGTAACTTTGAAAACGGCAAACGGCACGCATTCGTCTTCTTTGGCGCGCGTGATTGTGCGGTGAATTTCGTTTTTCGTGCTTTCAAACACGGCTTCTTCGGACTTTCCTTCGACCGAATAATCGAGAATCGTCCCGATGCGCGCCTTTCCCAGTTGGTCGATTGTCGGTTGGCATTCTTCGATTGTCTCGCCGCCGCAGAAATGGGCGAAAATCGTTCGCTTGATTATTTTTTTGACCGGCAGATGAAGCCGGAAAGCCATTGCCGTCAGGCGCGTTCCGAAACCGGTCAAAAGCGGCGAATTGATAAGGCGAAACAGGCGATGCTTTTTCTTCAAATCCAAATTCGATTTGTCGGAAAAAGCCGTCGCAGTGTCTTCAAAATTTAATTTGTAATCGTTCATTCCTGAAAGTTAGATGTTAATAATACGGGCTGAATTGCGAAAGAGTTTTTCAAAGCGTCGGGCTAAAAATAATTTTACAACAATTTGCGGTAAAACAAACGCGCCTTTGTTTCTTTTCAAAATTGCTTTATTATTTTTGTTTTATCTCGAATAAATTTATGAGCAAAGGACTGCCCAAAAGAGCGGAAAACTATTCCGAATGGTATAACGAACTGGTCAAGCGCGCCGATTTAGCGGAAAACTCCGCCGTCAAAGGCTGTATGGTGATAAAGCCTTACGGCTACGCCATCTGGGAAAAAATGCAGCGCGCGCTCGACGATATGTTCAAGGAAACCGGACATCAGAACGCTTATTTTCCCCTTTTCGTGCCGAAAAGTTTTCTCGAAAAAGAAGAGGAACACGCCGAAGGTTTCGCCAAAGAATGCGCCGTCGTAACGCATTATCGCCTTAAGCCGAACCCTGACGGCAAAGGCTTAATCGTCGACCCGGAAGCGAAATTGACCGAAGAATTAATCGTCCGCCCGACTTCGGAAGCGATTATCTGGAACACGTATAAAAACTGGATTCAATCATGGCGCGATTTGCCGCTTCTGATAAATCAATGGGCAAACGTCGTGCGCTGGGAAATGCGCACCCGTTTGTTTCTGCGAACCGCCGAATTTTTGTGGCAGGAAGGACACACGGCGCACGCGACCGAAGCCGAAGCGGTTGAAGAAACAAACCGAATGCTCGGCGTTTATGCGACGTTCGCCGAAGAATGGATGGCAATGCCGGTTATAAAGGGAGCGAAAACGCCGAACGAGCGCTTTGCGGGCGCGATAGACACGCTTTGCATTGAAGCGCTGATGCAGGACGGCAAAGCTCTGCAAGCCGGAACGTCGCATTTTTTAGGACAAAATTTTGCCAAATCTTTCGACGTGAAATTCGTCAACAAGGAAAACCAGCTTGAATTTGCGTGGGCGACAAGTTGGGGCGTTTCAACTCGCTTAATGGGCGCGCTGATTATGGCGCACTCGGACGACAAAGGCTTGATTCTGCCGCCGAAATTAGCGCCGATTCAAGTCGTCATCGTTCCGATTTACAAAGGCGAGGAAGATTTAGCGAAAATCTCCGAAAAGGTCAACCCGCTTTTTCAAGAATTAAAAGCCGCCGGAATTTCCGTCAAATACGATGACAACGACAACCAGCGCTCGGGCTGGAAATTCGCCGAATACGAGCTTAAAGGCGTTCCCGTGCGATTGGGAATCGGCTTGCGCGATTTGGAAAACGGCACAATCGAGGTTGCGCGGCGCGACGATTTAACAAAAGAATCGCGCCCGCTCGAAGGCGTCGTCGGACACGTCAAAAATCTGCTCGAAGAAATGCAGGCGAACATTTATCAAAGGGCTTTGCGGTTTCGCGCGGAAAATACTTTTCGCGTCGACAGTTGGGAAGATTTCAAAACGCAAATCGAAAAGGGCGGCTTCATTCTCGCCCATTGGGACGGCACGAGCGAAACCGAAGAAGCGATAAAAGCCGAAACAAAAGCGACGATACGCTGCATTCCGTTTGACGAAACAACGGATGAAGGCGTCGACGTTTTTTCAGGCAAACCTTCAAAACAACGGGTTGTTTTCGCCCGCGCTTATTAACAATTAAAGATTTTTTGTTTTTTTAAGTTGGTCTTCTCTCGCCGTCGCTTCCATCCAAGAATTCAGCGATGTTAATTCGTGGTCGCCGACTTCGCGTCCGAGCGCTTCTCTCAAATGCTTCGTTCTTATTCGATTCACTATGTAACCTATTACAAGTATCAAGATAATCAGTATAAGCATTGGTTTAATCCTCTTTTTATTTCTTACGATGTGCTGTGAAAGAGCTGCGAATTTAAAGCGAAACAATCTAAAAGAAAATTTTGCGGTCACTTAATTCACTTCAAAATCCCGCGCGAAATGACAATGCGCTGAATCTCGCTCGTGCCTTCGTAAATCGTCGTGATGCGCGCGTCGCGGTAATATTTTTCGACCGCGTAATGGCGCGAATAACCGTTGCCGCCGTGAATTTGAATGGCGTCGGCGCATACTTTATTAGCGTTTTCCGAAGCGAAAAGTTTCGCCATCGACGCAAAGACGCCGGTTTGTTTGTGGTTTGCGTCTTTCATAGCGGCGGCGCGCAAAGTTAAAAGGCGCGCGGCTTCGGTTTCGGTTTGCATATCGGCTAATTTGAATTGAATCGCTTGAAATTCCGAAATCGGTTTACCGAATGCCGTTCGCTCTTTCGCGTATTTTGCGGCTTCGTCGAGCGCGGCTTGCGCGATGCCGTTCGATAAAGACGCGATGCCGATTCTGCCGTTATCGAGCGAGCCGAACGCGACTTTCATACCGTTTCCGACGCCGCCCAAAACGTTCGCTCTCGGAACGCGAACATCGACAAGACTCATTTCATTTGTCTGCGACGCGCGCTGTCCCATTTTGTGTTCGTGAGAAGCGACGTTGAAGCCTTCGCTACCGCCTTCCACGACGAAAGCCGTGATTTCTTTGCGTCCGTCCCGCTCGCCCGTCGTCGCCATCACAATAAAAACTTCGGCTTCCGCGCCGTTTGAAACCCACGCTTTCGTGCCGTTTAAAACGTAGAAATCGCCGTCCGCAGCGGCGCGCGTTTTCAAATTCGTCGCGTCCGAACCTGCCTGCGGCTCGCTCAAACAAAACGCGCCGAGTTTTTCGCCTTTCGCAAGTGGCACAAGATACTTTTGCTTTTGCTCTTCCGTCCCGAAACTCAAAATCGGGAAACAGCAAACCGAATTGGTAACCGAAACAATGACGGCAACCGAAGCGTCGGCGCGCGCGATTTCTTCGAGCGCGAGCGCGTATGAAACCGAATCGAAACCCGCGCCGCCGTATTCTTCGGGGATAATCATTCCGAGAAGTCCGATTTCGGCTAAACCGTTTAATTGTTCACGCGGAAATTTTTCGGCTTCGTCATACTCGCGCGCGACGGGCGCGATTTCGTTTTCGGCAAATTCGCGCACGGCGTTGCGCACCATTTCCTGTTCTTCGGTCAAATCGAAATTCATAAATAAATTGCGGGTGATTATTGATTTTGAAGTTTAAACTATATGAAAACCACGCGCGGGAAACAATTTGAAAATCGGTATATTTTTGCTCTTGAAGTCCGCAGCTAAAACTTCTTTGTAAAAGCAACAAAAGACGAAACCGAACTGTAAAAATTCGGTTTCGTCTTTTTCTTTTAATTCTTAATTCTTAATTGATAATTGACTTTTACGAAGCCGCCTGCGAAGCGTCGCGCATCAGCAGTTCGAAAGTTCCGGGCGCGACTTTGCGAAACCGCCGGTTGCGGTTCAACGACACGGCAATAGAAATAGTCGGGTTGTTGCCTTTAAATTCAAAACCGCCGTTGACGAGCAGGTTATAAAGCTCGTTGACGTGCAAGGGCAAGCTGGCTTCGCGCAGCAGCAGCGTGCAAGCCTGCGTAATCGTCCGGTCTGAAAAGCGATGGCTGACCGGCTCGAAATTCGGATTCATAGAAGAACCATTGCCGACTCCGTTGTTGTTATTATTGTTGCCGCCGCCGCGCGAATTGTTGATATACGCGACCGGATTTTTGCGGTAATTGTTCTGCGGCGGCTGTTGTTGGTGTTGATGCTGCGGTTGATTGTTTTGAAAATTTTGATTGTTCTGAAAATTCTGATTCGCCTGATTGTTCTGGTGGTTCGGGTTTTGGTTATTTTGATTATTTTGATTTGCGCCGTTCGAATTCAAGCGCGGCGGCGTTCTTTTATGTTCGGCTTCGAGATTATAATCGTCGTTTTCAAACTGCTGCGCCTGTTTCTTTAGCGCCCAGTTTTTATTGCTCGCGCCCATCGTCGCCAGCAGGCTGTAAATCGCTTCGCCAGTCTGTGATGCGCTGTTTTCTAACGCTTCGATTTCCTGTCGTAAGGCTTGGGCTTCGGTCTCGACTTCGCTCAAGCGTCCCAACAGACGATTCTGCGCGTTGCGCGTCTGCCGCAGACTCTGCTCTAAAGTGGCGATTAAATTTTCGTTCAACATAGTCTCCATTTTTGATTTAGGATTTTAGATTTTGGATTGTAAAAAAGTCCCGATTGCGCCGATTAAAAATACATTTTTCGCCTTCAACATAAAAACCGAAATCTAAAATCTAAAATCATTTCGCTCTTTCAATCATATAGCTCGGAATTTCTTCCAGTGCAATACGATACTCCGATTCGGGCAATTGTTCAAGATTTTTAACGGCGCGCTCCGCAAATTCGTATGCGCGGTCTCTGGTCTTGTCGAGCAAGTCGGCTTCTTCAAGTTTTGCAAGAAGCCGCTCGCGCGAAATCGACTGGTAATCGCCGTCGCGCATTATTTTCTCTAAATCTTTTTGCACGCTTTCGTCTTTTTTAACTAACAAAATCAAAGGCAGAGTCAATTTTCCTTCCAACAAATCCGCGCCAGAAGCCTTGCCCAAAACCTGTTCGTGCGCCGTAAAATCAAGCACGTCGTCCGCCAGTTGAAACGCCGTTCCGAGATTCATCCCGTAATCGCGCAAAGCCGTTTGTTCTTCCGCTGAAGCGTTCGCCAAAATCGCGCCGATTTCGCAGCAAGCCGAAAAAAGATAAGAAGTTTTCCTTTGCAAAACGTCGAAATACTCCGTTTCGCTGATGTCGGTTTTGCCGAGCGTCGTCAGTTGTATTAACTCGCCTTCGGTCATTTTGCGCGTCAGGCTGGTTAAAATATCGAGAATTTTAAGACTTCGTTCCTGCAAAGACGTTTCAAACGCCGACATATAAAGCCAATCGCCTATCAAAACCGCCGCCTGATTGCCGAACCGCGCGTTGACGCTTGCGCGATTGCGGCGCGTGTCGGCGTTGTCGATAATGTCGTCGTGAACTAAGGTTGCCGTGTGCAGCATTTCCATTACGGTCGCAAGGCGAACGACGTTTTCCTTCGCAGCATTTCCGCCGCCCGCGCGATTTGACAAAAGCAGCAGCGCCGGTCGAACCCGTTTGCCGCCCGACGCACGCAGGTAATCACCCAGATAATTGATGACTTGAATATTGGAACTCGCCTGCCGCTCAAACTCGGCTTCGACCATCGACATTTCATCTTTTATCAAGCTGAAAATCTTCTGCGCCGCAATTTGCGGGTTTAATTTTTCTTTGATTGGCGCGAATGTCTGCATTTATTATTTTACTTCCAAAATCTACCTGTAATTATCAAACTGCATATCAATTCCGAAATCGTTTGCCTTTAATTTCGCAATCGTTTCCTGCAAAGTATCGCGGTCTTTGCTGGTTACGCGCACGGTTTCACCTTGAATCGACGCCTGCACTTTCAGTTTCGCGTCCTTGATGAATTTGACGATTTCCTTTGCTTTTTCAACGGGAATTCCCTGCTGAATTTTCACGGTTTGGCGAACCGTTCCGCCCGCCGCCGGTTCGATTTTTTGATAATCGAGAGCTTTTAAGGAAATGCCGCGCTTGATGAGCTTCGATTGCAGAATGTCGTTCATATTCCGCAATCTAGTTTCGTCTTCGGCGGACATTATCAAATCTTTGTCGGCAAGCTCGACGTTTGCCTTGCTGCCTTTGAAGTCGAATCGCTGCAAAACTTCTTTGGTCGTCTGGTTGAGCGCGTTGTCGATTTCCGCGTAATCGGTTTTCGATACGATGTCGAATGAATTTTCTTTTGCCATAATTTTTTTAATTGTAAATGGTAAATGGTAAATGGTAAATCCGGCAAATTAGATAAGGTTTTTTGTAAAAAAGCGACGGTCATTTTATATTTGCGGAATTTTGAAAAAATCTAAAAAATTTTGCGTCGTCTGCCGCGCCATTTCTTCGAGTTCGACGCCGTAAAAATCCGCTAAAAACTTTGCTGTTTCGACAACATACATCGGTTCGTTGCGCTTGCCGCGAACCGGAACGGGCGCGAGATACGGGCAGTCAGTTTCTATCAATAATTTTTCGAGCGGCACGGCGCGCGCCGCTTCGCGCAGGTTTTCCGCTTTTTTGAAAGTTACGTTTCCGGCAAAAGAAATCAGAAAACCGATTTCCATCAACTGTTTCGCCGTTTCCGCTGTGCCGCCGAAACAGTGCATAACGCCGCCCCGAAAATTCTCAACCGAACACACGTCAAGTAGAATCTCGACCGTTTCGGCGTCAGCCGCGCGCGAATGAATGATTATAGGCAAATCTAATTTTTTTGCAACGACGATTTGTCGTCTGAAAACCGCTTTCTGCACCACGCGCGGGCTATGTTCGTAATGAAAATCAAGCCCGATTTCGCCCCACGCGACGACTTTTTCGCTCTTTTTTACCAACTCGATTAAATGATTTTCCGCCGCATCGTCGTATTCTTTGGCGTCGTGCGGGTGAACGCCGACGGCGGCGAAAACATTTTCGTATTTTTCGGCGCAGGCGACGGCGCGCACAAAATCGTTTGAATTCGGGTTTCCCGTGCCGATTGTCAGCATTAGCCTGACGCCCGCTTCGTCCGCTCTTTTGAGAACTTCGTTGCGGTCGGCGTCGTAGGCTTCGCCGTCGATGTGGCAATGAGAATCAACAAAAATCATTTTTTGAATTTTTTCAATTTAACAGAATTTTTAATTCAACAACCTTTTCAGACCTTGACGAATTCGTAAGCGATATAAACGTTCAGCGCGCCGTTTGTGATTTCCGTCCGAACGCCCGTCGCACGCATACGCAATGCGCCGTCGGCGTTCTGAATCGGGATGACGAAGGAAAGTTTGTCGGTCTGTAAAATCTGTAGAGGGTTGAATTTTTTATCGACCGCGCCCTGCACGAGCTTGGTGATAAAGGCGCTTCCGACGCCGTTTGTGCCGCTCAAGACGACGTTTAAAACCTTCGCGCGCCCGATTAAAATTTGTTTGGATTTGTCGAAATCAAGCTCGACGTTCGCTTCGGCATAGCCTTGAAAATCGACGCATCCGACAAACGGCGGGTTGTATGAACCGGCAAAAGCGACGGGCGCATAGATTTTCCCGTCGCGGAAACGAACGGCGGTGCGCACGCCGTCAATCTCGCGCTGAAGGCGAATCGTTTCGTCGCAGGCGGGCGAATTTTCGATTTTCGATTTTCGATTTGCAATTTCGGTTGCGAACGAAGATTTTGTAAATTCCGGCGACTGCACGCCGTTTGCCGCGCTCCGAACACCGTTTTCAAACTTTGAACTTTGAACTTTGAACTTTGAACCGTTTTCCGCAATCGGAAACGACGGCGCTTTCAGATTGGCAAAAACCGCGTCGAGCAGCACGTCGAAAAAACGCTCGTTCAGCGAAACCGTTATTTCCGCTGTTCGCTGCTGCTGCTGCCGCTGCGCCTGCGCGAAATTGGCAAACATTAAAACAAAAAAAACAAATGCGTAAAATTTCTTCATCTTTTTTTACAACTGCAAAACTTTCTGCCGACTGTTTTCAGATGCTTAAGCCTTGCGCGTCGTCGCCCCTTTTCTTTTTTGCTTCATAAACCGCTGCGAACGATGTCGTGCAGACGAAGCAGACCGACGCATTTTTCATTTTCGACAATGGGCAAAACGTTGATTTGGCGCGGGCGGTTTTCCATCAGTTGAAGGGCGTCAAAGGCGAGCATTTCCGGCGCGGCAACCGTCGGATTTCGCGTCATCATCGCTTCGGCTTTTAATTTTTCTAAATTTTTCGCGTCTGTTTTTTCAATCGTGCGGCGCAAATCGCCGTCGGTGATAATGCCGATTAAATTTTCTTTTTCATCGACGACGTTGACTGCGCCGAACGCGTGTCGGGAAATCGCTTTGACGACTTCGAGCCAAGTGGCTTCTGGCGTAACGTTCGGACTCGTGTGCATAAGATTTTCGACTTTCAAAGTCAGTCGTTTTCCGAGCTGTCCCGCCGGATGATTTGAGGCGAAATCTTCCGCCGTCAGATTTTTCGCTTCCATCAAAGTCAGCGCCAGCGCGTCGCCTAAGGCGAGCGCGACGGTCGTCGAAGTGGTCGGCGCCAAGTTGAGCGGACACGCTTCTTTATCGACCGATGCGTCGAGCGCAACGTCCGATTGCCTTGCAAGAGTCGAATCGAGATTGCCGACAATCGAGATGAGCCGCGCGCCGCGCGCCTTTAACGCGGGCAGAAGCGTTAAAATCTCGTCCGTCTCGCCCGAATTTGAAAGCGCGACGACAACATCATTGCGGGCGACGACGCCCAAGCCGCCGTGAGAAGCGTCCGACGGGTGCACGAAAACGGCAATCGTTCCCGTGCTGGTCAAAGTCTGCGCAATTTTCTGCGCGATGACGCCGGATTTTCCGACACCCAAAACGATAACTTTGCTGTCGCAGCACGACAAAATTCCGACGGCGCGCTCGACGCTTTTCCGGTCGATATTTTGCGCCGTGCGCTCGATTGCCCGCGCTTCGATTTTTAAGAATTCGACGACTTTTGTGTAAGATTCGCTCACGAGAGAAAATTTTGCGGAAAGCCGCGCCGTTTGGCAAGCGGAAAAACTTGAATTAAATTTATTAACTTGAAAAGCGCGAAAATCTTATTGTTAAATTTAAACGTTTATGGCAAGGTTTATTGATTAAATTTCCCTAAATCTAAAAACAGAAAAACGCGAAATGGAAAATATCGAATTCAGAAAAGGCGCAATTGACGCCGCCGCCTGCATCGGCGAAGGCTGGAATTTTATCAAACCTAATTACGGATTGTTTGTCGTAATGGTTGTCGTCGAGACAATTATCGTTGTTGCGGCGAGCCTTATTCCGTATGCGGGCGACATCATCAATACAATTGTCGGCGGCGCGCTCGCCTGCGGCATTTACATCGCGCTGCTCGCGCAGCGGCGCAAAGAAATCGTGCCTTTTTCCCTGATGTTTGAAGGATTCAGCCGCGTCGTTCCAGCGACTCTCATCCAACTTATTTCCGCCATTCCGCTGATAATATTCGGTCTGGCGGCTTCCTCTTTTATACCGATGCCGCCGCCGCTCGCGCCCGACGGCGGAAACATAGCCGAAGTGCAGGCGGCGATTTTTAACCGCGACTTTCTTCTTCCGTTGCTTACAGGCGGTTCGGTTGTCTTCATCGTCAGTATAATTTTTAATCTGCTGCTGTTTTTCGCGCTTCCGCTGATTGCCGAGCGCGACGCCAAAATCGGCGAAGCGCTCAAGCTAAGCGCTGCCGCCGGATTAAATAACATCGGCGGTTTAATCGTGCTGTTTATTTTTGAAGGTCTGCTCGCCATTGCCGGCGCGCTCGCCTGCGGCGTCGGCATTATCTTTGTTCTGCCGGTTATATACGCCGCCAACATCGCCGCTTACAAACGAGTTTTCCCCGACGAAAATCCGCAATCTAACGGCGAGCCGCCGCGCCCCGAAGATTACAGCGGCGGAACATACGGAACGCCGCAGCAATAGAAAATTCACAAAAAAAGGAAAACGATTGATTTGTTTTCCTTTTTTTTGCCCGAACGATATTTTATTTTGCTTCTTTTTTCGCAGATTTTCTCAAAGAAAATAAGCGGCGAGATTATTAAAAATTCCGCCGCTTATCCTGAATTTTTTCAATCCTTCAATTAATGGTCGTCGTGGTAACGATGGTCGCAGCCGTGACAAACTTCCGCCGCTTCTTCAGTCCAATAGACGTGCGTGATTGTCTTTGAGCCGTTCGGATGCTCTCTTTCATAAGTCGAGCTGCGCCCGTTTGCCGATTGGCTGACGAGCATTCCCCAGCTATTCGGCTCGTTGGTAACTTCCGAACCCGCCGGGATGGTCGCCGAGCTTGCCGAGATTGTGGTCGTCGTATCGAGATGTGCATATTTGCTTGCCAGCTCGTCATAGTCATGCTGATTTGGGTGCGTGCTGACGGTGTTGGTCGCATTCGCGCCTGTATTCGAGAAATAATCCATACAGGTATTCTGCGACGAACCGTCTTCGCTCGTATGACCCAAACCGAACGTATGACCGACTTCCTGACACATTACGTGCAGTTTTTCGTTCGGGTTGTTATATGATGCAGAGTCGAAGTAAGTGTCATTCATCTTGGCTGTTCCTTGCGTGATATGGTCGCCGCCAGTGATGTTTATCGAAGCTAAACCGAGCCAACCGTTTTGTCCGTATCTGCCGTTGCAAACCTGCACCGTTCCGGCAACCATCGAGCAGCGCTTATTGGACGTGCCGGCGACGGCGTTAAGATTCATCACCTAAGATGCGTTCCAATCGGAAACGGCTGTATTAAATTGGCTCGTCCAATTTGAATTGACGTTATTGCCGACTTTCAGCGTGAACGGGTTTGAAGTGCGCGCCCAGTGATACGTTCCCCACGAATGGTTTGCGTCCGAACCGGCGGGAAAAACCATAAGCGCGAAAAACGCGGCGAATACGAACAAGAATTTTACCACTTGCATTTTTGTTTTCATCTGGCTGGTCTCCTTTGAATTTTTTATTTGTTTTTTAGTTTTTACAAAACACCGAAATCTGAAAGACAGATTTGTCGATTATGCCGAATATAAATAAAACCGCCGAACAAAAACCGTGCAGCGATGTCAATCGCTTATCGTATTAAATTGAAAAAATTATGAAAGTTCCGAACGGAGAGTTTGAAAACGAAACATTTAGATTGACTATGACAGACACCGAATAAATTTTGTCAACTTTTTTGTAAATCAGTTTTAACATTTTTTCGGCAGGCGGCGATTTGAAGGCAAAATATCAAGGAAGCAAAGCAAAATGAACGGTTAAAACCATTTTTGGCGTGCGCAATTTAAAAACAAAAAAGGGCGGGTTAGATTTTATGGAAAAACACCCGCCCGTTTTTTGTTTCAAATAAAATCAGAATTATTCGACTTTGACAAAATCCGTCGCCGTGCGCCCGAAAGTTTCGGGATGATACATTTCTTCGGCTTTGGCAGGCGGCACGACGAATTGTCCGGGCGTCGTCGCGCGCGTTACATAAGTGTATTTATAAACGCCTTCCCACAAAAGCGAAGAAAACGCTTCGGCGCGCTCGTCGCGGAAGTTTTGGTGTTCAAACCATGTCCAGCGCCAATTGTAATAACCGCGCCCGTAAGATTGCGAGCCGTATTCGAGAACCGAAGAATTTCGCGCGCCTTTATCATTCGGAACAGTTTCGGTTACGGCGAGTTCGGGATTTAATATTTCCAAACCTGCGGGCAGCGGGTCAACCAATGCGACGTGATAACGGCGCGACGGCGCGACTATCGTCAGACGGACGCGAACGCGCGCGCCCGATTTTATCGTCCAGGAATTATCGGCATTTTGTTTCACATCTTCACTGTTGTCAATCGCTTCGTATTTTCGTAAAACCGTGAAACCGTAGTCCGCCGCTTTGAGATTCAAATTCTTCGGCGCGTATCTCATACCGATACGATAATAAAGCCTTCCCGCGCCCTGACGGTCAAAAATAAGATTTGAAACACCGCCCTGTTCGATTAAACGATTCATCGGAACGTTCAGCAGATTTGAATCAACCAAGCGACCTTTGAAAGGCTGCTCGCCCGCGTAATTTTGTCCGAGCCAGACGCGCGTAACAAAATCGGGCGTAACTTTTTCATATGTCTGAAAGTATTCGTCCAAAGCAAGCAGTATGAAAACATTTTCCTGCGTATTTTCCCATCGTCCGGCTTTGCGTTGGTCGAGAAGACCGCGCACGAGTTTCGGAATCAAATCGTTCTGCGGGTCAGCTTTCAAAAGCGCTTCGAGCAGAACGCCGTCGGCGCGGCGGTTTGAATACATAATCAGCCACGAAGCGTCGCCGTAATCGGTTACGAAATTTGCCGTCGAAGCCGTTTCCGTCGCGCGGTTCATCAAGAAGCGTTTGATGTTTTCGACTTCCGTTTGAGAATTTTTATCGTCGGCGAGAACGTCTAAAATCCATCCGATTGCTTCAAACGGCATTTTTTCCAATGTCGCATCATTTAATAATTTCTTCGCTTTCGCCGCGTCTTTGTCGCCCGTTAAATTTCTGACGTAAAGCGCGTAAGCCGAAATCGTTTGGCGAACCTGCACTGATTTGTGATTTTCGTCGAAATGCGTTTCGATGTTTTTCAAATACGGTTTGACTTTCGCCAGCATTTCGTCCGGCACGGCGTAACCTTTGGCTTTCGCCAAAATCAAAGCGTGCGCGGCGTGAACGGTTACGAACGGAAATTTGTAGCGCTCGCCGTCCCGTTTCCAAAGACCGAAATAGCCGTCGTCGTTCTGACGCGATTTCAAAATCTCAACGTCTCTGGCAAAACGCTCTTTTAACGCTGCATCGGTCGGCACTTCTTTGGCTTTGAATGCTTTCAAAACATCCTGCAAAGCGGCGACGGAAATCATACGCGATGCGACTTGTTCCGAAGATTCATACGGATACGTTTGCAGGTAAATAAACGCATCGGTCAATTCCTGCAACTGCGTCGAACTCGTCGTAATTTCCAAGCCGCCGAATTGCGGGAAGACATCGGCGGGCGCTTGAATCGGCTGAACAATCGCGCCGTTTTCGTCCGTCGTTCCGTAAGTCGCAAACGCTTCGGCGGTTGCGGGCGTCCAAACGGGCAATTCGATTTCCGCCGCGTCGGAGAATTTGCCGGACGTTGCGGCGATTTGGAAACGCGCCGTTCCCGCTTTCATTGCCGAAACGGGAAAACGAATTTCCGCGCGGTCGTTTGCCGCAATCGTAACGCGCCGTCCGCCGCCGTTTGTCAGTTCGGCGTTCGTCGCGCGAACCGCAACGTCAACGGTCAGCGCGTTGTCCGTTTGATTTTGAACGACGACGGGCAATTCGATGCGGTCGCCGAAATTCATAAAGCGCGGCGCAGACGGGCGCACCATCAACGGCTGTTTCGCCGTGATATTCGATTCGCCCGCGCCGAAGCGTTTGGAAGCGTCAACCGCAACCGCCATCACGCGGTAACGAGTCAGATTGTCGGGCAATTTAACCGCCACAACCGCTCTGCCGTCCGCATCGGTTTTCACATTCGGCGCAAAAACGGCGAGCGCGTCGAAGTTTTGGCGGAGATTGATTGGCGTATCAGGCGCAGGTTTTGGCGCTGGCGGCGGCGGTGCAACGCCAGCAGCCATATATTGCATATCCGAGCTTCTCGACATCATTGGTAATTCCTGAATTTGTTTTGTGCTTATCACTCCACCAGAAATAGAACGCATTCCTTTCAATTCAAAACTTTTTCGCAATATTGTTTTATCTGGAGATTTGATGTCATCGGCATTTGCTAAAATCACATCTTTCCGCGAATGATAATCCGTCGTTCCCGCTTCGCGCTCGGTGTAAAAAATATCGAGCGGATTTGCCATTTTGTATCCGGTCAAGGCAAGAATGCTTTCGTCCACCACGACAACCGCGACTTCGCTATTAGCAACAGGTTTGCCGGAAAAGTCTTTCACTTCGACATTAATTTTCGTCTCGCCCGCCGGTTCAAGCGTTTTCGCCTGCGACTCGGCGACGACGGTTAATTTTCTCGTTGCCGTCGAGATTTTGAGATTTATCGCGCCCGTCGCAAACGCCGGACGCTTTGTTAATTTCGGGTCAATCTCGCCCGCATCGTTTGTTCTCGCCGCCGCGCCCGTCAAATCGACTTGCGCGTAAATGTTCGGCAGGTATTTTTCTTCGAGCGGAATTTTCAAAATTGTCGAAGAACCTTTCATTGAAAAGCGTTCGGTTTTCACAATCCCGTCACGCCGCAAAGTCAGCACGCCTTCCGCATTTTCAAATGGACTCTGCACGAGAATTTCCGCAACGTCGCCGGGCGCATAATCCTTTTTGTCGGGAATCAACTGCGCTTCTTCCTGTTCAACCGTGCGCTTCGGTTCGGTTTTTCCGCCAGCCACCCAAACAATTAGTTCGCTCTCGTTTTCGCGCTCTTTGTCGTCAAAAACCGTCGCCGTAATCGTGTAGCGTCCGCCGCCTTTCGCCGTAAAACCGCATTTGGAAACGCCTTCGATTGATTTCACATTACAAACCTGCTCGTCAACCGTTTCCTCTTTCCACTCGCCTTTATCAAACGTCCAATCCTTCAACCGCGCCGCGATTTTCACATCACGATTTGCAATCAATTTACCGTCAATATCGGTAACAATCGACTCGACGGAAATCTTCTCGCCTTTATTAACAAACGTGCGCGGCGTTTTCAAACCGACATACAATTCCGACGGGTGAACCAATAAATTCGTCATCGCAGACCAAGTTTGACGATTAACGTCCTGAACACTCGCCGAAGCCGAAACAGCATAGGGACGCGGCGGATTCGCCGACTCGAAATCAATTTTCAAAAGATGTTTCCCGCTCGCGTCCGTTACGTCCTTAAAATTCTGCACGGTTCGCAAACTATAATCGCCGCCGTAACTTTTCCACCAAGGCGTCCAAGTCCCGAACGAATAATCCGAACGATTCGGCGGCGTGTAATTGGTCGGCGTTGAAGTTACAGTCCAATTTGTTTCGGCATTCGCAAGACCGCCGCCCGCGAAATACTTCGCTTCAACCGAAACCGTCGCCGATTGTTTCACAAAATACGGCGCTGCGGTTTCGTTTTTTGCCGTAACTTCAAATTCGGGACGGCGAAATTCCTGCACCTGAAACGAATGAGTAAAACCGCTTCCTTCGAGCGTGCTGTTGGTTGAAAAATCAATTCTCGAATAACCTAAATT